>Ga0194130_10008694_pt1 | contig 10713 bp, 13 predicted proteins | sample TA2KigsurfametaG_FD_160084 | JGI IMG/M metagenome (GOLD analysis project Ga0194130, IMG submission 160084) | Freshwater microbial communities from Lake Tanganyika, Tanzania - TA2015050 Kigoma 12 surface | ecosystem: Environmental > Aquatic > Freshwater > Lake | place: Tanzania: Lake Tanganyika... | reverse complement strand
TATTAAAGTATTATTCTTGGTTATAACTTTTATTAGGATTATTTACATTTGTAGATTTTTCAAATAAATTTTTCATATCATTTTCGTTATTTTCATCTTTATATTCTACATCTACACCATCTTTATAATAATAATATTTAGCAGTTTTTCCCTCTCCTAAATTATAAATAGTAGTATGATTTTCTCCAACACTTATATCAACCTGTTTTACTAAATTTTTAGCAATTTGACTAGTCCAATCACTCCAATTACTTGCCATACTAAATAATAATATATTTATAAATTATTCATCAATTTATATATATATTTCTTTATTATATGCATAAATAAAGTAATTTTTATAATTATGTATTTTTATTTTTAATTACAAATAATTATCTAATAAATATATAATGAGATATTATTATAATAAATATTTAAAATATAAAAATAAATATTTACAACTAAAAAATCAAACTGGTGGTGATTATACAGAAGTTGATGTAAATCATAATGGTAAAGATTTTAAATTTCAAGTTCCTTCATCATTAATAGATTCAAATGGATCTTTAGATTTATTTATAGATCCTGTTATGACATCAGATGGACAAACATATGAACGAAAAACGATACAACGATGGTTTGAACTAGGTCATCATACATCACCAAATACTGGTGCAGTCTTAAGAGAACAAACTTTAATACCAAATTTAACTTTGAAAAATGTAATAGAAGAAATTAAAAATAAAAAAATTACTTCTAATGATAGTAGCTATATTTATACTGATATAACCTATAAAGGTATTACATTTACTATTAAACTTCCATCATCATTTTTTAATGAAAACTTTATTTTTATTTATCCTTATAATGAATGTTTTTATGATTTATATAATGATCCTGTAGTAGCTAGTGATGGATATACATATGAACGTGAATATATAGAGAAATGGTTAGAAATATTTAATATTTCACCCAAAACTGGAAAAATATTAGTTAATAAAAATTTAAAAATAAATTTTGCATTAAAAAATGCATTTGATGAAATAATTGAAAAAGAATTTTCTAATTATGATCCTACCTATACTTTAGTAACAAAAAGAAAAAAAAGATGTAAAAATAAAGGTTTATTTATATATTATAATGAGGAATCAAAATTATATCATATTTTTAATAGTTTAGAAAAATTAACAGAAGATCAACAAAATCACATAATAAAAAATAATTTATCACTATATGATTTAATAAATACTTTTATTCATTATTATAATGAATTTATTTATTTTGATGATCCAATAGAAAATCTTCCAAATACTATAATTTTAATAAAAAATTTTTTGTATAGAGAACATCGTGATATTTACTTATATGTATTGAATAAATTAGAAGAGCATGACACTATGTATAAATTATCATTAAAACAAGAACAAGAAGAAGAAGAATTAATGAATAGATCACAAAAAGTCGTTGTAGATGAAAAAGAATTACGAAAAAAGATATTTAAAAAAAAGTAATAGTTGTTTAATTAAAGTAGTAATTAAGCAACCACTGACTGGATAATATACATCTACTTAATGATATAAAAAACTATAAATGTATATTATATAAGCCTGTTAATTTTAGAATTTAGTGCTATTTATGGCAAAGCTTTGTGTATGATATTTGTATGGAATATCTAAATTGATAATCTAACTATAGGTTAGATCGATATCATTTAGGATAAGTCGCCATTTACTGAAGGTACCTTTGGTAAAATACGCAACGCTCTAATATAAAATATAATCAATATCATCAAAAGAGGAATTGAAAGAGTTTAAGAAAAATATTAAGAATCTTGTATTGAATTCAAATCTGCATATTTTTGACGATGGTGAAATAATTTGGAAAAAATTATAATTTAATAAAAGTAAATATCCATATTTTGAACATATAAATTTTTATACAGGATTAACAATTTATCATCCCTAATAGAATAATTTTATCAATAAATATATATGGGTAATCAAGAAAGTAAAAAAATTAAAAATTCAAAAAAAAATGAATGTTCTTCTCAAATAAAATATTTAAAAAAATTAAAAAAAAAAATAAAAGAACAACAAACACAAATTGATGATATAGAAAATAATTTACAAAAACAAAAACAACAACAATTACAAATAAATAAACAAACAGATTTTAATGATAGGGAATTTTTAAATAATACAAAATACCAAAATTTAAATTTAAGAAGTTTAACAGCAATATCAAATACAAATGGAAATACACCAGCTATGGCTAGAGGAAGAACTATTACACATATCAATAATACTTCAATAGCTTTAGATTTATATATGACACAGGGTGGAGCTGATCCTCAACCAATCAAACTATTAGTAACACTTAATCCTTTAGGACAACCAGGAAATACCTTTGTATTTAATATATTAGATTACGATAGTTCGGTACCTCAAAAACCAATTGGATATAATCTTTCTTATAATTTTAATGTTTTAAAATCAGGTGATCCAATACCTCAATATAATGCTGGTCCAACTTTAGTAGAATTTGGTACAAACCAGATTTGGTCAGGTTTAATTCCTGATTTAAGAGATACATTTGATATAAGTTGTGTACCTGCAGGTATTGGGAATTTACTTTGTAATAATGGACAAAGCTGTAGAGACCAAGCAGTTAGTTTAAGTTTAGCGGCAGGCTATACACAACAACAAGCTTATAATTATAACGTAGGTGCTCAAATTATACCTCCGAATGGCACTGCTATACCATCTGGTAATTTAGCAACAGTATCTGTTTCAAATTCAACTGCTCCATATTCTTCACAAGCAATTACATATCCATTAGATACTGCTCTTCCAAAACAGCAAACTGGATCTGCTAAAGTTGGTGTAGCAGGTAATTATATTGTAAATTGGATAAATCCAGTTGTTTCCTTACAAAATTATAATTAGTTTTTATAAAATTACAAATAAATTATAAGTAATCTCATACAAGATTAGAAATATTTTTGAATTCATCATAAATTTTTATTATATTATTATAAGTAATTTCAATAATTAAAAAACTATTTGAATAAGTATTATTAGAAATAATATCTTTTATTTTTTTTATTTTCTTTTTACTATATTTTATATTATTATCATAAACATTTTTATTATCTAGAACATCTTTAACAAATTTTTTTACAAAATCTTTAGAATAAACTGGATTATGACTAGAATCAGAAAACTCGTTATAATTATGATTTTTATTATTTTTATCATAAAGAATTAATCCTTGATGATAAGGAACAATTGTATCTTGCTTACCATACCATAAATATATTTTACATTTTAATTGATATAATAAATCTGCTATAGGAGTATTCCATGTAGAAGAAAAAAATCCAAAACTTATAAATCTACTTATTATATTTAACACTTGAAACTTTTCATCTATATTCATTAAATATAATTTCCAAAATTTACTTTCGTCATTATTAAAAAATTCTCTATCAGTTAATGGTCTAAAAAGAAAATGAGATATATGCGAATTTAATAAATTTTTAGGAAAACCAAAATAGAAAAATATACTCCAATAATAACCATAAATATCTAATGTAGGTAAAAATCCTACTGTATTTAATAATACAAAATCTTCAACTAATTCTGGATACTTATGTACCATAAATATTGAAAAAAATCCACCTAACGAATGTGCTACTAATACTATTTTTGATAATTTTAATTCTTTTGTTATAATATTATATATAAAATCACCATAATAATTACATATATCTATATTATCCAACTTTTCTAAATCTATATATGAACTAATACCAAAATTTGGTAAATCAATCGTATAATAATTATTTTCTATTGGTAATTCGTTTATTAAATTGTAATAAATTAAAGAACAACTACATGTTCCATGAATAAATACTACATTTTTACCATTATCATTATTTGATAGTCTTTCAACTAAGTGTATATCTAAATTATTTTCATATCTTATCCATCTTTCTGTTAAATTATATTTTTTAACATTATGTGTTAATTCAACTAGTAAATCTATCTTTACACTATTATTTATTATAATCTTATCAATAACAAATTCTAATAAATAATTACTAATAAAATATATTACAGAACAAATTAATAATATTATTATAATCAATAAACAAAAAGTAATTATGCTAGTCTAAAAAAATATACTTATAACTATATTTAATAAATATAGTAATTCTTGATCCATTTATAATTTCTACAAATAAAATTATAAAATATAATAAACAACTAATATTTTATTTTAGCTGTTGTTTATTTACCAGCATATGCATACATGTCTCTACAAACCCCCAAACATCTGTATTTGTTATATTTTGTTCTTTTTTTGGATATTTACCTCCCTTAAACAATTCTATAAATATATTATTATTTGAAACTATATTTTGATAAAGTATATCTATCATTCTTGGTCTTGAAACATAAAGGTACCTACCACACGGTTTGTAATTTTCTATTTTTTTTTCTAAATCTATAAAATGTATATTCATCATAATAACCATTTTATAATCATTCCAATTATCCTCATTTCTAGCTCTAAATATACAATCTTGTATTATTTCTTCAATTATTAAATTTACAGCCATCATTTTTTCTAATATATTAATCAATATTATCCGTATTAATCAAATTTTTTTGTAAAAATTGATATTTATATAATATATATATTAAACAGGATATGGAAGTCTTAAGCGATATATTTTCTAAATTTGATTTAGATAAAACAAATCTTACTGGCGATGGTTCTCTTGATAATCTAACAATATATGATGTATATAAAATAGCTGAACCATTAATTAAAGAATTGTGTCAAGAATACAATTTAGCTAATTTTTCACTACCTAAAGTAGGTGGTTTTAATTCAATAGTCATTTATGCTGATGGCATTGTAGAAGATAAAATAAATAAATATGCTATAAAAATATATATATTTGAAAAGAATGAATTAGAAATTCTAAATACTATGCAAAAAATAGTTAGTGATAATAATATTTCACCAAAACTTTATAATGATTATATTATTGATTACTATTCAAAAAATTTTATTATTAAAATTATTGTTAGTGAAAGAGTTATATTATTATCAGAATTTGAATGGATATCTATAAATCAAATAAAAAATACTATAATAACTTTGATAGAAAAAACAGTAGAATTACATTCATTAGGTTTCGTTCATAATGATATAAAATGTGAAAATATAGGTGTCGATATTGAAGGTAATGCGTTTTTATTTGATTTTGATAATTTTTCCAAAATAACCAAATCATCTTGTTTGAAAATACATAGCACTAGTGTTTGTCATCCACCAAATATTTTAATTAATTCAAGTATAAAAATTGGTTTAGGAAATAGTATGATTGATTTATTTTCAGTTTGCTGTGTTATATTAGGCAGTATATTAGGAATATATTCTTGGCATTTTACTAATCTGCAACTTTCTGAAAAAGATTTTCAAATTAAACATTTTAAAAGATATAAAATTCACGATGTAATACAACGAAAAATTCATAGAAAATATAATCAATTATGTTTATCACAATTTTGGTTTTCATTGATAAACTTTTTCCATCTTGTTTTCCAAAAGAATACAAAAATAACAAATAAACAAGCATTTATTCGTAGAGCTAAAAAATTAATTATACGAATGAAAACTGATTTAGAGTAAAATTTATAAATTTTTATAATATTTACTAATAACTTCTAATTCAAATGCCACTACACCATATTTTTCTTCATCTTTTGATTTATAATACGAATAATATATTTTTAATCCATCTTCAAGATTTTCAATAGTAGGTAGTGTTTTATTTAAGCCTTCAGCAATCAAATAACTTGTAAAAGATTTATAAACTTGTTTTGAAATGATAACTGTTCTAAATTCTCTTTTTATTCCAAAATCATCATTATACCAATCAATTAGAGCACCATCTTCCATACTAGACCAATCACCACTATTTAGTCTTCCTTCTATTGTTTTACAACCAACAGCTATTAGACTAAACCAAGGTTCGCTTAAATGTTTTCTGTATATATTCACCATATTGCTTTTATATTTAGTAATCTTATAGATAGTTAATTTATATAAATCAATTTTTCTATTTATTTTGTAATTATGATAATAAATACTTACCAAAGGTACCTTCGGTAAAAATTGATTTTAAAAAGAAATCATTATATTTAATATTATGGATTTTCGCATTGTTGATAATAGTATAATATTTTCATCAAATTTTAATGAAAGACTAGATGAAAAATATTTAGAAGAAATAAAAAAATGTAAAATTATTAGGTTTGGATCAATATTTAATCAAAATATTGATAATTTACCAAATAATGTTAGACAAATATATCTAAATTATGAATTTAATCAACCAATAGATAACTTACCAAAAGAAATAATGATAATCAGTATTTCTGGTAAATTTAATATGAACGTTGATTTTTTACCTTTTGGATTAAAATGTTTATATTTAGGTAGACATTTTAACAAACCTATAAATAATTTACCTCCAAATTTAGAAAAATTAAGTATCAATTTGACTTATGATGAAATAAAACTAATGACTATAGATCCAAATAGAATATTTAAGAGTTTTGTAGATGGTAAATTTAATCAAAAAGTTGATAATTTGCCAACCAAATTAAAATCATTATATTTATTATCTGAATTTAATCAACCTATAGATAATTTACCACAAATGTTAGAAAGATTAGAACTAGGTGTAAATTTTAATCATCCAATTGATAAACTTCCAAAAACTTTGAAATATTTAATTTTAGGTTTAGATTTTAATCATCCAGTTGATAATTTACCAGATAGTTTAATAGAATTATGTTTAAGTAAAAATTTTAATTATAAACTAAAAAATCTACCTCAAAATATAAAAAAATTATATATTTTCAATAATTTTTCACACTCATTAAATCATCTACCAGATAGTATTGAAGAACTTAATATTGGAGTATATAAAAAATTTATGAGTAGTTCTTGGGCAAATTCAGCACCATATTTAAAATTTACAAAAATGTTTAAGAGAATACCTAAAAATCTTAAAATATTAAGAATTAATTCCTTATATAAATACAAGGAAGAATTGAAAGAACTAATAAAAGATAAATTAAGAATAGCAAATGATTAAAAATTTTTATTTTTTAAATAAAAAATATATAAATAAAATATATAAATGGATAAAATTAATGTTTATTTAGCTGAAGCTTTAGGTTCTTTTGTATTTTTCTCTATAGTTTTAAGTAAACCTGACCCAATTATGATTTCAGTAGCACTTCTTGTTGGTATTCTTATTTCAAGTATAGCATCACAAAGTCATTTAAATCCAGCTATTACAGCTATGAGTTATATGCAAGGTAAAGTTAATGAAAAAGAAGCCGCTGGATATGTATTATCTCAATTAGTAGGTGCTTTAGTCGCCGTTCAATGGTTTAGAATGTATAAACCAGCTAATAAACAAGTATAAAAAATATTGATTAATTTTTATATTTATAAAAATTGATTATTTTAATAAATATATAACTATATTCAAAATGGTAGTATATCTAAATAATTTTAATTCACTACCTATATTAGCCAGAACATTCTGGAAAATAGCTAGAAATTCTGGTGATTTTCCTAATAGAAAAGATTTTTGCAATAAAAGATTAAGTTTGGTAACCAAAGATATTTCATTTTATTGTGTATTCTCAAAAAAATATTGTTTAACAGATAAATTTGAAAGTAATAAAAATATCAATAGTAATTTAATTATTACATCTAAAAATTATAGAATTAAAGAATTCTGTAATTATTCTTATTATGATAGAAATAATTATTTAGATTTAGATTATTCACTCAAAACTGTTATTCCAGAACTAAAATTAAAAGATAATTTTAATTTGAATTATGAATTGATAGATAATTTAGAAATAAGTAATAATTTTTACAGTTCTCTTTTACCTAAAACACAAGATCTATTAAATGATGTAAAACAAATTATTGAAGAAAATAAAGATAAAATAGAAATAATGTAAATTTTTATAAAAATTTTATAAATCTACTGTATTGTTTCCATTCTAATTGCAACAACTCCAAATTCCTTTTCATCTTCTTTTGTAAAATATTTGTAATAAATACTTAATCCATATTCTATTCCTAATTTTTCAGATCCTAATTTTTCCATGCCCGGTAAGCATTTATCTAATCCTTCTTTTTCTAAATATTCTCTAAAAGTTGGATATTCCGCTTTGCCTGTTATTCTAGTTAAAACACTTCTTGGTCTAAAATTAAAATTATTCCATTGAATAATATCTCCAACTTTCATTTCCTTAAATTTACCTTTATTTCTTCTACCTTCTACAGTTTTAAGTCCTAGAAGTATCAGTGAAAACCAAGGTTCTAATATTGATTCAACATAATTTGGCTTTATACTGCTATTTATTAAACTACCACTACTATTACTATTATTTATTAAACTACCACTATTATTTGAATTATTGTTATTAAATTTCTTTTTAGATTTTCTTCTACCACCTTCTTGTTCTAGATATTTTGTTTTGTATTTTATATATTTTAGTCTATAATCCATATATTATAATAATTAGATAATAAAATATTTATTTTTATTTTTTTTATAAATATTTCATCAAGTAAATAATTTTGTTTAATATTATTATAGACATCAAGTGTTTTTTTTGTTCTGGTAATGGTCAAGGTCAAACATCTTGTTAAGCAGGAAGTTTTTCTGATAAAAGAGGAAGTTCAAAATGTGAGATTTGTCCTGAAGGTCATTATTGCCAATATGGCTCTTCTACATCTTTACCTTGTCAAATAAATTATTATGCTCCCAAAGGTTCTTCAGGATGCACACCTTGTGCGAATGGAGAATTTACCAAAGATATTGGCTCTTCAAGTTGCTTAATTTGTCCATCTTCTAAATTTACTATAAATGGTTGGTGGTGTATGACAACATATGAAAGACTCGTTTTTGTTGCTATATGGATAGGAACAATAATATCTGGAATCATATCTATATGGAAAACTTACTCTTTTACTAAAAAAAGATTACAAAAAATAAAAGATTGTGGATTTCGTCCAACCCTTAAAACCTTTATATTTCTTGAGAGGATGAAACGTAAAAATGTTAATTTAATACAAGTCGTTGATAATAAACCATTTTTACAAGATGAACAAATAAGAAAAATATAAAAATTTACTACAAAACAAAGAATTAAAATTCGTATAAAAATATAATTATCAATTTAAAAACTATTTGCGATTATTATATAAAAATGGATACAGAAGCAAGTATATTATTATTAACTGAAACCGCATCTTCTCGTATGTTTTCAGAAGTTGAAAAATATATAAAAGGAGATTTACCGAAAATGTGGAATATTAAACCATCAAATAAAATTGATTTTACACAAAAAGTGGATGTGATGGGAAACCACATTCATATTCCAAGAAATATGGATATTTTATATGGTATGGAAATTGTATTTAATCCACAAGATATTATTAAATCAATTGATTTAGTAATTGGAGGACAGACTATAACGACATTTTATATACAAAATAAGATGTGTGAAACATCAGATCTTGAAAATTTTAGTGGAAATTTTTTTAGTGTTATTATTAAATTTGATAAAGTTTTTTATAATCAGGAATTTTTACCAATTGTAGGTTTGCAATATCATGATGTTAAAATGGTAATAAATGGAATCCAACAAGAATGCGAGTGTTTTTTACATTGTGCGAATCTTGATGTAGATCGTAAAGAAATATCAACATACACACATAATATATTGATGAAAGACTGCATTGGATATAATAAAGAAATATCTGGAAATAAGTTATATATAGATAATGGAGATGGAACAAATGTAATGAGTAGAACTAATTTTATAAATTCACTTTACTTTAAATTTGATAAAAATATTCGTGATGTAATAAGAAGTATTACAATAAAAACTGGGGATGAAAAAATAATAACTGTTTTATCTAATTATGATTTGATTTTTTTGAGTCCAAATGAGTTTATTATGGAAAGATTCCATTACAAAACATTTTTGTTTAATCGTATCATTTTGGAATTTAATATGACAGAGGATTTTAATAAAGTTAAATTTGAATTGATTACAACAAATTATAATTCATTAATAATACAAAGTGGAATGGCTGGAAAAAGATTTGCTGGATTTCATAGAGAAATCTACTGTTCTTTACAAGAGGATGACATTACAGAAATTCCGAATGAATTATATAAAGAAAAAGTTGTTCCAAAGAATGATTTGATTTGTGGAGTTTCACATGAAGATTTTGAGGAGAATGAAGAGCGGATCATTTCAGGTTGTTGTTTTTCGAGTTATAAAAGAGCTGCGATTGTAGATTGGTTTAATATAAGACGAAAGAAAGTGTGTCCCAATTGTAGAAATAAAGATGGTGTTTGGTATTTTACAAAAAAATAAAATCTAATTAGAAATTAAAAAAATTTTTGATAGACGAATATAAAAATAAAGGATTGTTTAAGTAAAATTTTTACCCCAAATATCGTAATAATTATATTTTAATGGTTTTATATATTTATTCATTGGATGAAGCCATAATTCTTCTTCCCAAAAACTTCTAAAAAATGGCTCACCATCAATAAGAATATCCATATGTTTTTGTCCTTCTTTGAAGGATACTTTATCCCAA
>Ga0194130_10008691_pt1 | contig 10717 bp, 9 predicted proteins | sample TA2KigsurfametaG_FD_160084 | JGI IMG/M metagenome (GOLD analysis project Ga0194130, IMG submission 160084) | Freshwater microbial communities from Lake Tanganyika, Tanzania - TA2015050 Kigoma 12 surface | ecosystem: Environmental > Aquatic > Freshwater > Lake | place: Tanzania: Lake Tanganyika... | reverse complement strand
GTAGTAGCGCGACCGTCATGCCCGCCGGTCTGAGCGGCGTGGTGGCCATCGCGGCGGGTGATGGTCACACCGTGGCCTTGAAGTCGGATGGCACCGTGGTGGCGTGGGGAAACAACGGCAATGGCCAAACCACCGTGCCCGCCGGCCTGAGCGGCGTGGTGGCCATCGCGGCGGGTGGGTATCACACCGTGGCCTTGAAGTCGGATGGCACCGTGGTGGCGTGGGGAAGAAGCAATGAAGGCCAAACCACCGTGCCCGCCGGCCTGAGCGGCGTGGTGGCCATCGCGGCGGGTTATGCTCACACCGTGGCCTTGAAGCTAGATTGACGGCCGGGAATGAAGCTGCGGAGCGTTAAGGCCCTCGCGTTAGCCGTTTCTCCTTTAGCCGCCCCCTACCACCGGACACACTCGCGGCGTGGAATTGAGTCACGAAGACCGGATGGCCATGCAGCGGGCGCAAGGCTGGCTGTTTCCGCGAATTCACTCCGCGCCATTACCCCGGGGGCCATCCAGTCATTTCGGCTTGGGAACGTGTGGCATACGCGAAATCTCCTTGAGCATCGCCCGCAGGCCGTCGTTGACCCGCCCCGCTACGAAGTCGCCCGGCTGGTTGTGGCAGATGGACGCCAGCCCGTTGCCAAAGTTGGCAAGCCTCGCAGTGAAGGCAGTCAGCACCGAGCCCATCGTTGCCGAGATGGTGTCCACGTCAATCAGCTTGCCCTCCTTTTCGTCGGCTTCCATCTCGGCCAGCCGGGCTTTGGCTTCCTTCTCGCGTGTCTTCGCAGCCTCGTATCCCTTGCCGCCGCCCTTTGGCCCCGAGCGCAGAACTTCAACGTAACGCTGCACCGAGTCGCGCAGCTTGTAATGGCCGGGCATTCGACCGCGCACCAGCCGCCTCGCGTCCGCCGCCTTTGAAACGGCGTGAGGGGTCATGCCGATAAGCCGTGCAAGTGTGGCTGTGTCAACTTCCGCCTCGTCGTCTATGGTAAGTCCTTTGGTTTTTTTCATGTTCTAGGGCCACAGTCGGTGCGCATCGTTACCCGGTGCCGAACTGGTTCTTAGCAATGACTATCGGGACCGCGGAATTTTGCGGGGGAAAATTTACTTGCCGGTCGAAAGCTGAATGCGGTTCATTGGCCGTGCCGCTGGAGAGATGGCCGAGTGGCTGAAGGCGCTGGTTTGCTAAACCGGTATACGGTCAAAAGCCGTATCGGGGGTTCGAATCCCCCTCTCTCCGCCACTTTTCTCCGACTTTTTGCGAATGCCCGCTGCCGACACTCCCGCCAATCCTGCGCCACCACTACTGCCGCACCGCGAGGAGCGTTTGCACGCCTTGGATAATCTTCGCGCGGTCGCGATGCTGCTGGGCATTGTGCTGCACGCGGCGCTGTCCTTCATGACGTTGCCCATCCCGTGGATCGCACGCGACGTGAGCCGCAGCTTCGGCTTTGATGCGATGGTAGGGCTGATCCACGGGTTCCGCATGCAGCTCTTTTTTTTCTTGGCGGGCTTCTTTAGTCACTTGCTTTGGCAAAGGCTCGGCGTAAACGCGTTCCTCCGCCAACGCTGGCAGCGCATTGGGGTGCCGTTTCTGCTGGGCATGGTGACGCTGGTGCCGGCGATCATTATTGTCTGGGGCTGGGCCGAACAGCGCGCCGACCCACGCCCTGCGCGCCAGCAATACGGCCAGTTGACAATCTTCTCCATTCCCACTGGGCACCTATGGTTCTTGGAGCTGCTGCTTATCCTCTACGGCGGCGCAGCGTTGGTTGCGTGGGTCGGTTTGAAGGCGAAGCTGGAGGCTTGGTTGCCCCGGCTCGATGCGGCATTCGATTGGTTTATCGCGCGGAGCTGGAAGCCGCTGCTGCTCGTGCCGCCCTCGATTCTGTGCCTATGGACTGGTCCGATGTTAGGCGAGGTGGACCAAGCGGGACTGCGGCTGCTGCCGGCGAGCCGGGCGATTGCCTACTATGGGCTGTTCTTCGTGGTCGGCTGGTGGCTGCACCGGCGGCGACACCAACTCGATGTGCTCCGCAACTGGGTCTGGCTCGGCTTCGCGTTGGCGCTGGTGGGTTATCTGACGCTGGGCGCGTGCTTCGTCTCCCCCATCAAGCCGGCCGACCCGCGCTACGTGAGCATACGGCTCATCGGTCTGACTGGCGCGGCGCTCTACGCATGGGCGATGACTTTCGCGGTCACAGGCTGGTTCCTGCGCTTTGCTAGCCAGCAGCGCCCATGGATTCGCTATCTCGCGGATGCCTCCTATTGGTGCTACCTCTTGCACTTGCCGCTGGTGCTATGGCTACAAGTAATCGTCGCGAAGTGGGCCGCCAATGGTTGGCTAAAGTTCGCCTTCATCCTGGCGGTAAACGTCGTCGTCTTGCTGCTCACGTACCACTGGTGCGTGCGTTACACGTGGATTGGCAGGGTGCTTAACGGGCCAAGAGAAAAACCGAAAGCTAATGCCTAATGCAAACGGCTGGGTGAAGGATTCAGGTCTCCTTAATTCTGCATCGACTTCCTCACCGCAGATAAGGCCCGAGGACTTCCTGCCAAATTGCGTAGCCTTTTGCGTTCATGTGCAGTCGATCCTCTAAAAAGATGTCCGGCTTGGGCAAGCCGTCAGGGCCGAGCATCGCGTCGAAGACATTGATGAAGGCGAGTTGCGGATCGGCCTTCGTGATGGCCTCGATGCGCCGGTTTGCGTCCCGCACCTGCTCGACCTGTTTCCAGCGTGAGGGGTTGCCGGCATTGGCGATGTAGGCCACGCGTGTGCCCGGCAGCTTCTGCTTCACCAGCGCGACAAACTTCCGAAAATCCGTCTCCACCCGCTCGGGTGTCTTGCCAGCGTTGAGGTCGTTGGAACCGGCGTACAGCACGATCAAGCGCGGCTGATGCGGCAACAACAGCCGGTCAAAGTGATTCACCGCGTCGAACAACTCCGACCCGCCGAAGCCCCGATTCAGCACGCGATGCTGCGGAAAGTCCGCCGCCAACGTCTCCCAGCGCCGGATGCTCGAGCTGCCCGTGAACACGATGCCGCCCTTCACCGGCGCGTTCGTCGCGTCTTGCTTTGAGAAAGCCTCGATATCCTTCTGCCACTTGATGCACGAGGTGACGATGTCGTAGCCCGCCTCGCTGAAGTGCAGCTTGTCTGCCACGAACAGCTCCGTGCGCGGCTGGCCATCCTCGCCGAGCAGGTGCGGAAAGTAATTAATGAAGCCTAACTTGCCGTCCGCCTTGGCGTAATCGGCAATGAGCTGGTTCGCTTGCTTCACCTGCTCCACTTCGTTCCAGCGCGCCGGTGAGGTCGGAATGCACAAATAGGAGATCTGCGTCTGAGGCAGCGCAGCGCGGATCTTTGCGACAAGGGTTTGGAAATCAGCGAGCACCTGCGCCGGCGTTCTACCGGCATGTAAATCGTTGCCGCCAGCGTTGAGGTAAATCGTCTTTGGCGCATAGGGAATCACCACGCGGTCAGCAAAATGAATGCAGTCGCTCAACTGCGCGCCGCCAAAACCGCGGTTGATTGGCTTTTCCTTGGCAAACCGCTGCGGCAGCGACTTCCACAGCCGGATGTTCGATGCGCCGTAAAATAGCGTGGCGTCTTTGGGTAGGGCGTTGGTCTTGTCCTCCGCTTCATAAGCCGCAATGACCTTCTCAAAGCGCGCGGGGTCAGCCACCTTGGGCGCGGCGGCAAAAGCCAGCGGCACCACGAACAGCGCGGCCAACAAAACCAAGCCACGCAAACTTTGAATCAACTCGACCAGTAGCTTCATAGAGCGACTTTTCCGCGAGGGCCGCACAAGGGAAAGCGCAAAGATTGTCATGATGGAATCGCCGCTGGCCTTCGTCCCAGTTGTTGGTAGAATTTAGAAAATGTTAGACCTGCTGGGAAAACGCACCCGCTCCTTCTGTGACGGACAGTCGCGACGGGACTTTTTGCGCATCGGAGCGCTGGGCTTCGGCGGGCTGGCGTTGCCAGACCTGCTGCGCGTCGAGGCACAGGCGGGCATCCGCCGGTCACACAAGGCGGTCATTAACATCTTTCTGCCCGGAGGCCCGCCGCATCAGGACATGTTCGATTTAAAGATGGACGCTCCGAGCGAGATTCGTGGCGAGCTGCGGCCCATCAACACTAATGTGCCCGGCATCCAAATTGGCGAGTTGCTCCCACGCACCGCCGCCATGATGGACAAGCTGGTGCTCATTCGCTCCGTGGTTGGCGCGGTTGACGACCACAATGCTTTTCAGTGTCAAACTGGTCGCCTTGCCCGCGGCGCCCCCCAGCCAGCCGGCGGGTGGCCCTCGCTCGGCTCCGTGCTTTCCAAACTGCAAGGTCCGGTTGATCCAGCCGTGCCGCCGTTTTTCGGTCTCGCGCCGAAGATGGGTGAGATGCGCTGGGCGGACGCTGGCATGCCCGGCTTCCTTGGCGTCGGTCACGCGCCCTTCAAACCCTCCGGTATGGGCAAGGATGACATGGTTCTCGATGGCCTCACGCTCGACCGCCTCGACGACCGAAAGCGCCTGCTCACCAGTTTCGATCACTTCCGTCGCGACGTGGATAGCAGCGGCTTAATGGATGGCCTCGACAGCTTCACGCAACAGGCCTTCGGGATACTCACCTCAAGCAAGGTGGTCGAAGCCCTCGACCTAGAGAAGGAAGATCCGAAGATTCGTACGCGTTACGGCAAGGGCGATTCAAAAAACCGCGACGACGGCGGTCCGAAGCTCATGGAGCACATGCTCATGGCCCGGCGCCTCGTGGAAGCCGGCGCACGCTGCGTCACGCTGGCCTTCAGCCGCTGGGATCATCACGGCCGCATCTACGACGCGCTCCGACAGGATTGCCCGTTGCTCGACCAAGGCTTCAGCGCGCTCATAGAAGACCTCCACCAACGCGGCCTCGATAAGGACGTGACCGTCATTCTTTGGGGCGAGTTTGGCCGCACGCCGAAAATCAACAACCAGGCCGGCCGCGACCATTGGCCGCAAGTCTCTTGCGCCTTGCTCGCCGGCGGCGGGATGCGCACCGGCCAAGTGATCGGTGCCACCGACCGCATGGGCGGCGAAGCGAGCGACCGACCCGTCCACTTTGGCGAAATTTTCGCCACGCTCTACAACCGCGTTGGTCTCGACGCGAACAAAGTTACAATTCCCGACCTATCCGGCCGCCCGCAATACCTGGTGGACGGCTGGGAACCGATCAAAGAGGTTGTGTAACGCTGGCGCGGGCCACTATGGGCGCCACGGATCCCTCCACCACAACCAAGCTTCTACCGAAGCGCCCGGGATATACCCTGCTGCAACGCGAGGTGCGGCCGGGCCATGAGGCAAGCCAAGGCTTCAACATGATTTGAACTTTACTTCAACTGGTGCGTCGCAAATAGCACACATGAAACAATCAGCTCGCCCTGACCGCCGTTCATTCCTCAATCAACTGGGTACCGCTGCCTTGGCCGCGCCCTTTGTCACGCGCAACTTGCTGGCCGCTTCGCCCAACGAAACCGTGCGCCATGCGAGCTTCGGCGCGGCGGGCATGGCGGGCGCGGATTGGGGAGCGATCACCAGCCACAAGGCGGTAAAGTTTGTGGCGGTCGCCGAGGTGGATGTGAATCGCGCTGAGGCGGCGAAGAAGAAATTTCCCGACCTAAAAGTGTATCCGGACTGGCGCGAGATGCTCGCCAAGGAGCACAAGAACCTCGATTGTGTGAACGTCTCCACGCCCGACCACATGCACGCGCCCATGGCCATGGCGGCGATGCAGCACGGTCTGCACGTCTATGGCCAGAAGCCCCTGACGCATGATGTATATGAATCCCGCCGCCTGACAGAAGTAGCGCGAGAGCGAAAGCTGGTTACGCAAATGGGCATACAAGTGCATTCAAGCTTCGAGTATCGGGCGGCGGTGCAACTCGTGCAGTCCGGCGTGGTCGGCAAGATCAAGGAGGTGCACACTTGGAGTAGCAAAAAGTGGGGTGATCCAGCACCACGCCCAGAGAAGAATGATCCCGTGCCAGAAAATTTTAATTGGGATTGGTGGCTCGGTGTAGTTTCGGAGCGGCCCTACATCGGCGGCGGTTATTACCACCCAGGCAATTGGCGCAAGCGGCTAGATTTCGGCACCGGTACGTTCGGAGACATGGGTTGCCACATTTACGATCCGGTCTTCAAGGCGCTGGGCGTGACCGCGCCGCTCACCGTGCGTAGCGAGGGGCCGAAGCCGAACGAACACAACTGGGCCAACGACGCGATCGTTCATTACGTTTTCCCCGGCACGCAGTTCACCGACGGAAAGACGGTGAAGGTGGTCTGGTATGACGGCAGCCAGCGCCCGCCGGCGGACATTCTCGCGCTGCTGGGCAAGGTGAAACAGCCGGACCAAGGCTCGATCTTCCTCGGCACGAGGGGCGTAATGGTGCTGCCACACGTCGGGAAGCCGATCTTGCTGCCGGAGGAGAACTATCAGGGCTTCGAACTGCCGAGGCTGGAGCCGGTGAATCACTGGCACTCCTTCGTTGAGGCGGTGCGCGGTAACGGCAAGACCTCCGCAAACTTTGATTACTCCGGCCCGCTAACGGAAACAATTCTACTCGGTGGTATCGCATCCCGCTTTCCGCAGACCACGCTAGAATGGGACGCAAAGGCGCTGGCATTCAAGAATGCCAAGGAGGCTAACCAATTCGTGCGGCGCCAGTATCGCCGGGGTTGGGAAGTGAAAGGGCTAAGCTGACCAAAGCGCAGGCCTCGGCCCGTCACAGCGTCCTCAGCAATGCAGCTTAACAAGGGCTGGCGCAACCGTGCCATCGAGTCGCAATATTGGTGGAGTTTTTTGGTTCAAGGAGGACTTAGAGAAGGCAACTTTGCGCTTTGCTCCGCGCGGCTGAAACCTACCCTCCACACATGAACATTCTCGTCACCGGCGGGGCCGGTTTCATCGGCTCGCACGTTTGTGGGCGGCTGCTGCGCGACGGCCATGCCGTGTGGGTCTTTGACGACCTGAACGACTTCTACGCGCCCGCGCTCAAACAGGCCAACCTGCGCGATCTCCAATCCCTCGCGCTTCCGTTTACCTTCTTCCATGGCGATTTGACCGACGCGGCAGCAGTTGAAGAGGTCTTCGCGTCCGCACCGTTTGACCAAGTCATCCACCTCGCTGCACGCGCCGGCGTGCGCCCCAGCTTACAGCAACCTGCGCTCTATCAGCGCGTGAACGTGGAGGGCACGGTGAACCTGCTCGAAGCCGCACGCGCACGGAAGGTTCGCAAAGTGACCATCGCCAGCAGTTCATCGGTCTATGGCGTTAACGCGAAGGTGCCGTTTAGCGAAGCGGATCCAATCTTTAGTGCGATCTCGCCCTATGCGGCCAGCAAGCTCGCGTGCGAGGCACTCGGGCACACCTACCATCATGTTTATGGCATGGACATCGCCATGCTACGCTTTTTTACGGTCTATGGCCCGCGCCAGCGCCCCGACCTCGCTATTCACAAGTTTGCGTCACTGATCAGCGCCGGTAAGTCCATCCCCGTCTTCGGCGACGGCTCGACAGCGCGCGATTACACCTACGTGACCGATACGGTGGAAGGCGTCCTCGCCTGCACACGGCAAGAGTTCGGCTTCGACATCTTTAACCTCGGCGAGTCGCAAACCGTCCGGCTGGACTACCTCATTTCACTATTGGAGAAATCCCTGGGCAAAACTGCTGTCATTGACCGCCAGCCCCCACAACCTGGCGACGTGCCGATCACCTACGCCAACATCTCCAAGGCCAGTGCGAAACTCGGCTACCACCCTTCCGTGAAGATCGAAACTGGCATCCCGAAATTCGTGGAGTGGTTCCGAGCCGCGCAAGCCCATCGCTAGTGGGCGCTTACTCGACCATCATGGCCTGGTCAAGCATCGCTGAAAGCTGGGTTAAAATAGCCTCATCGCTGGCAATGATAGTGGCTCCCGCAGCAAGTGCAGCGTCCCGCAGCTTCACATTCCGCGGGCTACTGAAGGCCAAAATCGGCACGTGATGTGTGGCGGGGTTTTCCTTAAGCGCGCGGATAGCGGCGCTAGCGTCTGTCGCCTTCCACTCCAAGTCCACGAAAGCCACCAAGGGTTTTTCACCAGCTGCAATTGCCGCGATGTCCGTGAGGTTTGTGACGTGCAGGATACGATAGCCTTGGTCACGCAGCTTGTTGCCCAAAGCGCTGCCCGGAAGCAATCGCTCGTAAAGCAGCAGTGCCAATGGACTCGTCACACGGTTTAGAGTGGGTAGCGGACAGGCAATTGAGAAGGAGAAAGGCGGCGCGTTCGCGCCCGGCTTGAGACGCCAAGCGATGCACCCGGGGCACTCGACAACACTCACCCCTCCCCCTTGAAGCATTACGTTTTACGCCCCCTCCCCTTTCTGTTCATATTCCCGCATGGCCACCGCTGCGCTTGCCCGAATCGTCCGTCACTGCGACCAACTCCTGCGCACGTCCGAAGTCAACGACTGGGAGCGCGCACACAACGGCCTGCAGGTCGAGAACAACGGCTGCGTGACCCGGCTCGCAGCGGCGGTGGATGCCAGCCTCGCCACGGTGCAGCGCGCCATTTCGGCCAAGGCCGACCTGCTGCTCGTGCATCACGGGCTGTTCTGGGGCGACACTATCCCCTGGACCGGCCGGCGCCGCGAGCTGCAACGCCTTCTCCTCGAACACAACCTCGCCATCTATAGTTCGCACCTGCCATTAGACCTGCACCCAAAGCTGGGCAACAACGCCCAACTCGCAGCGGCGCTGGGTTTCAAACGCGTTCGCCCGTTTTTCATCGAGAAAGGCGCGCACATCGGCCTCCAGACCAATGCCAGCGTCACACGCGAAGAGTTAGCCCGCCGGCTTTGCCGCGCCACAGGAGTTGCCCCTAAGCTGTTGCCCGGCGGACCTGCACGATGTCGGCGCCTGGGCCTTGTGACTGGCGGTGCGGGGGCAGAGTTGAAGAAAGCGGCGGCGGAAGGAGTGGATACATTCATCACCGGCGAGGGCCCGCACTGGACGTTCGCCCTTGCGGAGGAACTCGGACTGAACGTCTTCTACGGCGGTCACTACGCAACCGAAACTTTTGGCGTTAAAGCACTCGCAGCTCATCTCGCCGCTAAATATCGCGTGCCGTGGTCATTCCTCGATCACCCGACTGGCTTGTAGCTTTCGGCCCGCCTTAAGCGTTGACACTGCGGAAATCTCTATTTTTTCCGCCACCAAAGATACCCCGCGAACAGCAGCGCCACCAACGCGCCGGCCGCAGCCGGGAGCAACGGGAGCTGGGTTGGACCCGGGGCCGGGGCCGGACCGCCAATGATTGTCACAGTCTCCGGCGCGAGGGCGGCTGCGGCCGCCGTCGCTTGTTGTTGGAGCAGGGTCGCGCGGCTGCCATCCGACTGGGCCTTGATCAGCCCGGCCCAATCCGCCGTGAGTAGCAAGTCCACGCCCGGGTTGAGTTCCTTTACTTCGCACGAACACCTGCCGGTCAGGAAGGTCGCGGCCTCGTCAAGCGTCTCGTGATTGATGCCCTTGCCCGCCAACGCATACAAAGCGCGCCCGCGCCCAAAGACGGGGAACAGCATGGGCTCCTGTAGTTCGAGCAGGTCCGGCTCGGAATGCAGCAGCATGCGGGCGAATACGCTTTCGGCCGCATCCTTGCGGTTCATCCGCAACAGGGAGAAAGTCAGCTTCAGACCGTCCTTCGGCACGGACACCAACCCGCTGGCGATGTCCTGGGCCTCGATGGTCGGGAGCTTCAACACGGTGGTGAGGTAGCCCAGCCGCGCCGTAGCCACTTTCGCCGCCGCCTCGTCACAGGCAGCGTCGCCGGTTTCCAAAAACACCCAGACGACGCTATCGCCCTGCGCGATCCGACGGACAATTTCCCGGCGCGCCGGGGAATCGAGGACTTGCTGCACCGCCGCCGCCGTGAGTGGTCCAGCGAACAGTTGAGCGGTCAGCCGCGACTTCTGAGGGTACTTCAAAAGCAGCGCGGGCAAAGTATCCGAGCCCAACTTCTGCCACTGGGCCAGCAGCGCGGGATTGGGGTTCTGCGCGAGGTCCACGGTCTGAAGGGAGATATTGACAGGGAGCTGGCCGGACAGACCTTCGCCGTCGAGCGGCTGCATCAGCGCCTGCTGCTCGGTGGTGAGCGGACCGCGATGGAAGACGATGGCTTGATACTCATCCGCCGCCCATTTTTCCAAGGCGTAGCGGAAAACTGGCACGGAGCATGCCTGCGCGGCGTTACGAGAGAAAAGCAAGGACAGGGCAATGGCGAGAGCGAGCAAAAACTGGCTTGGTCGGGTGACAAATTGGTTTTTCACTTTTTCCCCTGCCCTGCTTCCGGCCGATTCCTGAATTTGATGACCTGCACTCATTTAACCACCAGCGGTTTCTCGGCGAGGAGTTCCACGCCGCTCAACACTGGCCCAGCCTTCGCACCAGGCGCACGGGTGAAACTGATTTTTAGGTCTTTGCCGATGATTACGCCTTTAAATTCCCGCACCACGCCGCGGTGCGGCGCCCCGGCGACGGCCACAACATCGAAGTTTGCCAGGACCGGCTGACCTTGCAGCGCGACACTAAACACACGCTCACCGACAGCCATTGCCTCCGGGTCTGCGAAGTGTAACCGCACCGTGTAGGGTGCAGGCGGATGCGGTGCGCGCGGCGCAGTCTTCTTTGTTTTTGGTGTTGAGTCAGTTA
>Ga0194130_10008689_pt1 | contig 10718 bp, 12 predicted proteins | sample TA2KigsurfametaG_FD_160084 | JGI IMG/M metagenome (GOLD analysis project Ga0194130, IMG submission 160084) | Freshwater microbial communities from Lake Tanganyika, Tanzania - TA2015050 Kigoma 12 surface | ecosystem: Environmental > Aquatic > Freshwater > Lake | place: Tanzania: Lake Tanganyika... | reverse complement strand
ATAATCTTTACAAATTCTAACGTATAAAATAGCTAATAGAAGGAATAATAATAATCATCACAATCCAAACAAATAATTAAACTCATCTTTATAAAATTAATTTTATTGGATTTCTTCAAGATCTAAATATTGAAGATATCCTAAAGATTCTAAACTCTCATTTTTACTTATTTGATTATTATTAAGATGTAATTTTTGAAGATTTACTAAAGAATCTAATCCTTCTATTTTACTTATTTTATTATTTTGAAGATTTAAATAATTTAGATTTACTAAAGAATCTAATCCTTCTATTTTACTTATTTTATTATTTTGAAGATTTAAATAATTTAGATTTACTAAAGAATCTAATCCTTCTATTTTACTTATTTGATTATTTTGAAGAGTTAAATAATATAGATCAACTACAAATTCTAATCCTTTTATTTTACTTATTTGATTATTTTGAAGATATAATGTATGAAGATTTACTTTATTTATACCTTCTATTTCCATTCTTTCTAGTAGTTCTAGTGCTTTTTCTTCTTCATTTCTCATTATTAAATAATTCAATATTGTATTCCCTACTTTATTACTACTATTTATCTTTCCTTTTTCTATTAATCTTTTTATTTTCATCTCAAATATATCTTTATTATCCTCAAAATATAATAAATCAAATTCTTTATCACTATCTTTTTCATTCCTATTATAAAATATCTTTTTATTCACTATTATCACTTCTATAAAATCCTGAATTTCTTATGTTTTTCCTCTTAATGTTTCTCTATCTGTTATTAATATTCTTACACTACTATATATATTATTATAATCTATTCTTTCATCTATTCCATATGCTATTACTATATTAGGTTCATCTTCTTTTATATCTAAATCTGATATCATCTTATTATTTTTATCTGTTTTTATCTTTATTTTCGCTATTTCATTTAATGGTATATCTAACTTTAAATATTGATTGTTTGTATATGTCATTTTTTTATAAAAATTACTTCTTTATTAATTCATCAATTTTATTTATAACACTTGCCATATTATTTTTAATTGCATAACCTAATGCTGTACCTCCTTGTTTATTTACTTGATTTACATTTAGATCCTCTCTTTTTAACAGTTTTAATGCAACAATTTCCAATTCTTTTGCACAAGCAATTATTAATGCTGTAAATCCATTTTTATTTACTTGATTTACATTTATATCTTCCCTTTCTAATAGTTTTAATGCTACACTTTCCATTTTCTTTATACAAGCATATATTAATGCTGTATCTCCTTCTTTATCTACTTGATTTATATTTATATTTTGTTTTTCCAATATGTCTAACGCTATTTTTTCTTTATTATATGAATTTATTAATTTCAAGCAATTTATCAATTCCAAACCATTTTTTAATTCTTCTTTTATTCTTTCTATCTCTCTTTCATTATTATCATATATATAACCATACACTATTATCTTCTCTATATATTCTGGAATTTTATATTCATTCTTTTTTAATGCTTTTTCATCTGTTATTAATATTTTTACTCCTCCATATATATTATCATATTCCATTTTATCCCCATATGCTATCACCACATTCACATAATCCCCTATCTCTATATCCTCTATTAATTTATTTTTTTTATCTGTCTTTATCTTTATTTTCGCTATCTCTTCTATTGGTTTATCTAATCTTATATATTGATTGTTTATATATGTCATATTTTTATATATTTTTATATTTTAATATATATAAAAATCAATTTTTTATAAAAATTACTTCTTATTTAATTCATTTATTCTATTTATTACACTTTCCATATTATTTGAAATAGCATAATCTAATGCCGTTCCTTCATCATCATCTACTTGATTTACATTTATATCTTCTCTTTCTAATAGTTTTAATGCTACTTCTTCCATTTTATAACTACAAGCTAATATTAATGCTGTATCTCCATATTTATCTGCTTGATTAACATTTATATCTTTTCTTTCTAATAGTTTTAATGCTACTGTTTCCATTTCATTTCTACAAGCCCATATTAATGCTGTATTTCCATAATCATTTGCTTGATTTACATTTATATCTTCTCTTTCTAATAGTTTTAATGCTACTTTTTCAATCTTATTACAACAAGCTAATATTAATGCTGAAACACCATTTATATTTACTTGATTTACATTTATATCTTCTCTTTCTAATAGTTTTAATGCTACTGTTTTCATTTCATCACAACACGTCCCTATTAATGCTGTATTTCCATTTATATTTACTTGATTTACATTTATGTCTTCTCTTTCTAATAGTTTTAATGCTACTGTTTCCATTTTATTATAACAAGCCAATATTAATGCTGTATTTTTATATTGACCTACTTGATTTATATTTATATATTTTCTTTCTAATAGTTTTAATGCTACTTTTCCCATTTCATATATACAAGCAATCATTAATGCTGTATTTCCATCTTCATCTACTTGATTTACATTTATATCTTCTCTTTCTAATAGTTTTAATGCCACTCTTTCTATTTCATTATAACAAGCTAATATTAATGCTGTTTCTCCAGATTCATTTACTTGATTTATATTTATATTTTCTCTTTTTAATAATTCTAATGCCAATCTTTCATTTCTACCTCCTATTGCATTTATCAATTCCAAACTATTTTTATATCTTTCTATCTCTCTTTTATTATTATCATATATATAACCATACACTATTATCTTCTCTATATATTCTGGAATTTTATATTCATTCTTTTTTAATGCTTTTTCATTTGTTATTAATATTCTTACTGACGGAAATATATTATTATAATTTACTTTCTCCCCATAAGCTATTATAATATTTGGCTCGGGATTTTCTATCTCTAAATCTTCTATCAATTTATTATTTTCATCTATAATAATTTTAACTGTTGCTATCTCTTTCATAGGTATATCTAATCTTAAATATTGGTTGTTGATATAGATCATTATATAATTGATATTTACTTAAAATATTTAAATATCAATTTATTTTTTACGTTTTGTCAATAATCATATAAAATGATGTATTATTTTCACCACCATTCATACTTTTTTTTATTTTTAATTATTTTTAATTTTGTTTCCATATATATAATTTATATAATATATATTTTTTTAACTTTTAGTTTTAATGCTACATATAACATAAATAAAATAAATTTTTATAATATTCAGTAATATCTTCATCGAAATCAGAGAAATATTTAAACTGGAATTCTGAACACTCACTATTTATTAATTTTGAATCAAAATTAAAAACAAACATTTTTTTTAATATAAATTTATTATTTACTGAAATATTAAATTTGCTAGTTATATAAGTTTCAGTCACAGGATAAAGAGTAACTCTGCGAAACTTTACTATAATATATTTCACATCAGGAATAATAATATTGCTATCTAATGATCTTGGATTTAGATCACAAATTATTTTATACTTACCATTATCTAAATAACTAAAATGATATGAAAGTCTGGCTATTTTTGGATCAAGTGGACTGGGAATTATAGGGTCAAATCCTGATAATTCAAAAATATTTTTGATAAAAAATGTAGTTTTAGAAAATTCAATTATTGGAAATATATTTCTTTGTGGGGAATAAAAATATAAATTATTTTTATATACCAAACAATTATTGACAATATTTGATGTAACTATAAGTGTATTTATATAAATATAAGGAGAACTACCAATTATAATATTTTCCAAAACATTATCACTAATAAATTCGTCATTAAATTCAATTTGAATAATTTTTGTATATTGTTTCCCAAATTTTATATCATCAAATGATATAGTATCATCATTAAATGATTGATAATTATAGGTTGTAAAATCTTTTTCCATAATATAATCAAATCCGTAGCCTGTTATGGGGCGTGGTAATTTGTGTTTTTTTAAACAATCTAACATTTCTAATGTAATTTTAGGAGTTTTTTTTGGTTCAATATCTGTAAGATCTTTTAATTCTTTTTCCAAATATTTATGATAATCTACAAATTCATTATAATTATCCAATTCTATTGACATTATAATCTTTCTAAAATTATAAAGTTAAATTAATTCAATTTTTACTTAATACACTAATAGAAGTTTATTAAGGTAATATAAAACGAAATAATAAAAAAACTATATCAAAGAAATTAATAAAAATCTTTTTACATCGGGACTATTTGAGCATTTTATATTAAAATCTTCAAATATAATATTAATAATTAATATTTTTTGTTAGAATATAATTTAGTTAAAAAATCTATCTATTATTTAGTTCGTTTATTCTATTTATTACATTTGTCATATTGTTTTCAATTGCACATTCCAATGCTGACTCTCCATCCATACTCCTATGATTTACATTTATATTATCTCTTTCTAGTAATTTTAATGCTACTTTTTCCATATTATTCATACAGGCCCATATTAATGCTGTTATTCCATAATAGTTTTCAAGATTTATATCAATATCTTCTCTTTCTAATAGTTTTAATATCACATTTTCCATTTTATATTCACACGCATTTGTTAAAGCTGTTTGTCCATATGTACTTTTATGGTTTACATATAAATGTGTTATATCTTCCCTTTCTAATATTTTTAATGCTATTTGTTCTAATTCACCTTCTAATTCATCATAAAAAGAATTAATATCATACATTCTTTCATTAACTATATCTTCTAATAATTCATTTTTATCAATTGCAATAAATTGTTTCTTTTTATTATCAAATTTATAGGCTAAATTATTTTGAGTATTAGTAATAAGTATGTTTTTAAATTGTGGATATTTATCATTAAAATGAGCATATTCAACTAAAAATGGTAGACTATTATATCTATTTTTTAATATATTAATTTTTTCTTTTTTGGAAAATATTTCAGTTAAATTCTCATGTCCTAAAGCTATTAAAAAAGTATTGTGTATTGTATTATTCAAGTAATTATTTGTTGTATTATTTATATTTAATTGTTTATTTATTTTATGTAGTGTTTTTGGATGTATTTTGGCTTTTTTATTAATTATTTCTGATAAAATTGATTTCATTTCATTTATTTGTTCTGTTTGATATTTAATCTGTTTTTCTAATATATTATTTTTCTCTTGTAAAATATTTAGTGAATTATTTCTATTTTTGCATCTATTATTATGTTTTTTTAAACTATCTTTTCTTGTAAATTTAATATCACAATATTTACAATTATATTTATTTTCAATAGCAATAATTAATAATGTTGTATTATTAGAATAAATTGTATTAATATATATAGGATTTTTATCTAAAAATGATATAATTTTTTCTTCATTATTATATTTAATTAATGTTTGTAATATTTTAAAATGATGATTTTCCATTATATCTATTCATTTTTTTTTAATTTATTAAAATTTCATTTTTTAATTTATTAAAATTTCTATTAAATAATAATGCCAATATGTAAAAATAATCCAAATAAAACATATATTGGAAATGAACCTTCTCCTAAAGGATTAGGTTATTGTGCTTCTGGAGAAAAAGAAGGTATAAAAAAGAAAGGTTTAAATGGTAAAACATGGATAGTTAAAAAAGGTAAATGGGTTTTATTATTAGATCCTAAAGATGTTTTATTTAAAAAACTATTCAAATGGTGGCAATCATTAATAAAAAAAGTAATTATTATTTATTCAAATGATTATAAAAAAATATCATTAAATGATCAAAACAAATGGGAAAAATTATCATTAGATCCATCTGTATTGGGAATTATATGGACTGCACAAAGTAGTGACATATTAGTATATTTTATAAATTATCTAATTAAAAAAAATACAAAAAAGACAATTAATAAAATGTGTAAAATGGATAATTTACCAGAATATTTAATTAAAAATTTTAAAAAATATTTTGAAAAATATAAATTATATAGTGATAAAGATTACACTTTTAAATATTTATCATTTTGAATATTCATTTGGTTTAACTACTATATATTCTCCTCTTGCTACTCTTATTTCAATCATTCTTTTTTGATGAAGAGTATCAATTTCTTTTTTAACATTTGGATCATTATAATTTGCATTTGGATTTTTAATAAAATATTCTTTATAAATTTTATTCCATTCATCACAATACTCTCCTACTGGATGACCTAAATCTCCACAAAATGGAATTTTCACTGTGATTGTTTTACTAAAATCAATTTCCTCATCTTTTTTTAATGGTTCATTTTTATCCTTAAGTTGTTGAATCCATTCGTCAATCCATTTTTCATTATTTGGTCTTGGCATTATATAATATTTTATAAGTCCAAATTATAAATTAATCAATTTTTTTAGTTAAAATAATAATTATTCTGGAAATACATTCACTAAATTCAATTCATCAGGTAGTTCTCCTTCAGCAAGATAAATTCTCCTTCTAAAATGCCCATTAATAAATTTGTATTCTTCTGGATATTCTTCAACAAGACGTCGCTCCCTTTCTTCTAGTTCTTCGCTGCGTTTGTGAATAAATTCAAAGAAACCAAAAATTACATCAACAAAAATGAACCACAAAAACCAACCAATCCAAGAACCAATTTCAACAAAAAGGTTAGATTCCGCTCTTGTTTGTGCTCTTGCTTGTGCTTCTGCTTGTGCTCTTGTTTGTGCTTCTGTTCTTGCTTGTGCTTGTGCTCTTGCTTGTGCTTCTGCTTGTGCTCTTGCTTGTGCTTCTGCTTGTGCTCTTGCTTGTGCTTCTGCTTCTGCTTGTGCTTGTATCACTGCTTTGGCTTGTTCAAGTGTACGGGTTCGTGTAAGTACTTCAGTTTGCATTTGATGAGGTAGAGAATTGAACCTTTTTACTTGTTCAATCATTTCAGTTTCATAATCAATTAGTTCAGTTGTTTTGTCAACATTAATTTTGTAATTGTTGGTTAGACCGTCTATCATTAAATAACAGAACCAACACCAAACAAACCAAGAAATTATCGCATAAATTTTTTCTTCAGGGAAGAAAGTTTCAACAAGCGGGCAAACAATTCCAGGATACACACAAATTGCAAAACACCACAATCCAAACTTAGTGTAATACTTGAGGTGTAGGTAAAATTTGTTCCATTTGAGAGTACTGATTTGTTTTCTTCTCATTTGGATATTTGAATCAATAGGTGAAACAATAGATGGCATTAAATTATCTAAATAGACATATTTAAAAATAAAAATTTCAATTTTATTTAATTAAGGTTAAATTAAATAAAACTGTGTTAAAAATTGAGTAAAACAAAATCAAATAATTTGATTTAATTAAATAAAAAACTTCATCTTGATAAAACGTCGTCCTAGACAATCCTCACGAACTTCACTCGGACCAAAGTCTAGAGGATTTCCCATAACATAAAGGGTTTTAAGCTTTACCAAAGAACTCAAGTTCTTAATGGAAGTGATTCGGTTATAACCCAAGTCAAGACTCTTAAGCTTTACCAAAGAATCCAAGCCTACAATGCGAGTGATTTGGTTTCCACTCAATGTAAGGTCTTCAAGCTTTACCAAGGATTCCAAGTTTTCAATGCGAGTGAGCTTGTTAAAACCAATATCAAGCCTTATGAGATTAACCAATGAATCCAAACCTTCAATACAAGTGATTTGGTTTTCATTGAAATTAAGATTTTCAAGCTTTACCAAGGATTCCAACCCCTCAATGCGAGTGATTTGGTTGCTACGCAAAATAAGATCTTCAAGATTAACTAAAGATTCCAAATGCTCAATCTTTGTAATTTCATTACAAGAAAGATCCAAAAATTCAATTTCAGAAGCAGAAGAACAACCAAATGATTCCAAAACGGATTGGTCGTTAAAATTAGGTACAGATGTAAGTCCACGATCAGATAGGTCAATGTACATTAAAATAATAATATGGCGTCTTATAATATTTATTTTTCAATTTTTTTTATAAATGAATAATTAAAATTAAATTAAATAAATACTTTAATAAATCTACGTCCTTTATCATCAACATTTATTTCACATTTCCCAAAATCTAAACCCCTAGTTTCAAGAGGATTTCCACCAAGTTTAACACGTTTTAAACGTCTAAAATCCATTAAATATTTTATATCATCGTCAATACGTGTAATTTTATTATCTTTAATTTTTAATTCATCAAGGTGTTCTAATCTAGATAAATTTTCAATTTGTGTAATTTTATTTCCATTCAAATTAAGATATCTAAGATTTCCTAATGAATCTAAGCCTAAAGTTTGTGTTATTTGATTATTATTAAGATGAAGATATTTAAGATTTTCCAATCTATCTAAACCTGTAATACATGTTATTTGATTATTATAAAGACGAAGAGCTCTAAGTAATAATAATTTTTCTAAGTTTTCAATATGTGTTATTTGATTATAACCAAGATTAAGTTCATCCAACCATTCTAATGAATCTAAATTTTCTATTTTAGTTATTTGATTTCCATTAAGATAAAGTAGTTCAAGTCTTTTTAATGATCCTAAATTTTCTATTTTTGTAATATTATTATTATCTAACCAAAGATATTTTAGATTAACAAAACATTCAAGATTTTCAATTCTTGTAATTTTATTATTGGATAATGTTAAATATTTAATTGATGAAACTGGAACACATAATTCTTTTTCAAATTGTTTCAATACTGTTGGATCCTTAAAATTAGGTATATGTGTAAGATTACGATGATTCAAATCAAGAGTCATTAAATTAATAACTAATTTTTATTAATATTTTTCTTTCAATTTTTTTATTAAATAAATATATTTATGATAATATTGTGTTAATTGCGGTTTCAATTCTATTTAATTTATCAATATTTTTATAAGAACAAACCCAATAATCTTTTACTATTTTATATAGTTTTTTTAATAATTTCTGAGCTGCTAAATTACGGTAATATGGTGTTTGTGTATATTCTTTTTCTGGTTTAATATCAGTATTTTCTATTAAATATTGGATACCAAATGAATTATATATTGATATATCATTATAAGAAGCACTGCGCACGAAAACTATTTCACAATTTGGATTTTTCATATTATGTAACCATAAATTAGATTTACATCCCCAAAATTCTATTTTTGGATGGATTGGTATTGATGCCATCTGACCACCCCACAAAACCAAATTGATTATAGTTAATTTTGGTATTTCAGACATGTGTTTAGGTTTAGATATTGATTGTTTAAAATCTTGTATACTAAGATGTTGATTAATTGAAAATAATAAATTGTTTTTTAATTTTCCACATGATATTGTTACACTTTCATGAAATATACCATAATATAAGTTTCCTTTAATATTTACATATACATTATTGTCTTTATTTTTAGATTCAGAAATAATTTGGATTTTTTGATAACATTTTTTAATTTTATTAACAAAATGTTTATTATGTAAATTATCTAAATTATCTAATTCCTTAATTAATTTTTCAAAGTCATCATTAGAACTCATTAATTAATTATTTTTAATAATAATAAAATAATTAATCAATTTTTTATTAAAATTAAATAAAGAAATAACAAATCTTAAAATAATTGTGTAAAAGAATTAATTAGAAATTTTACACTTGAGCTTTTCAATCTGAATCTGAACAATAGCATTCATCAACAGTATCATAACCATCCCAGTCCTTTCCATGATCACAACCAATTTCCATCACAAATTCAGAATCATCATCCAGACAAGAGGTAAAAGTCTTGAGCAGATACCTAAGAATACTAGTTGAACCAGCACCCCAAATCTTGTTGGTGTAAACGGTATATCCACAAAACATACGAGCTGAACCAGTAATGAAAAGTTGTGGTCCATCAATCGTTCCGATTTCCATAGAACTTACCTTGTTTGACGGTACTGTGTTTCTAGCGGTAAAAATGATTTGTGCAGGTGTGTTAAGCAGAATGAACAGGAAATTCTTAATGTCAAAATCAACTCGTGGATTGGAAATGATTCTCTTACACCGTTCAATCAGATAAGCAGGATGAGAACCAGATTCTGAATAACCAAAATCTGAAACTGAATCTTCCACAAATTGATTGATTGTTGTAATGGAATCAATTACAAGCTTGAACATCTTTCCACAACTGATAGTTGGGGTTTCTGTGTGACTGTTTGGAATGTAAATTCTGTAATGTGCAAATTCAAGTTCATCTTCGGCCCGCCCCGAGATAACAGCATCAACCGCTTCCATATCACCAACACAGAAATCCTGATCTGGAACACCAACGCTTCGCGCGTATGCCGATGGTTCATTAAATACCACATGTGATTCCTTTCCAAAGCTGATACACTTATCCTTATTCCAAGAACAAAACTTTGATGAATGGTAACATTCACGGTTATAGTAATTACCGTGAAGACGATGGAACATTTGATGACGTGCCCAAAATGGAATATCATCACGGAAAATGGATGACATAACATCCTTAACATACCGATCAATCCATTCATGCATTAGGTTCATGAAACTTGAACCCTTCCTATAAGAAAGATAATCATGTGGTGATTCCTTATACTCGCTATCTTCACAAGAGTAAATTCTTGGTTGATCCTTCACCTCTGGAATGTTGAACTTGAATCCAACAATATTTTCAGGAACGAAAACACCCCTGGTTAGTTCGGCCGATTCATCAATTCCAATCTTTGACTGCTCTTGCTTTGATTGGAAAAACTTGATAATCTGCTGAAGTCTCTCATATTCTGGACTCTTGTAT
>Ga0194130_10008687_pt1 | contig 10718 bp, 19 predicted proteins | sample TA2KigsurfametaG_FD_160084 | JGI IMG/M metagenome (GOLD analysis project Ga0194130, IMG submission 160084) | Freshwater microbial communities from Lake Tanganyika, Tanzania - TA2015050 Kigoma 12 surface | ecosystem: Environmental > Aquatic > Freshwater > Lake | place: Tanzania: Lake Tanganyika... | reverse complement strand
CCTCGGGCATAATGATGGGCTTTCCCGCAAACTTTGCGGGGGTTCGCCAGGGCCGCATGATGGCGAACAGCAACGCAGTAACGTTGGTCGATTTGATGTAAGCATTTTGTCAACCCAATCGAAGTCCTCGCAGCAGCGGAGATCTCGGCGGGACCAAGACTGACCGTAGTCACGCGCGCTGTGCGCTAGACGCGGATTAAGTTGGGAAAGAGAAATCATGATTCAAACTGAGAGCCGGCTCGAAGTAGCCGACAACACGGGTGCGCAAGAAGTTTTGTGTATCAAAGTGATGGGTGGGTCCAATCGACGCTATGCGGGCATTGGTGACCTGATCAAAGTCACTGTGAAGCGTGCCGCGCCGCGTGGTCGTGTGAAAAAAGGTGAAATCTATAACGCCGTGGTGGTGAGAACCACCAAAGGTGTTCGTCGCCAGGATGGTTCGCTGATTCGTTTTGACGGCAACGCAGCCGTGCTATTAAACGCGAAGCTTGAGCCGATCGGTACCCGTATCTTCGGGCCAGTGACGCGTGAGTTACGCAGCGAACGCTTCATGAAAATCGTGTCGCTCGCACCGGAAGTTCTGTAAGGGGTCGCCATGGAAAAAATTCGAAAAGGTGACGAGGTGGTCGTCCTGACCGGAAAAGACAAGGGCAAGCGTGGTGTGGTTCAGCAGCGCGTCGATGCTCAGCATATTGTGGTTGATGGCGTCAATATCGCGAAAAAAGCGGTCAAGCCGAACCCGATGACTGGCGTAACTGGTGGCATTGTCGACAAGCTGATGCCTATCCATGTCTCGAATGTTGCATTGTTTAACGCGGCGACCGGCAAAGCGGATCGCGTCGGCGTCAAGCTGGTCGATGGTAAGCGTGTTCGCGTTTACAAATCGACGGGCGAAGCGGTGAAGGTGTAATCATGGCGCGTCTCCAACAAACCTACGAAAAAGAAATCGTTGCAGCATTAACTGCGAAGTTCGGTTACAAGTCGCGCATGCAGGTGCCGCGCCTGACCAAGATCACCCTCAATATGGGTTTGGGTGAGGCTGTGGCCGACAAAAAAATCATTGAGCATGCAGTCGGCGACATGACCAAAATCGCCGGCCAAAAGCCGGTGATTACCAAAGCGCGTAAAGCGATTGCCGGATTCAAGATCCGAGAGGGTTACCCGATCGGCTGCATGGTCACGCTGCGCGGTGCACGCATGTATGAATTTCTTGATCGCCTGGTCACGATTGCATTTCCCCGCGTTCGCGATTTTCGTGGTGTGTCCGGCAAAGCGTTTGACGGTCGCGGCAACTACAACATCGGGGTGAAAGAGCAAATCATTTTCCCTGAGATCGAGTACGACAAGATTGATGCGCTGCGTGGTATGAACATCAGCATTACCACCACCGCCAAGACCGACGAAGAAGCCAAAGCGCTTCTCGCCGCTTTTAAATTCCCGTTCAGAAACTGAGGCTGCCATGGCAAAACTGGCACTGATTAACCGTGAACAGAAGCGCGCTGCGCTGGTGAAGAAATATGCCGCCAAGCGTGCCGAGCTGAAGGCCATCATCGAAGATGCATCGAAATCGGACGAAGAGCGTTATGAAGCTCGTCTGAAGCTGCAGTCTTTGCCGCGTAACTCGGCGCCAAGCCGGCAGCGTAATCGCTGCGCATTGACTGGTCGCCCGCGTGGCACTTTCCGCAAATTTGGCCTTGGTCGCACCAAGCTCCGCGAAATCGCCATGCGTGGCGAAATCCCGGGCATGACCAAAGCTAGCTGGTAATAGGAGAACGATCTATGAGTATGAGCGATCCTATCGCCGATATGCTGACCCGCATCCGCAATGCGCAGGGCGTCAACAAGACCACGGTTGCGATGCCTTCTTCAAAGCTGAAAGTGGCGATCGCCCGTGTGCTGAAGGACGAGGGCTACATCGAGAACTACGCTGTCGCTGAAGATGCAGGCAAATCCACGCTGTCGATCGAATTGAAATACTACGCAGGCCGCCCTGTCATCGAGCGCATCGAGCGTGTGTCACGCCCTGGTTTGCGTGTTTACAAGGGCAAGTCCGATATCCCAACAGTCATGAATGGCTTGGGTGTGACCATCGTGTCGACTCCCAAGGGCGTCATGACCGATCGCAAGGCACGCGCTACCGGTACCGGTGGCGAGATTCTTTGCTACGTCGCTTGATAGGGGAGAAGGACGATGTCTCGAGTAGCCAAAATGCCGATTTCTCTGGCAGCGGGTATTGAAGTGACGATCAGCGCCGAAAAAATTTCGGTCAAAGGCCCACAGGGCACGCTGTCACTGCCGTTGACGGGCCAAGTCATCATCAAAAACGAAAACAACACGCTTACTTTTGCACCAGCGGACGAGTCGCGCGAGGCAGTTGCGATGTCCGGTACCGTGCGTGCCTTGGTGAACAACATGGTTGTCGGCGTGTCGCAAGGCTTTGAAAAAAAGCTGTCACTGGTCGGCGTGGGTTATCGCGCGCAGGCGCAGGGCGACAAGCTGAATTTATCGCTGGGTTTTTCGCATCCCATCGTGCATCAAATGCCGGCGGGTGTGAAATGCGAAACGCCATCGCAAACTGAAATCCTGATCAAAGGTATCGACCGTCAAAAGGTGGGCCAGGTTGCCGCCGAAGTACGTGCCTACCGCAGTCCCGAGCCTTACAAGGGTAAAGGCGTTTGCTATGCGGATGAGGTCGTCGTGATCAAAGAAACTAAGAAGAAGTAAGGGCTGAACATGGACAAGAAAGCATCCCGCCTGCGCAGAGCACGTCAGACGCGTGCCAAGATCGCGGAGCTGAAAGTCAATCGGCTGTCGGTGCATCGTACCAACCTGCACATTTACGCCACGATTTACGCGCCAGACGCCAAGGTGTTGGCATCGGCATCGACCGCCGAGGCTGAAGTCCGCGCCGCACTAGCCGGCCAATCCGGCAAGGGCGGTAACGCATCTGCTGCAGCCATGGTTGGCAAGCGTGTGGCAGAAAAAGCGCTCAAGGCGGGTATCGATACGGTTGCATTTGATCGTGCTGGTTTTCGCTACCACGGCCGTGTCAAAGCAGTTGCTGACGCAGCTCGCGAAGCTGGTCTGAAGTTCTAAGGAATACTGACTATGGCAAAAATGCAGCAAAAAATGCAGAGCGACAAGCCCGATGACGGCATGCGCGAGAAGATGATTGCGGTCAACCGCGTGACCAAAGTGGTTAAGGGCGGTCGCATCATGGGCTTTGCCGCGCTAGCCGTGGTGGGCGATGGCGACGGCCGTATCGGCATGGGCAAGGGCAAATCCAAAGAAGTACCGGTTGCTGTGCAAAAGGCCATGGAAGAGGCTCGTCGCAAGATGATCAAGGTCAGCTTGAAGAACGGCACCCTCCAGCACATGGTGCACGGTCGTCACGGCGCCTCGTCGGTGATGATGATTCCTGCAAAAGAAGGTACTGGCGTTATCGCGGGTGGTCCGATGCGTGCAATCTTCGAAGTGATGGGCGTCACCAACGTGGTCGCCAAGTCACACGGTTCGACTAATCCCTACAACATGGTTCGTGCGACCTTGGATGGTCTGGCGAAGATGAGTACGCCGTCCGAAATTGCTGCAAAGCGCGGCAAATCGGTCGAAGAAATTCTCGGCTAAGGTGAGAACGATGGCAAACACGGTCAAAGTAAAACTGGTCAAGGGCCTCATCGGCACCAAACAATCACACCGTGCGACGGTGCGCGGCCTCGGCCTGCGTAAGTTGAACTCGGAGCGTGAACTCGAAGACACGCCGGCAGTGCGCGGCATGATCAACAAGGTCGCCTACCTCGTCAAAGTCGTGTCCTGAGCACTGCTGACGAACGGAGAACATGATGCAACTGAACACTATTCAACCCGCCGCCGGAGCCAAGCATGCCAAACGGCGTGTCGGTCGCGGCATCGGCTCGGGCCTCGGCAAAACTGCGGGTCGCGGCCACAAAGGCCAAAAGTCGCGCGCAGGCGGTTTTCATAATGTGGGTTTCGAAGGCGGTCAGATGCCGTTGCATCGCCGCTTGCCCAAGCGTGGCTTCAAGTCGCAGTCGAAACCTTTCAAGGCACAAGTGCGCTTGGGTGATTTGGCGAAGTTGCCGGTCGATCAGATTGATTTGCTGGCCTTGAAGCAAGCCGGGCTGGTGTCCGAGTTGGCGCGCACCGTGCGAGTCATCAAGTCGGGTGAACTGAACAAAAAGCTGAGCGTTAAAGGCGTGATCGTCACCGCCGGCGCCAAAGCAGCCATTGAGGCTGCAGGCGGCTCAGTCGAGTAAAGCGTTTTCGGGCGAACAGTGGCAACCGCATCCAAATCGTCAAAGAGCTCATCGAGTGGGTTCCCATGGAACCGACTCTGGTTCTTGTTGGGTGCGCTCGTGGTGTTCAGAGTGGGTGCGCATATCCCGGTGCCGGGTATCGACCCGCTGCAGCTTGAGGCCTTATTCAACCAGAATCGTGGTGGCATCCTCGGGATGTTCAACATGTTTTCCGGCGGTGCGTTATCGCGCTTCACGATTTTTGCGCTGGGCATCATGCCGTATATTTCGGCGTCAATCATCATGCAGTTATTGAGCGTGGTGACGCCGCAGCTGGAGGCTTTGAAAAAAGAGGGCGAATCGGGTCGTCGAAAGATTACTCAGTACACGCGCTATGGCACTTTGGTGCTGGCAACTTTTCAGGCGCTTGGTATTGCAGTGGCTTTGGAAGCGCAGGCAGGTTTGGTGATTGACCCAGGTTTGGCATTTCGCTTCACTACCGTTGTTACGCTGGTGACGGGCACCATGTTTCTGATGTGGCTTGGCGAGCAGATCACCGAGCGCGGTTTGGGTAACGGTATTTCCATCATCATCTTTGCGGGTATCGCGGCTGGCCTGCCCAGCGCGATTGGTGGCTTGTTCGAGCTAGTTCGTACCGGCTCAATGAACGCTCTCACCGCCATCGTGATTTGCGTATTGGTCGCGTTGGTGACTTACGCTGTTGTGTTTATCGAGCGTGGCCAGCGCAAGATTTTGGTGAATTACGCCAAGCGTCAAGTGGGCAATAAGGTGTATGGCGGTCAGAGCAGCCACTTGCCGCTCAAGTTGAATATGGCGGGCGTTATTCCGCCGATTTTTGCTTCATCGATTATCTTGTTTCCGGCAACGATTACCAGTTGGTTTACTACTGGCGACACCAGCAGCGGTATGGTGCGTTTCCTGAAAGATTTGGCGGCTTCGTTGGCGCCGGGCGAGCCGATTCATGCACTGCTGTATGCGGCCGCCATCGTGTTCTTTTGCTTCTTTTACACAGCGTTGGTGTTCAACAGCAAAGAAACAGCCGACAACCTGAAGAAAAGTGGTGCGTTTGTCCCAGGTATTCGTCCGGGTGAGCAGACTAGTCGTTACATCGACAAGATCTTGACCCGACTGACTTTGGCCGGTGCGGTGTACATCACCGTGATCTGTTTGTTGCCGGAGTTTTTGATCGCGCGTTGGAATGTGCCGTTTTATTTTGGCGGTACCTCGCTGCTGATTATCGTGGTGGTCACGATGGATTTCATGGCGCAGGTGCAAAACTATGTGATGTCGCAGCAGTACGATTCGTTGCTGCGAAAAGCAAATTTCAAAGGTGGGATTCCCACCCGTTGAGCGAGAGGAATAGACGGCTGATATGTCCAAAGATGACGTGATTCAAATGCAGGGGGAGATTCTCGAAAATCTCCCGAATGCGACCTTCAGGGTAAAGCTTGAAAATGGTCATGTCGTACTGGGACACATCTCCGGAAAAATGAGAATGAATTACATCCGTATCCTGCCGGGCGACAAAGTGACGGTTGAGTTGACGCCGTACGACCTGAGCCGGGCGCGGATTGTTTTCAGAACCAAGTAATCGGCCAGACAGTCATCGAGAGATAGAAAGAAGAGGGCAAACATGAAAGTGCTCGCATCAGTAAAACGGATCTGCCGCAAGTGCAAGATCATCAAGCGCAAAGGCGTTGTTCGCGTCATTTGCACCGAGCCGCGCCATAAGCAGCGCCAGGGTTAATTCAAGCTTAGCGATCGAGGGATAACGCATGGCACGTATTGCAGGGGTCAACATTCCCAACCACCAACACACCGTGATTGGCCTGACCGCCATCTTCGGCATCGGCCGTCCACGCGCAGAACTGATTTGCGCGAATACGGGCGTACCCACCACCAAGAAGGTCAAGGACCTCGACGATAACGAACTCGAGAAATTGCGTGACGAGATCGGTAAATTCATCGTTGAGGGTGACCTCAGACGTGAAGTCTCAATGAGCATCAAGCGTTTGATGGATCTTGGTTGCTATCGCGGCTTGCGTCATCGCAAAGGCCTGCCGGTTCGCGGTCAGCGTACCCGCACCAATGCGCGTACACGCAAAGGCCCCCGTAAAGCAGCGCAAGCGCTGAAGAAGTAATCCCGTCGCGGACACAAGGACATCACCATGGCAAAAGCACAGAATAACGCAGCTTCGCGCGTTCGCAAGAAGGTCAAGAAGAATGTCGCGGAAGGTATCGCGCATGTTCATGCTTCTTTCAACAACACCATCATCACGATCACCGACCGTCAAGGTAATGCGCTGTCATGGGCAACCTCGGGCGGTGCTGGCTTCAAAGGCTCACGCAAATCTACGCCTTTCGCGGCACAGGTCGCCGCTGAAGCTGCTGGCAAGGTAGCAATTGAGTGCGGTGTAAAGAACCTCGAGGTTCGCATCAAAGGCCCAGGTCCGGGACGCGAGTCGGCAGTGCGCGCCTTGAACAGCCTTGGCATCAAGATCACACAAATTCAGGACGTCACACCGGTGCCGCACAACGGTTGCCGTCCGCCCAAGCGTCGCCGCATCTAAGCAGCCGTCGACCTTGTTGTTCGCGACCCGCCGTGCAGTGGCGGGTTTTGTTCTAAGACCACTGTTCGGTAGCAGGTAGACCGGACTAGCGCCACGAGGCAGCTTGCCCGGCGTCATTAACGTAGAGGAAATACCGTGGCACGTTACATTGGACCGAAAGCAAAGCTTTCCCGCCGTGAAGGCACCGATCTATTTTTGAAGAGCGCACGTCGCTCTTTGGAATCCAAATGCAAGCTGGATTCCAAGCCTGGACAACACGGCCGTACTTCCGGCGCTCGCACTTCCGACTACGGTAACCAGCTCCGTGAGAAGCAAAAGGTAAAGCGCATGTACGGTGTGCTGGAGCGTCAGTTCCGCCGTTATTTCGCTGAAGCAGATCGTCGCAAAGGCAACACGGGTGAGACCTTGCTGCAGCTGCTCGAGTCTCGTCTGGATAACGTCGTCTACCGTCTTGGTTTTGCTTCGACGCGTGCCGAGGCCCGCCAGCTGGTGTCACACAAGGCGATTGTGGTCAACGGCCATGTCGTGAATATTCCTTCTTATGCTGTTCGCGTTGGCGATGTTGTTTCGGTGCGTGAAAAAGCCAAGAAACAAGTCCGTATTGCCGAGGCTTTGTCGTTGGCAGAACAATCCGGCTTCCCGATGTGGGTATCGGCGGACGCGAAAAAAATGGAAGGCTCACTCAAGAGCTTGCCTGACCGCAGCGATTACAACCAGGAAGTCAACGAGTCACTGATCGTTGAATTGTATTCGCGCTGATTTTTCCCGCTACTCACTGTTCGGTGGGTAGTTTTTCGATATGCCATCAGCCTTATCGGTGTAACGAGCCGAGGGTATTGAAAGGACATTCATGCAATCTAATCTGTTAAAGCCACGCATTATCGAAGTTGAGCACCTCGGCCCTGGCCATGCCAAGGTTGTGATGGAGCCTTTCGAGCGCGGCTATGGCCACACGCTGGGTAATGCGCTGCGCCGCGTTCTGCTTTCATCCATGGTTGGCTATGCGCCGACTGAAGTGACAATCGCCGGTGTGGTCCATGAGTACTCATCGATCGACGGTGTGCAAGAAGACGTGGTCGACATCCTTCTCAACCTGAAGGGCGTGGTTTTCAAACTGCATAGCCGTGACGAAGTCACGCTCAGTCTGAAAAAAGAAGGAGAGGGTCCGGTGCTGGCGTCAGATATCGATTTGCCGCACGACGTCGAACTGATCAATCCCGACCACGTGATCGCGCATCTCACCTCGGGCGGCAAGATTGACATGCAAGTCAAGGTTGAAAAAGGTCGCGGCTATGTGCCCGGCAATGTGCGTCGTCTGGCAGAAGACGCCAACAAGACCATCGGACGCATTATTCTCGACGCTTCTTACTCGCCCGTGCGGCGCGTTTCTTACACTGTCGATTCTGCACGTGTGGAGCAGCGTACCGACCTCGACAAACTGGTCATGAACATCGAGACCAATGGCGTGATCTCGCCAGAAGAAGCGATCCGCCAATCTGCGCGTGTGTTGGTTGATCAGTTGAATGTATTTGCTGCGCTTGAAGGCACCGAGGCAGCCGCCGAGGCGCCATCACGTGCGCCGACGTTTGATCCTATCCTGTTACGTCCGGTAGATGACCTTGAACTCACCGTGCGTTCGGCCAACTGCCTGAAAGCAGAAAATATTTACTACATTGGTGATTTGATTCAGCGCAGCGAAAACGAGCTGTTGAAAACCCCGAATCTGGGTCGTAAATCGCTCAACGAAATCAAGGAAGTACTGGCTTCACGTGGCCTGACCTTGGGTATGAAGCTCGAAAATTGGCCACCGGCTGGACTTGAGAAGTAATTCGCTAATTAATGAAAATTTACCGGCCCGCGCTAAGTGCATCCCGTTAGCGATAGAAGAGCTGGATTAAAACTTGTAAAAGGAAATTATCATGCGTCATCGTCACGGACTACGCAAACTGAACCGAACCTCGTCGCATCGTCTGGCGATGCTGCGCAACATGACGGTCTCTTTGCTCAAACACGAAGCCATCAAGACCACGCTGCCGAAAGCCAAAGAGCTGCGCCGTGTGGTTGAGCCCATGATCACACTCGGCAAGGTGGATACCTTGGCCAACAAGCGTCTGGCGTTTTCGCGTCTGCGTGATCGCGAGATGGTGGTCAAGTTGTTCGCTGAAATCGGGCCTCGCTACAAAGAACGCAATGGTGGGTACTTGCGCATTCTGAAGATAGGCTTTCGCCAGGGTGACAATGCGCCGATGGCTTTTGTGGAATTAGTTGATCGTCCAGAGCACACCGAAGCGGTCGCTGCTGAATAAGGGTTCATCTCGTGAAGGCCATCGCTGGCCCGGCGGGAATGTAACAAATCCAGTACCGCGATAGTCGTTACTAGCCAGGCCAAATGCCTGGCTTTGTTTTTGAACCAAGTCGAACTCTTCCCCCTGAGCCAAGTATGTCCATTCTGGCTGTTGAACATTTGCGCAAATCCTTTGGCAAGGGCAAGGATAGCCACGTCGTCATCGATGATGTGTCGTTCGCGCTGCAACCCGGCGAGTGCTACGGTTTGCTGGGCCCGAATGGCGCAGGTAAAACCACCACGCTGCGGCTGTGTCTCGGACTGACCACGCCAGACAGTGGCCGCATTACCCTGGTTGACCATCCGGTACCGCAAGAGGCGCGTCGTGCTCGACTGAAAATCGGCGTGGTACCGCAGATGGACAGCCTAGATCCTGATTTCACCGTGGAAGAAAACTTGCTGGTCTATGGGCGTTACTTCGGCATGCTACCTGCGCAAATCCATGCGCGGCTCGATTGGCTGCTGGACTTCGCTAACCTAACTAACAAGCGCCACGCACGCATGGGCGAATTATCCGGCGGCATGAAGCGCAGGCTGACGCTGGCGCGAGCTTTGGTCAATGACCCCGATCTGATCTTCATGGATGAGCCGACCACCGGACTGGATCCGCAAGCGCGTCACATGATTTGGGAACGCCTTAAGGCACTGCTAGCAAGCGGCAAGACGATTTTTTTAACCACTCATTTCATGGACGAGGCCGAGCGTCTGTGTCATCGGCTCGCCGTGATTGACCACGGCCGACTCATCGCCGAAGGCGCGCCGCACGAACTGATTGCGCAGCATATCGAGTCTCAGGTCGTCGAGGTGTATGGCGATCAGGCAGTGCGCTGGTCGGCAGGCGCTCGCGCCCTGGCGGAGCGTGTCGAGGTGAGTGGGGATACCGTGTTTTGCTATACCCGACATCCTGAGCCGCTGCTGCAAAGCCTGTCGCATACAGCGGGGTTGCGTTACCTGCATCGACCGGCGAATCTGGAAGATTTGTTCCTGAAACTGACCGGCCGAGAGATGAGGGATTGAGATGAGCACACTCAACTATCACTTACCTGCACTAAGCTTACGATTCATTCCGGTTTGGCGTCGTAACTTGCTGGTATGGCGAAAACTCGCTGTCGCTAGCGTGATCGGCAATATTGCCGAGCCGATGATTACATTGCTGGCATTCGGCTACGGCTTGGGCAGCCTGTTGCAGCAGATCGAGGGTGTGCCTTACATCGAGTTTCTTGCGAGTGGGTCGATTTGCATGTCGGTGATGATGGCGGCGTCGTTCGAATCACTCTATTCGGCATTCTCACGCATGCATGTGCAAAAGACGTGGGACGCTTTGCTGAATACACCCTTGTCATTAGACGACATTGTGCTGGCCGAGATGCTGTGGGCTGCCAGCAAAGCGATGATTTCGGCATTGGCCATTCTGCTGGTACTTTTTGTTTTGGGCATAGGCTTGCATTCCACCACGGTGTTGGTGCCGCCCTTGCTTTTGATGACCGGCATCTGCTTTGCCTCGATTGCGCTGATCGTGAACGCGATCGC
>Ga0194130_10008681_pt1 | contig 10723 bp, 11 predicted proteins | sample TA2KigsurfametaG_FD_160084 | JGI IMG/M metagenome (GOLD analysis project Ga0194130, IMG submission 160084) | Freshwater microbial communities from Lake Tanganyika, Tanzania - TA2015050 Kigoma 12 surface | ecosystem: Environmental > Aquatic > Freshwater > Lake | place: Tanzania: Lake Tanganyika... | reverse complement strand
TTGCAATACAGGAAGCAAAAAAACTAAAAATTCCTATTATTGCAGTGGTTGATAGCAATTCAAATCCTGAAGATATTGATTATCCAATACCTGGAAACGATGATGCAAGAAGATCAATAAATCTTTACTGCGATTTAGCAAAAAAAACAATTTTAGATGCACAAAAAAATATTTCGGAAAGTATTTCTGATTTTCATGCTGAAATAAAAAAAGAAGGTAAAGTACCTAAAAAAGAAAAAGACAGTAAAGAAAGTAAAAAAGACAAAAAATAAATGTCTGACGACAGTTTAGGCAAAGTTAAAGAACTTCGCGAAAGAACAGGTGCTGGAATCCAGGATTGTAAAATTGCTCTTTCTGAAAATGGATATGATATTGAAAAGTCTATAGAGTTTTTAAGAAAAAAAGGAATTTCAAAGGCTGCAAAAAAATCCTCAAGAGATGCTGCCGAAGGTTTAATATGTATTTCAGATAATGATAAACTAGCGTGTATTATAGAAATTAATTCTGAAACAGATTTTGTTGCTAAAAACCATAAGTTTTTAAAATTTTGTAATGAAATTTCAAAAGTGGCTTTAAAAAAAGTTTTTACTTTAAATGAATTACTAAATGAAAAAAACAACAATATTTTTATTAAAGATCAGCTTGTAGAAATAGTTTCACAAATAGGAGAAAATATAAAAATTAGGAGAATAGACTATTTAAACAAAGATAATTTTTTAGTTGAAAAATATATTCATAATCCAGTTACAATAAATTTAGGAAAAATTGGTGTTTTGGTTTCCTCAAATTCAAAAAAAAAAGATGCAAAAGCGTTTGATTTTACCAAAAAGATTGGAATGCATATAGCAGCAATGGCACCAATTGCTTTGTCGGAAAGCGATTTAGATAAAGAATTCTTGAATAAAGAAAAAGAGATATTAACTGAGGAACTTAAAAACGAAGGAAAAAAGGATAACATGATAAATAAAATTATGATTGGAAAACTAAAAAAGGTAGTCGATGATAATACTTTGTTAGGTCAAAAATGGATTTATGATAATCAAAAAAGTGTTTTACAAGCCTTACATGAATATGAAAAAGAAACTGGAGATAGTTTTTCTTTGCAAAGTTTTGTAAGGTTTAAGGTTGGTGAAGGTGTTGATCTTAAAAAAAAATCATTTGATGAGGAAGTTAAACTATTAGCAGGCACTGTTTAAATGAGCTATCCAAAATTAGAACAAAAAATGAATTTGTCATTGCAAGCCTTTGTAAATGAAATTTCATCAATACGTACTGGTAGGGCAAATCCCAAGATGTTAGATAGTTTGAGGGTGGACATATATGGACAAAAAATGCCAATAAGTCAGCTTGCAACAATTTCTATACCAGAGCCACAAATGATAACGGTTCAGGTTTGGGATAAATCAAATGTTAATCTTATTGATCAATCAATTAGAACATCTGACCTTAATCTAAATCCGATGATTGATGGTCAGCTACTAAGAATTTCTATACCAAAACTTAATGAGGAAAGAAGAAAAGAACTAATAAAAGTTTTAAAATCAATGTCTGAAAAAGCAAAAATTGCTGTTAGAAATATTAGACGTGATGCTATTGAAGATTTAAAAAAAAATCAAAAAAGTCAGGGTTTAAGTGAGGATGATATAAAAAAGAGTACAAATAATATTCAAAAAATAACAGATTTGAAAATTTCAGAAATAGAAAAAAAATTAACTGATAAAGAAAATGAAATTTTAAAAATATGAAGCAACCGATCCATGTAGCCATCATAATGGATGGTAATGGTAGATATGGTATAAAAAATTTTAACAATAGAAATAAAGGTCACTACAAAGGTTTAATAAATACTTTTAAGATAATTGAATATTGTATTAAAATTAAAATTAATTTTCTAACTCTTTATACATTCTCAAACGAAAATTGGTTACGTCCTAAAAAGGAAATTGATAATTTATTTAAATTAATTCATTTTTTTTATGTTAAAAAATTTCATCTTCTTAACAAACAGAATGTGATAATAAAATTTATTGGATCTCGTAATAGTCTTCCCAAAGATATAAAAAAAATAATTCAAGTTGTAGAAAAAAAAACAAAAAATAACAAAGGACTGCTAGTTTGTTTTGCGCTTAATTATGGCTCAAGACAAGAAATTATTAGAGCATTTAATAAAAAATATATGATCAAATCAAAAATCGATGAAAAATTATTCTCAAACTTATTGTATACTAAAGAAATTCCAGATCCTGATTTACTTATTAGAACAGGAGGATTTCAACGTTTAAGTAATTTTTTATTATGGCAATTATCGTATTCAGAGCTATTTTTTTTAAAAAAAACCTGGCCAGAATTTAGAACAAGAGACTTAGATAAAATTCTTGATCAATATTATTTAATCAGAAGAAATTTTGGAGGCATTTCTGAATAATTTTCAAAAAAGATTAATAATATCTCTTTTTGCCTTTCCTTTAATTTATTTATTAATTTATAAAAAATTTTTTTTTAGTATTATTATTTACTTTGTCTTTTTAGTATCTTTTTACGAATGGTATAAAATAAACAAAAAAAAAAATTTCTTATTTATAGTAGGTGTATTTTTTCTATTTTTAGCAGCTCATTCAACAATCACTTTTTATCATAAAAATAGCCATAATTTCCTCTTTTTGTGGGTTTTGTTAATCGTTTGGCTAAGTGATATTGGTGGCTATATTTTTGGAAAGTTACTTGGAGGAAAAAAGCTAACGAAAGTTAGTCCTAAAAAGACCTGGTCAGGAGCTCTTGGTTCAGTAGTTTTAAGTCAATTTGCAGGTGTAGTTTTCTTTTTTAACCCAACATTAGAGATAAATTCGAGACTATTCTTACTTCAATTTTTGTTATCTGTTATTACACAAGTTGGCGATTTGATAATGTCTTATTGTAAAAGAATTAATAAAGTTAAAGATAGCTCCAAATTATTACCTGGCCATGGTGGTATTTTAGATCGAATTGACGGTTTGATATGGGTCATGGTTGTAGCCAATATTTTATTATAAAATGAAAAAAAAAGTTTGTATTTTAGGATCGACAGGTGAAATTGGAAAATTATGTCTTGATATTATTTCCAAAAAGACAAATCTATTTAAAGTAATAGTTCTAAGCGGAAATAATAATTACCAGTTACTCATCCAACAAATAAAAAAATTTACTCCAAAATATATTTATTTGACAAATGCTATTTCAGAAAAAAAAATTTTGTCAATTTGTAAAAAAAAAAAAATTATAATTATTAAAGATTTAAAATATTTAAGTTTTAAAATCGATATTACTGTTAATGCCATATCTGGAATTAACGGTCTTAAACCAACCTTGGATATTATTAAAAATACAAGAGAAATAGGAATGGTAAATAAAGAAAGTATTATATGTGGATGGAATTTAATTAATAAAGAACTTAAAAAACATAATTGTAAATTTTATCCTCTTGACTCTGAGCACTTTGCTTTAAAGAAACTACTAAATAATCAAAATAGAAAGGAAATTTCTAGAATATATATACCAGCTTCTGGTGGGCCTTTTTTTAAAAAAAAAATAAATTTAAATAATGCAAAAGTTGATCAAGTAATCAAACACCCCGTTTGGACTATGGGAAAAAAAAATTCAATTGACTCTGCAAATCTTATTAATAAGGTTCTAGAAATTATAGAAGCCTCGTTAATTTTTGATATTTCAATTAAAAAATTTTTTATATTTATTCATCCAGAGTCATATGTGCACTCAGCTGTAACTTTTAAAAATGAAACAACTTTAATGAGTTATTATGAACCAGACATGAGAGTAATTCTAAGAAATTTTTTCTTTAAAAATAATTACAAATTTTATGATAAAAAAAAATATTTTTTAAATAATTTAAAAAAAATATGTTTTAATTTTTATAAACCTGAAAATAGATATAATTATTTAAGAAAAATTCTTAACTTTGCTTATTTATATAAAGAAAATGCTTATATTGCGATTAATCTAATTAATGAAATATTAGTGAATAAATTTATTAATAAAAAAATCAAATTTCCTGAAATTGTTAATAAAATAATTTCAAATTTGAATAGAAAAAATATAAAAAAACAAATAATATATAGTAAATTCAACAACCTAAATAAAATCTTAGAATTTTATAGTTTTATTAAATCAAATTTAAAATGAAAAAAATTTTTTTCTTTTTAATCTTATTTTTTCCAACAATTTCTTTTTCTAAAATTGATCAAGTTAAAGTTCAAGGAAATATGAGGATTTCTGAGGCTTTAATTACATCTTTTGTTGAAAAAAAAAACTTAATTGATGAAAGATACATAGATGATTTAACAAAAAAACTTTATGCAACTGAGCTTTTTTCGGATATTAAAATTTTTTATTTGAATAATGTCTTGACTATCGTCGTGAGTGAAAATGCTGTTATAAATTTTTTCTTTATTACGGGGGCCCAAGGTTCAGATTTAGATGAAATTAATAAGTTGATAACAATTAAAGAGGGATCGATATTTACACCTTTAAAGTTAAAGCAAGATATAGAAAAAATAAGAAAATATTTAAAACAGAATGGATATCATTTTCCAGTTATTGAACCCGAGGTAATTAAAATTCAAAATAATCAGATTAATTTAATCTTAAATATAGATAAAAAGTATATATCCAAGATAAAAAATATTTACTTTATAGGTAACAAATATTTTAAAAGTACTGATTTAATTGACGTAGTGTCTACTACAAAATATGAATGGTGGAAAATCTTCTCATCAAATTATTTTGATGAAGAAAGGTTAGAGTATGACTCTCAATTATTAAAGAATTTTTATAGATCTAAAGGATTTTATGATGTGGAAATTGAATCTTCATTTGCAATTCAAGAAAATAACGATTTCAACATAATTTTTTCAATAAATTCTGGAAAAAAATATTCTTTCGGTACTTTTAATCTTGTTGATGAAAGTAAAGAGCTTTCTTCTGATAGTTTAGATAGTATAAAAACCATTTTAACAAAAGAAACATTTAAAAAAGATTATTCTAATTTAAAAATATCATCAGCGGAAAAAAAAATTAAAGATTTTTTTGACTATAAAAAAATTCCAAATTTTAATGTTTTTATATTAGAAAAAAAAGCGAATAATGAAAAAATTGATTTAGTTGTAAATATTAATAAACTTGACGTTTTTTTTATTAATAAAATAGTTGTAACTGGTAATACCATTACAAAAGAAGTAGCAATTAGAGACCGGCTGAAGTTTTCTGAGGGCGATTTATATAATTCATTTGAAGTTAATAAATCGATAGACAATTTAAGAGCAACGCGTTTTTTTTCAAAAGTTGATATAGAAACAAAAGAGGACAAGACAAATAGGTTAAAGGAAATTGAAATAAAGGTAAAAGAACAACCAACAGGCAGTATTTCTGCTGGAGCAGGATATGGAACTCAAGGTGGAATTCTTGAAGGCTCTATAAATGAGGCTAATTTTTTAGGAGAGGGTATCGATTTAAACTTTACAGGAAGATTATCAACTCAACAAATTTCGGGAGTATTTGCATATTCTACACCTAATTTTTTAAATAGTAATAGAAGAGCAAATATTTCACTTTTTTCTGAAAAAGATGAATTTAAAAATACCGGTTTTGAAAATAAAAAAATTGGAACAGTAAATTCTACTAATTATGAAATTTATGAAGACTTGTTTATTAGACCAAATTTTGCAATCCAACATGATAGCATTACCGCAGGAAAATCATCATCTTCTTTATTTAGATCTAGAGCCGGCGATTATTTAACCACATCACTAGGGTATGGTTTAACTTTGGACAAAAGGAATTCTAAGTTCAAAACAACGGATGGGTTTATCACTTATTTTGATCAAAACCTTGCAACTTTACTAAGTGATGTACCAGCTTTGCAAACCGGAGCTGGTATAAGCCTCTTTAGCGAACTTTTTAATCCTGAATTTATTGGATCTGCAAATCTAAGATTGGGTAGTGGAATAGGAATAGCTGATAAGGATATAAAGCTTTCAGATAGAATTTTTGCAACCTCAAGAGATTTACGAGGTTTTCAAAATAAAGGGGTAGGCCCTGTAGATGGTGGTGATCATATAGGGGGTAATTATTTAGCTACTTTGAGTTTAAAAAGTACCTTTCCAAATTTTTTGCCAGAAATAGTAAGACCAACTACTTTTTTATTTTTAGATTCCGGCAATGTTTGGGGAGTAGATTACTCCGATAGAGTCAATGATAGTAATAAGATTAGATCATCTCTTGGTGTTGGAATAGATATTGTTTCGCCTTTAGGTCCACTAAGTTTTTCATTTTCTAATGTAATTTCAAAAGCTCCAACGGATAAAGTTCAAAACTTTACCTTTAATATTGGATCAACATTTTAGCTTTTGTGTCTTTTTTTAAAAAGGAAATAAATTTTTTAAATCTAAAAGAAATTTCAGATTTATGTGCGATTAATCTTGATAGCAAATATAAAAATAAAAAAATTTTTAATACAAAAAATCTACATGAAGCAACAGAAAACGATTTAACTTTTTTTTCAGACTCTAAATATATTAATCAAGCAAAAAAAACTAAAGCTAGAGCGTGTATTACAAGTGATAATTTAAGCAAAATATTACCAAGTTCAACTATTCCTCTGTTATCAAATGTTCCTTTAATTAATTTTTATAAAATTGTTAATAAATTTTATCCAGATGCCTCCTTAGATGATGAAAATATATTTGATAAAAAAAAAAATAAAAATATTTTTGCAGGTAAAAATTGTTTAATTGATTATAGATCAAGAGTTGGTGATAAAACAAAAATTGGAAATAACGTCATTATTAAAAAAAATGTGTGTATAGGAAAAAATTGTACAATTGGGTCAAACGTAATTATAGAAAATGCTCTTATTGGTGACAATGTTTTGATAAAGTCTGGAACCTTAATAGGGCAGATTGGTTTTGGTTTTAAATTTATAAACGGAGAAAGATTAAGATTTCCTCATCTTGGAAGAGTTGTCATAGAAAATTCAGTTCAAATAGGATCCTATTGTACAATTGATCGAGGTTCGTTAGGGGATACTGTTATTGGAGAATTTTCCTCTTTAGATAATCAGATCCAAATTGCACATAATGTTAAGATTGGAAATTACTGTATGATTGCAGCTCAATGTGGAATTGCAGGAAGCACAATATTTGGAAATAATGTTTTAATTGGAGGACAATCTGGAATATCTGGACATTTAAAAATAGGTAATAACGTTAAGATTGGTGGAAAAAGTGGTGTTACATCTAATCTTGAGGATGGTGCAAGAGTAATGGGTTATCCAGCAGTTAGTATTAGAGAATTTGCTAAAATGAGAAATAGTTATGAAAAAAAAAGAAATTAATTTATCAGAAATAGAAAAACTCATACCTCACAGAAAACCACTTCTACTTATTGATAGTTTGGTTGATATTGTTCCAATGATTTCGGCTACAGGAATAATGAATATTAAAAAAAGTGATTTCTTTTTCCAGGGGCACTTTCCAGATCAAGCAGTAATGCCTGGAGTTTTAATAGTTGAAGCTTTTGGTCAAACTGCCGCCGCTCTTACAGCATACAGTGTTGATCCCGAGATTGTAAAAGATAAACTTGTATATTTGATGACCGTAAAGGAGGCAAAGTTTAGAAAACCTGTGTTTCCTCCGAACAAATTAGAATTGAAAGTAAAAGCTGTAAAAGCATTAGGTAAGGTTTGGAAATATGAGGGAACAGCCATGATTAAAAATGATGTTATGGCAGAAGCTGTATGGATGGCAACTATAGTAGATAAAAATGATTCATAGTTCATCAATTATTCATAAAAAAACAAATATTAATAATACCGTTGAAATTGGAGCTTTTTCTGAAATTGGAGAAGATGTTATAATTGAAAAAAATACCAAAATTCATTCACACGTAGTAGTTAAAGGAGACACTTATATTGGTGAAGGTTGTAATATTTTCTCTTTTGCAAGTATCGGAAACATTCCTCAAGATCTAAAATATAAGGGTGAAAAAACAAAAATTATTATTGGAAAAAACAATTCCATAAGAGAACATGTAACTATTAATCCAGGAACAGAGAGCGGTGGGGGAATTACAAAAATAGGAAATAATTGTTTGTTTATGGTGTCATCACATGTTGCTCATGATTGTAAAATTGGAAATAATGTTATTGTTGCAAATAATGTTGCTTTAGCAGGCCATGTTATAATTGATGATAATGTAATAATTGGAGGAAACTCAGCAGTTCAACAGTATACAAGAATTGGTAAACACGCGATGATTGGAGGTATGACAGGTGTTGAAAAGGATGTAATACCGTATGGACTTGCAATTGGTAATAGATGCTATTTAGAGGGTATAAATTTAATAGGAATGCGGAGATCTGGAATTTCAAATGAGGAAATAAACATACTAAATGATGTTGTTAAAAATATTTTTTCAAAAAAAAATATAAAAGAAGGAATAGAGGAGTCAAAAAAATATAATAAATTTAAAAGTGTTTCAGAGGTTTTGACTTTTTTAAAACAAAGTGAAAAAAGACCAATTTGTAGACCAAAAGTATAATGGTTGGATTAATTGTAGGAGAAGGAAATTTACCAAGGTTTGTAATTTTAAATCTTAGAAAACAAAAGAAAGAATTTTTAATATTAGATTTAACTAAAGATAAAAAATATAAAAAATATAAAAATAGTTATCCATTCGATATAACTCAACTAGCTAAAGCTATATCTTTTTTAAAAAAAAAAAATTGTAAAAAAATATTATTAATAGGAAAAGTCATAAGACCGAATTTATCTAAAATATTCCTTAATCCTAAGCTACTGTTGTATTTACCGCGTTTGTTAAAAGTTTTTAAAAAAGGGGACAGTAATTTGCTTTCAGAGATAATAAGAATTTTTAAAGAAAATAATATTACTGTTTTATCTAGCATGTATTATTCACCTGAACTTATTTTAAGTAAAAGTTTAAGCACTAAAAGTTCAAATAAAGAAAAGGAAGTAAATATTAATGAAAAAAAAGGTCTTAAAATTTTAGAGAACTTAAGCCAATTTGATGTTGGACAGACAATTATTTTAAACAACGGTTATGTAGTAGCCATAGAAGGTCCAGAGGGAACAAACGAAACGATTAAAAGGGCAGGAAACATTGCTATGAGATATAATTTTAGAAATAAATCAATAATGATTAAAGTTCCAAAACAAAAGCAGGATTTAAGAGTCGATATGCCTGTAATTGGACTTCAAACTATTAAGTTGTGTATAAATAATAATATAGGAGGAATTATTGTAAAAAAAAATCAAACAATAATTTTACAAAAAAATAAAGTTGCAAAGTTAATAAATAAAAACAATTTTTTATTAAAAGCTATTTGAAAAAAATATTTATAATCACCGGAGAAGCTTCTGGAGATAAGATAGCCTCTATAGTTATATCTAAACTACAAGAATATAATAAAAATATAATATTTAAAGGTATTGGAGGATCGAATTTAAAAAAACAAAATGTAGATTGTATTTTTGACATAGGTGAAATTGCATTTATGGGTATTGTCGATGTTGTAAAAAATTTTTTATTTATTAAAAGAAAATTTGATTTAACGGTCAAAGAAATATTAAAATTTAATCCTGACATTATTCTTTCAGTAGATTCTCCAGATTTTAGTTTTAGAATCTTAAAAAAAATAAAAAACATTAATTCTAAAATAAAAACTTTTCATATAGTTGCTCCTCAAGTATGGGCATGGAGAGAGAATAGAAAAAAATTTTTAAATCAATTTATTGATCATTTATTTTTGCTTTTTCCATTTGAAAAGAAATATTTTGATGGATTTATAGATAATACATTTATTGGACATCCTTTTTTTTTAAAAAAGTTAAATATCAATAATGAAAATAATAATCTCAATTATATATCTCTTTGTCCAGGTTCAAGATTGTCGGAAATAAATACATTAATGCCTTTATTTATCAGCTTAGTAAAAAAACTTAAAACTAAGTTTAATTATAAATTTCATATACCTACAACTTTTGAAAAAACTAAGTTAATTAAAAATTTTTTTTTATATAATCAGATTAATGATTTTAAAATTACAACTCACGAAGACGAAAAAAATTACTATTTTAGACATTCAGTTTTGAGTATTGCAAAATCTGGTACTATAGCACTTGACATAATGAAAAATTTATCGCCCTTGATAGTGATTTATAAAACTTCCTGGTTAAATTATTTTTTAATAAAACTATTAGTTAAAGTTAAATTTGGAAATATAATAAATATTATTAAAGATAAAATGATAGTTCCTGAACTTATTCAGTCAGATTGTAATTTGGATAAATTATACAATTTAACTTTTAATTTTTTAGAAAATGGTAAACTTAGAATAGACAATATCAAAAACTATATTGAAGTAATCAATCAAAACCTAATTTTGAGTAATGGATTAGATAAATTAATTAAAAAATTAGAAATTTAGATTATCTCCTTGAAATATCAACAAAATCTCTCCTATCTTTTCCTATATAAAGTTGTCTAGGTCTATTTAGTTTGTTTTCAGGATCCGAATACATTTCTCCCCAATGAGCAATCCATCCTACAGTTCTTGCTACTGCAAATAAAACAGCAAACATTTCTGTTGGAAAGCCCATGGCATTAAGTGTAATACCTGAGTAAAAATCTATGTTTGGGTAAAGTTTTTTAC
>Ga0194130_10008677_pt1 | contig 10729 bp, 15 predicted proteins | sample TA2KigsurfametaG_FD_160084 | JGI IMG/M metagenome (GOLD analysis project Ga0194130, IMG submission 160084) | Freshwater microbial communities from Lake Tanganyika, Tanzania - TA2015050 Kigoma 12 surface | ecosystem: Environmental > Aquatic > Freshwater > Lake | place: Tanzania: Lake Tanganyika... | reverse complement strand
CAATAAAAAAGAGGGTGTTAAAAACCCCCTTACTTCATTCAGTTTCCTCTACTCTTTTCTTTTTGGAACCAATATTGTATTTGGTTTCCAACACCCAATCATCTTTATCTTTATAAGAAAGAACTTTAATTTGATTTAGTGGTGCCAAGTCTTGAATCTTGGCAACATTATTGACTGTAACCAAACCCCAATCTGCAATCAGTTGAATAATTCTGTTCCTTCTTTGAACATCATTCACAGTCAGATTTGCATGTTTGCCATCCAGAGCAAACAGTTCCTTAAAATGAACAAGATAATATCTACCTTGTTTATGGAGGATATGACAGGACTGATACAGTTTCTTTTCCTTACGTGATGCAACACCAATTCTAGTCAGTGTTTCACGAACTTTTAGAAAATCATCTGGTTCATTCAGAGTGACTTCTACCATTTGGTCAGGAGACCATTTCACCTCAGGTTCATGTACAACGCTCATTTCATTCCTCCAATTTCCAGTTTAGTTTTAATAAAGTTAATTTGTTCTTTGGAAAGTATTCTCAAAGCTTGTTTTGCTTTCTCATTACTATATCCATAGTAAGATTTGATGCATTCAAGTTCTTTGATTTTTTCTTGTTTAATCCAAGGAGAATATCTTTTCCTTGTTCTCACACTATTTATAAAAAAGTCATATTGTAACCTCTTGTCTAATGAGTGATTCTTATTCATCTCATTAGCATACATCAAAGTATCAATAGTTCCTGATAGACATCTATTGATGATGTAAGGTGCATAATCCTTTTTAGAATCTGGATGTTCATCCATAATATTATTCTTTGATTGATTAATAGATTTCAACCAATCATTCAATTCAAACTTCATAATTAATCAGTACTAATTCTTTTCTTTCATGTTGGTCTTTCATATAATCACCAACAGATCTCATAGTGTATGTATGGGCAAACTCAATTGCTTTCCAATTTTTAAATCTTTCTCTGACTAATTGATCTGAATTATAACTGACCATCATATCCATAGAATGATTGTCACAATCAAGAGCAAACTTATCGTGATCAAATCCTTTGTGCATTGATCCCTTATTCCCATAGAGATTATCCTTAATATCATAAGGAGGATCAAGATACATAAAAGCACCTTTGTTTCCATCCATCAGATAATCATAGGAGTAATTAGTTATACGCCAGTTTGCAATAATCTGAGAATAACCTAACAACCTTTCAATACCTGGCATACCAAAGTTATTTTTGGAAGCTTGTTCTGAGAAGGAAGAACTTTCTGTGAGCCCAGAAAAACTGCACTTATTGACAACATAGAAAGCCACAGCACGATCAAAACTTGACACAGTTTGATCATTAATCTTCTCCTTAGAAACTAAGAAAAGTTGTTTAGCCTTATCTGTGGTATCACAAGTTTGTTTGAGTTGAGTCAGTGCTTCTGTCATTTCAACTCCAAACATTTGAAGTTGTTGCCAAAAATTTACAAGAGGTTCATATAAATCATTCACCCAAATATCTAGGAAAGGAAACATCTTGGTTACATAAATTGCAACACTTCCTCCACCAAGAAATGGTTCTCTAAACTCATCATAAGTTTTGAGATCTGGAAAGTATTGTGCCAGTTTTACAACTGCTCTTGATTTTCCTCCTGGGTAACGTAATGGAGTTTTAAGTTGCTTCATACTGTCTCCTCAATTAAATTGTAAAGTTTAGTGGCGAAGTCTTCTTTTTCTGTCGGAATAACATTTTTTGCCAAAAACTGAATATCATTATAATGAACTTTAAAGGAAACTACAGCATCTTTAACCTTAACATTTCTCATACAAGCATCCCAATTACAAATGCCAACTGTATAATTTTTAGTATCCCAAAGTAACATATAATCAAATGTTTTTTTAGGAAGACCTAAATTTTTTCCTTGAAAGTTTTTAAGAGTTATTTCTTTAGTGTACTCAACTGTTTTTAAAAATAAACCATCCATACCTTTTGATTCATAGTAAAGACCATCTACAATTCCATAAAAGTCTCTACCATTTTCCCTATCTCCAATATACTGAAGTTGTCCACCACTATATTTGGCAATAGCAATCTCTTGAACTTCTGCTCTTAAAGGTCTTGTTTGGTTTCTTTTAAGACCATCAGTTGATTTAACAACTCCAAAAATAGAAGGAAAATCAAATAAATTAAAATTAATCATTTGAACTTACACTCCACCATAATCTCAGTTAGTGCTGCAAGAAGATTGATTTCTTGGTCTGCCACAAAAGCAGATTGGTACTGATATTTAGCAACAATCAACACAGCAGCAGCAATACTTGGACCATCTACTTTATCATAAAGAGCATCATAAACTTTCCTAAGAATGATAGATGCATCATTATCAATATTGAGTGCTGTCCATTTCCTGACCTCTGGGAAGTTTTTTTCTTTAATACTTTTCAGAAGATCATTTACAGATACATCTGCAAAGGTAAAAAGAATACCAGAATCAATTTCCCCACCTACAGAATATCTTTGACATTCATTAAGTATCCTCCTCCAATCTGGGAAGTAGTTATTGATAATTTGTGCAAGAACTTTTTGGTTATACTTAACACTTTCATTTTCAAGAATAGTTCCAAGACGCTTGAAGAATTCTCCTGCAAGTTGTGCTTTTTCTTTTCCTTTGATACTGAACTCAACAACTGCACATCTGGAGTGAAGAGGTTCAATGATTTTGTTCTTGTAGTTACAGGTGAAGATAAACCTACAGTTCTTATAGAACGTCTCAATATTAGCCCGTAGGAGGAGTTGAACATCGTTTCCTGTGTTATCTGCTTCATCAATGATGATGACTTTATGTTTACCAGTTGTTTGAAGTGATACGGTCGAAGCAAAGTTCTTTGCTTGGTTCCGTACCGTGTCCAAAAATCTTCCTTCGTCAGATCCATTGATAACATAATAATCAACCCCAAGTTCTTCACATAATGCCTTTGCTACAGTTGTTTTACCAACTCCAGGAGGACCTGCTAAAAGCAGGTTTGAAATTTCTCCAGCATCTACAAATTCTTGAAATGTTTTTTTAATATTTACAGGCAAAATACAATCTTCAATTTTCTTTGGGCGATACTTTTCAACCCACAAGAAATCTTTACTCATAATAAAATATTAACCTCAATTGAATGTTGAATCAGGTTCCAGTGCAATAAAGTATCTAATGTTGTGCTTTTGATTAGTAAATTCTGCATGAAGAACTTTAGAAATTACTACATTATAAGATCCTGGAATGATCTTAATATTTTCTACTTTGAAGTTAAAAGTAAACTCTTTATCAGTCTCTCCAACTACAATAGAATATTCATTCGAAGTATCGTTACTCTTGTCTCTAACAACCAAACGAATAACTCCTGCTTCTCCAACTACAGCAAGATCTTGAAGTTTATAAACTGCTGCTGCCTTGAGAAGTTTATCTAATTGAGAATGCTCAAGTTGAAAACAAACATCTTTAGAAGGAAGATTTACTTCTTTATCAGGTGGAGCAAAAATGACTTCAGGATCAGCACAGAAATACTTAACCTTACGATTTCCTTCTTTGATAGAAATATAAGAGTCGTTAGTAAAATCCAAATCTGGATCTTGATGCAAACTCAATCCATTAAGAAATTCATTAAGATCATAAATTGCAACTTCTTTTGGAAAGTTTTCTTCCACTGTTGCTTCAGCATAAATGTTCTTAAGAATATTCATGGTGCTGAGTTTAGTTCCTTTCCTAATCAAAATAGATTGATTAATATTAGAAAAGTTTTTAAGGATAGTAATAGTATTATTAGAAAGTTTCATAGGTGCTCGCAGTTTCATTGTGTAGACCAGCAAAATGATAAAAAAGAATGCAATAGTGAATTGCCTTTAGAATATCCATTTTAGATTTTCCATTCTTTTTACCAAAGCGTGAAAGATATTTAATTGCATTGGACCTAGTAAAAGGCTCAGCATCTCCAATGCTTTCAATCAAATCTAATGTTTGGGTCTTTGATTGTTCAGAAGTATAGTGTGAATGATAAGTACTAGCAAGGTACTGTTCAATTTCTTTTAGAGTTTTGTCTTCATTGTACTTCCAAAACCCATTTTGATTGTTTTCAGGCATAACAAGAGTTAATTCAAACATAATGTATGGTTTTACTTAGTAAGTGTAGCATTTTGAGGATTAGGAGTCAACCACCACACTAAATCCTTTTCTCTTCTCAAACATAATTGTAGAATCAAATTTATCAAGCAATTCATCTCTCTTATGAGAAATTACAAATACATTAGATTTTTTTATTACATACTTAATAATTTTAGTAAAGTAATCAGTTCCATAATCATCCAAAGAACTATCAAATACTTCATCAAGTATTAGTAAATTTGTATTGATTGAGTTTTTAATCTTAGCAACTTCCCTCCAAGTAAACAAAATTGCAAGGTCAATTCTCATCTTTTCACCTTCACTAAAAGATTCATATGAAAAATCTTCATAAATTGGGTTCAAAGCTTTTTCATTAAACTCCTCGTCAAGTGTGAAGTTTACAGAAAACTCCAACATATCCAGATACTTGTTGAGTGTATGGTTGATTAAAGGTAGATACTTTTTAATAATTTTTGTTTTTGCCCCATCATCTTTGAGGAGCATATGAATAAATTCATAGTTAGATAACTCTTCCTTTTTAGTTGAGAGTTCTTTTAAAAGAGTTTCTAATGTTTCTTGGTAAGACTCTAACTTTGTGGTTTCAGTATTTCTATCTTCTGATTGAGAGGTAAGTTCTTGAATTTCTGATTCAAGTTCTTTGATTTGTTTTCTAAATTGAGAAACTTTAACATGGTTAAGATTGAGTTCATTTGTTAGTTGTAATACCTCTTTACTAATTTTCAGGAATTGGTTTTGAATTTGTGTTTCTTGGTCAATTGATTTTTGAAGTTCTTCTTGACCCTTCTTAATTTCTTTTGCTTTATTTTCAATCTCTTCAATCTTATTTAAACGAAATTCTTCTTCAATATTTTGCGTGCATGTAGGGCAAACACTATTCTTCTTGAAAAACTTGTGGTCGTCAATCACAGATGTTATCTTCTGATCTAGTTTAATACTGAGTCCTTCAAGTTTCTTTAACTTCTCTGCAGAATATGCTAACTCTTCTAAAGATTTAGTATTCTCATCAATCTGTTCTTGTATATCAGTATTTTTAATATTAATTGTATCTACATCAGAATCTATTGAATCAATTTTGTTTCTTTTGTCTTGAATGTCTTTGTCTTTGAGTTTTTCAATTTCCTCAATAAACAACTTTTGCGATTCAATTTTGTCTTCAACATTCTCTTTCTTGTAACCAATTTCTTTGATATCATCTTTAATCTCCTTGATTTTAATTTTGGCGACATCATTCATAGAAGAAAATACTTTAATATCAAGCAAATCCTCCACAACTTCTCTTCTATGTTGAGAAGACAGTTGCATAAATGGAATAAAATTGGAAGAACCAAGAACTACAATTTGAGTGAATGACTTGTAGTTTAACTTCAGTACTGTTTGCTCCAACCATTTCTGCTGATCATTTGCAGATGCTTCTTGATTCAGTAAAGTTTTTCCTTTGTATATCTCAAAGATTGCTGGTTTGATTCCCCTAATAATTTTCCAATTATTTTTTCCTATACTAAACTCAATCTCAACAACACAATCTTTTTCGTTTGTTGTATTGATAAGTTGGTTTTTATTAATTTTTCTAAATGGTTTATTGAATAATACAAAAGTAAGAGCATCTAACATCGTACTCTTACCTGCACCATTGCTTCCAATAATTAAAGTTGAAGCAAATTGATTTAATGCTATTTCAGTAAATTGGTTCCCTGACGATAAAAAGTTTTTATATCGTAGAGTTTTGAACGTCAGCATAGTCAGGAGGAATCACAATATCATCTGGGGTAATTATAGCATATTGATAGTCTAATCTATCACATGCAGTTAAAGCAACTTGTGGATTTATTTCTGTTACTTCCATTTCAGGATAATCAAGGTCTTCTAACATAGAACAATATCTGATAGCATCATCCTCCTCTTCAAACAAGTAAAGGATTTTTTCTCCATACTTGTCTTCAACAGCATATGCACCATCAGATTCATTGTTCTTAAGAGTTAGAATATACATTACTGTAATTGAAATGACTCTTGATAAATGGATTGAATCAAATCTTTAATCCTACTCTTATTTAACTTAATTTCAGATTCATCAACATATTTTTTCAAAAGCGTAAGAGTATCTTCACTTTCAACTATAGAGTCTGCATCAAAATCAGAATTGAGTTTTATTTGTTCTATAATTTTTAATTCATAAGGTTGACTTTTTATAAGGTTGTCTAAAAACTTTTCATACTTATGCTGATCAGTTTTATTTTTGATAACCAATTTAACAATGCATCCTTCATAGACACTTAAATCTTCTTCTAAATTATCCTCATCATAATTACAAATTTTAAACATTTCATATGGATTATCAACTTTGATTATTTCATAAGTCTCAGTATCAAAAATACTAAATCCTCTTGTATCTCCATAATCAGACCAATACAATTGATATGGATTACCAAGATAAAAAATCTTTCCATCATCATTTCTCATATGAAAATGACCTGAAAAAACTCTATCAAATTTCTGAAATGTAGATTTATCTTTTCCATGTTGTTGGATTGTGCTCTTATTCACATAGAACCCACTCAATTCCAAATGACCCATGCAAACCTTAGCTGGTGTATTTTGGATTGCTTGTAGGGTCTCCTGCTCACTCTCAGAGGTCACCCAAGGAACAAATAGGATACCTTTACCATCAATTTGAATAGTAGTTGGTTTGTGATACACATTAATGTTCTTATAATCATTCAATAGCAACATAGGGCTATTGAGTTCTGTTGTATTCTTATAAAAGATATCATGATTACCAAGAACAACATGAACCTTATATTTCTTTAGAGGGTCTAATATAACTCTCTTGGTCCAATCTAAACTCCAATAATCAGTTGCTTTTCTATTATCAAACATATCACCCATGTGGATGACTGTATCAATGTTATATTTTTTTAATGTTGGAAAAAAGATGTTCTTATAAAATTTTTCAAAATACTCATGGAAGACTTTGTTTCCTTTGCGGAAATTATAGTGAGTATCAGTAATGATAGCAACTTTCATGAAAATCTGTAATTGATATTATCTTTGATTGAGTTCATGTCTGAATAATCACCATCTTCTGAAGTAAAGACTTCATCATATCCAGACCTTTCGATAATCTTAGACTTAATTTCTAACTGCTTCTTCTCTTTTGCAATCCTTCTTAAGAATGCATAGTAAACAATTTGAGTAAAGTATGCAAATGGATTTGTTCTATTGATATCAAAGTTGTGAATATACTGAACACAGTTTTCAATACCATCACAAATCATATCATCCTTGAACATGTAGTTCACGAAGTTTGGTTTGTATGCAAGATGATTAGCAATACGCAAAAAACAATCACCAAGATAATTTGTAATTCTTGGTTTTGGAAGACCTTTTTCTTTTGCTTCTTGAACTTTCTTATTGTATTCAACAAGAGCTTGGTAAAACTCTTTATTGTTTACATAGTGTTCAGATTTCTTCTTTCCTTTGGGCATTAATATCTGCATCAAGTTTACCAATCATAATTAAGTTTTGTCTTACTATTGTAGCACCTTTATCAAGGAGTTGACAACTTCTATGTATCCAATTAGAATCACTCTGTTAGGGTTGAAAGATGGGGTATAGCTTAATTACTATTATAGAGTTTCTCTAGGGACTTACGAGCATCATCCACTTTAGAGATGAATCCCATATTCCTTTCTAAGGATACTTGAGAAGAGTTTCTGTTATACTTTTGATAGACTCTGATGATTTGTTCATCTTTTATTTCAGTCATTGTAATGACCTTATTCATATCAATTATATAGATATTATCATCAGGAATCATCATCCAAGGTTTTACTTTGAATCCAACAGTACCTTGACTTTTTGATATCATGGGTTCAATAATAACAGGATTTTCAAGCATCAGTAAAGTTCTATTATCTTCCTCTGTTGGGGAAACAATAGCAAAGATTTCCTCACCTGATACTAATTTAATTGCAGCATAAAATTCGTTTTCCATTTATTTCTTTAAGTTAATAGTTATAATTTCATAGTTGAAGTTTTCTTCATTATAAATTTTAATTCTTTCTACTAAGTGATTTAATGTATAATTTCTTTTAGAGTTACAAGTTATATCATCTGCTACATCATAAAGAGTTGCTGAGACTTTCTCTTTACTTTTTCTAAGTACTCTTCCTATAGATTGTAAATTTCTTATTCTTGATTTACTTGGTGAAGCAAAAATAATATTATGAAGATTTCTAATGTTAATCCCAGTGCTGAAAGTACCATAAGAGGCAACAATGATTGCATTGGATTCTTCTTCAGTAATTTTTCTAACTAATTCTCTTTCTTCAGTGTCTACACCACCATGGATAAAAAAGACTTTTCTATTTTCACTCTTATCTTTATTTATGAATTCATATAATGGCTCACCATGAGTAGAAACCCTACTGAATAAAACTAAAGTGTTTCCTTTAAGATCTAAAGTTAGATTTTTAATAAACTTATTTCTTTTATTGTGACCAATCAAATATTGAACTTCATCTTCATAGACTTCAAACTTTTGAGGTTCATGTTTGAGAAGAAGAACTTTAATGTTTAATTTTGAAAGATAACCTTTTTTGATTAGTTCATCAGTCTTGATAAGTTTGTATGTTGGTCCAAATAATCCTTCAAGAACAAGTTTATGAGTTTGAGTTCCATCAAGAGTTCCAGTAAATCCAAATCTATACTTTGCATCATGAAGTTTAGACATGATGGATACTAATGATTTTGATTTGAATTGATGAGCTTCATCACCAATCACAATATCAAACTTATCAAAGTATGCTTTGTCTAATTTGTAAATGGATTGCCATGTGGATATGACTACAGATTTATCTGACACTCTATCACTGCCTCCATAGACCTTGTGGCAGTGTTCTTCTGAATTCCATCCATAGTCCTCAAAGTCCTTGTACATCTGCTCTACAAGGGACGTAGTGGGGACTATGAGAAGAATATTCTTATCTTGTTCAACAAAATATCTGACTATGGAATAAATCATCAAAGATTTTCCAGATGCAGTTGGTGATAGTAATAATTTTCTTTTGTATTTGAGTGCTTCATACACACCTTGAACTTGATAGTCTCTTGGTGTATGTGAACAAATACTTTGCATATAATCTTTAACTCCTTCTAAAGAAATAGATTCATCCATTTCACCAGGAAGACCATAGTATTTGTTATCTTTGAATTCAAATGTGTAGTTATGATTATCACAGAATTCAATAACTTTATCTAAAAGACCTGCATAGATTTCACCAGTTTGGAGATTAAATAAACGTATCTTCCCATCCCAGTGCTTACTCCTGTATTGTGGCATGAACTTGGCACCAGGAATATCAAAAGTAAATTGATCAGATAACTCATAAAAGATGTGAGGTTCTGCTTCTATCTTCAAGAAGATTTCATTCTTCTTTGATATGATTAAATCAGTCATATTACATTCCAGATTGGAATCTCAAAAAGTCAATAGAGTTTTTGATTTGATAGGTTCTACTTGAAATCATTTTGATAATTTCTTCCAAGTATTTTAATATTGTATCATAATATTCTATTTTAATAAACATTTCTGATAGTTTAGTATCAGCATCAAGATGCTTCTGCATCCCTTCTTTATCTCTGACTTTGTATGGGAAAGGTTCTTCTTGATATGTTTCTAAGGTTGCCTTTCCAGCATAAAAGTTATAGCGTTCTAATTTCTTTTGCTTATAATCAATCTCACACTTCTTTCTGAGTAGTGAAAAGTTGTTATAAAGTTCATAGTATTTGGCATGTAATGATGCTACTTTTAAAGATTCATTGTGTAAATCATCTATATTGATCTGAGAATCTTCTTTCCACATCAACTGAATATCATCAAGAGAAATCATAGACCAGTAATAATCCTATAATAAGTGTATTTGAATGTTACTTCTGCTGTAAAATATCTAATGTCTTCTGCTGTGGCATCAAAGTCTAATCCAGACAGATAGACAGGATATAATCCTTCAAAGATAACTTGTGACTGAACATTAAAGTTGCTGTTTAAAATGCTTAATGTTCCATCAGATCTTTCATAAAAATCTGCTTTTAATGTTGGTGAATTGTATGAATTTGAATTATCTCTTAAATCTGAGTATTGCTCTAAACTATATGGAAATCCTAAACCAGTCATCCAGTTCCAGATTTCCATGTAGTTTTCCATATCTTCATCTACAAGAAAACGTAGACGAAAATCCTCAAAGTTCATTTTATCACCAGGAATATCAATGTTCTTTCCATAGCGAGTTTGGAGAGCAGACCCTAAAGTAATTGCAGGAATTCCTGCATAGTTAGAATAGAAATCTACTTTAGGTGCTTTATCTATGACAAACTTGAAACCTACTGGTGACAGTAGATTTCTGTTTGATGGAGACCTATTCAAATAATTAGACATTTTTTGAACTATTTATGGTAATAAAAAAGGGGTCCTTTTGGACCCCCTGAAGATATGGAACAGAACTCACATGAGGTTCTTGATAGCAACTCTTCTGTAGTATCTGTTTGCATTTGCCTTGATAGCACCCAGATC
>Ga0194130_10008673_pt1 | contig 10730 bp, 7 predicted proteins | sample TA2KigsurfametaG_FD_160084 | JGI IMG/M metagenome (GOLD analysis project Ga0194130, IMG submission 160084) | Freshwater microbial communities from Lake Tanganyika, Tanzania - TA2015050 Kigoma 12 surface | ecosystem: Environmental > Aquatic > Freshwater > Lake | place: Tanzania: Lake Tanganyika... | reverse complement strand
TAGATTCACCAGATACATTAAAAGTAGAAACAGCAGTAGTAGCACCTAATAGAGTAGTTCTACCAGATACGTTTAATGATGACATTGCAGTCACAGCACCTAATAAAGTAGATTCACCAGATACATTAAAAGTAGAAACAGCAGTAGTAGCACCTAATAGAGTAGTTCTACCAGATACGTTTAATGATGACATTGCAGTCACAGCACCTAATAAAGTAGATTCACCAGATACATTCAAAGTAGATACAGCTGTAGTAGCACCTAATAAAGTGGTTCTCCCAGATACATTTAATGATGACATTGCAGTCATAGGACCATTTAATGTTGAATTACCACTAATATTTAAATTAGCTTTAATAGTTGTATTACCAACTATATCAACACTTGATGAAGTAGTTGTTGGACCTTGTAATATGGTATTCCCAGATACATTTAATGATGACAGTGCTGTAGTAGCACCTTGTAAAATAGAATTACCTGATACATTTAATGTAGATACTGCATTTGTTGGACCATTTAAATTAAAATTACCTGAAACATTTAAGGATGAAATAATTGTTACTTGTCCAATAAATGTAGAATTACCACTAATATTTAAGTTAGCTTTAACCGTTGTATCACCAATAATATCAACTGTAGACGAATTTGTTGTTGGACCTTGTAAAATGGTACTACCCGATACATTCAAAGTGGAAATTGCGGTAATTGCACCTAATAAAGTAGTATTACCAGATACATTCAAAGATGACATTGCAGTCATAGGACCCAATAAAGTAGAGTCACCAGATACATTCAATGATGATATTGCAGTCATAGGACCTAATAAAGTAGTATTACCAGATACATTCAAAGATGACATTGCAGTCATAGGACCCAGTAAAGTAGTATTACCAGATACATTTACAGTAGATACAGCTGTAAGTGCACCTAATAAAGTACTTTTACCAGATACATTTAATGATGATACTGCAGTCATAGGACCCAATAATGCTGAAGAACCAGTTACATTAAGACTACCTAATAAAGTAGTATTACCAGATACATTTACTGATGAAACTGCTGTAATTGCACCTAATAAAGTGGTAATACCAGAAACATTTAATGATGACATTCCAGTTACAGGTCCTAATAAAGTAGTATTACCAGATACATTTACTGATGAGACTGCTGTAATTGCACCTAATAAAGTGGTAATACCAGAAACATTTAATGATGACATTCCAGTTACAGGTCCTAATAATGTAGTATTACCAGATACATTTACTGATGAGACTGCTGTAATTGCACCTAATAAAGTGGTAATACCAGAAACATTTAATGATGACATTCCAGTTACAGGTCCTAATAATGTAGTATTACCAGATACATTTACTGATGAGACAGCTGTAAGTGCACCTAATAAAGTGGTAATACCAGAAACATTTAATGATGACATTCCAGTTACAGGTCCTAGTAAAGTAGTATTACCAGATACATTTACAGTAGATACAGCTGTAAGTGCACCTAATAAAGTACTTTTACCAGAAACATTTAATGATGACATTGTTGTAACAGGTCCTAACAATGTAGTATTACCCGATACATCAACTGATGACATTGCTGTTACAGGACCTAATAATGATGTAGTACTAGTTACATTAAGACTACCTAATAAAGTTGTATTACCAGACACATTTACCGATGAGACAGCAGTTATAGCACCCAATAAAGTAGTTTTACCAGAAACATTTAATGATGACATTGCAGTCATAGGACCTAATAAAGTAGTATTACCAGATACATTCAATGTTGACATTGCAGTTACAGGTCCTAATAAAGTTGTATTACCAGATACATTTAATGTTGACATCGCAGTTATAGGACCTAATAAAGTTGTATTACCAGATACATTAACTGATGAAACTGCTGTTAAAGCACCTAATAAAGTGGTCATACCAGAAACATTTAATGATGACATTCCAGTAACAGGTCCTAGTAAAGTAGTATTACCAGATACATTTAAAGTAGAAACAGCGGTAACTGAACCTTTAATATTAACTGTTGATAAAGAAGTTATTGGTGCATTTAAAGTTGTTATACCACTAACATTTAATTTAGACATCATAGTTACATTTGGATTAAATGTCATCTCTGTATCCATGACAGATGATCCATATACTGTATTTCCACTACATTTAATAAAACCATCATAAAAATTCATAATTTCTAAATTAACATTTCTTGAATCTTCAGGGGGTTTGAATCTAAAACCTGTCCCTTGTTCATTTATCATAAAAAAAGCTTTATTATCATCATTATCATCTCTAATTTGAAACCCAGCACCACGTGCTGTTCCTGAACCAAAAGCTCCTTTATTTAATGAAATATATTTGTCTTCTATTACTAAATCTGTAGATATTATATTATTTACTGATCCAGCTATGTTAACTACATCTCCAACACCACCTATATTAATAGTTGTAATTCCACCACCATTTTTTCCAATATTTATAGTTTGAACACCCGATCCATTTCCTAAATTAACAATGGAAGCATTAGTTGATCCAATATTTAAAGTACCACCGGCTGTTATATTATCAAAACTAGGAGCAAAAATGTTACCTTCAATTGTTGTATTACCACTAATATTAATTTTTGATAAAGCAGTTACAGGTCCTTGTAAAGTTGTATTACCAGATATATCTAATGTTGAAACACCTGTAATATGTCCTAACAAAGTGGTATTACCTGATACATTTAAAGTTGAATAGGCATTTACACTACCCCATAAAAATGAACTACCTGTTACAATTAAATCTTTTTTAATATAACCTTTATTAGCTATTGTTATTGTATCAAAAGATGGATCCTTAGGTAAACCTGTTGCATTACCACCAATTGACGGATCAATACCTGTATTTGCTGCTTTCAATTCAAGTCTAGCACCTATTTCTAAACCAAGTTGCTCTCCAACTAATTTATTAAGTTTATCTTCAACTTCAGATGATGAATTATTAACAGTAATTGAATTAATATTAGTGGGTCGATTATTATTTTGAACACCAAATACTTGCTGAGTAGTTTCTATAAGTTTTATTTGTGATGCTATTATATTTGAATCTGAACTACTAGAAATCCTTACCATATTATTTTAATTCAGATTTTAATTTAATAATTTTAATTTTTAGTTTATTTTATCAATATCGTTTTTTTTTTTGATAAATTTTTATAAACATATATAATATCATGGAAGAAATATTAGTTAATATTGATTCAAAATACAGAGATATTACAGTTTATCCTCAGGAATCAAAATATAGTATAACTTTTGAGAAAAAGTATAAAAACATTATATCAGTTCGTATGTTAAGTTTAGAAATTACCAATACAATAAATTACATTAGTACTCAAAAAAATAATAATTGGTTTGTAATTCATTTACCTAATAAAATTAATGATCCAGAAGGAATTAAATTACAATTAGAAGATGGTTTATTACAAGTTATTGGTTCTATTAGAAACATTATAAATATTTTATTTAGTGTTTATACAAATACTACTGGGTCTCTTCAACAATATACTGTAGATAGTAAACCATTTGCTGAAAAATATTTTTATATTTTTTACTTAAATAATGCAGTTACATTCACATTTGATTTTAATTCTAATTTATTTCCAACTGTTTTGTCAAATAAATTAACAATAAATCCTGGTTGGCATAGTATTTATGGGTTAAATCTTCAAATACAAACATATGTTAAAAGCATGTCTGATGCAAGAAAAAGCTATTTATCTTTAAATCCAACTAATGATGTTATTAATTTAGATTCAGGAAATTATACCATGGAAGATTTTAATTTAAGAATATGGGATAGAAGATTTCGTAATTTAGATGATGACTCTGAACCAACTTCAAATGATTGTGTTAGAATTGATACAATTGTTGTTTCTGGTCAAACTTATAATATTAATAATAATGTTACATTAAAAAATATAATTTATTCACATTACTTATCAGATATTACTACTTATATTCCTTTAACATCTGGTACTAAAATTTTAGATAGATTAATTGGAAATAATTTTATTATTCCACCAACTTATGTCGGTGCAAATGGAACTAAAAAATATGAATCTGGATCTATATATTATATTAATAACAATACAATAGCCCCTTCTACTGATTCCGTACAAATATATAATTTAATGATGCAAATTAATAATATTTCATATACAGTTTCATTCGAAAATAAATTTACCACTGATGCAACAGCTGGTATAGATTATTATTACTATTTCGTTGATATTTTAGGTGGTGAAAATACTTGGAAAAGTCTTGATGAAACGTCAGGATCAATAAATAATAGACTTGCAAATTTAACTTCAAAAAATTTTTTAAGACTACACAAATTTTTATCTTTGGATGATTTTAATAATCCATACAACACAGTATCATTAGTTAAAGATATTGCATCATTTGAAATAGATTTTAGTACTTATAACTATTTAATGAATCCAGTTGATAATGGAATTTTGAATATTAAAAAAATGCAATATCCACCTTTAGGTTTTTATATAGGATTTAGACCGGATATTAAAAAAACTTCTGATCAATTTTTATTGAAACCAGTAATAGATGATACCAAAGTAATTTTAAGAGCTACTAAGATTTATGATGCAACTGGTGATGACTACATATTTGTTAGAATTAATGATTGGGGTTATGTTGATTTTTTTGGAATAAAAATGTTTGCCAAAATTGTTTTTTCATCTGGTTTAGGTAATTCAAGGTTAGATGATTTTATTAATAAAGAATTTAGATTTCGTCAACCAACAAATATTCAAAGATTGAATATTGAATTAGTTGATTATTTAGGAAATACAATTGATTTAAATGGTTTTGATTGGTCATTTACTCTTGAGTTAAAAGAAGTATTAAATACTGAAACAAAAGAAACAACTGAAAAACAAGGTTTATTTTTTACAAATAGATAAAAAATTAAAAAAAAAAATATTTAAAGACATTTATTCTATTAGAATTAATGCCTCAGAATAAAGATATAGCTATTGGAATCGATCTTGGAACCACCTATTCGTGTGTTGCTGTTTACCAAAATGGTAACGTTGAAATCTTAGCAAATGATCAAGGAGAAAGAACCACTCCATCATACGTTGGTTTCACTGATACAGAACGTTTAATTGGTGCTTCTGCTAAAATTGCTGCAACATCTAATCCTACTAATACAGTTTATGATGCCAAACGTATGATTGGACGAGAATTTTCAGATCATAAATTACAAGAAGATATGAAACATTTTTCTTTTCAAGTTGTTGATCATAATAATAAACCAAAAATTAGGGTTAATTATAAAGGAGAAGACAAAGATTTTACACCTGAAGAGATTTCTGCAATGGTTCTGACCAAAATGAAAGAAACAGCTGAATCATATTTAGGTCAATCTGTAAGAAATGCAGTTATTACTGTACCAGCTTATTTTAATGATTCACAAAGACAAGCAACAAAAGATGCCGGTGTTATTGCCGGTTTAAATGTTCTTAGAATCATTAATGAACCAACAGCTGCTGCTATTGCTTATGGGCTTGACAAAATAAGTGAATCACAGCGTAATATATTGATATATGATTTTGGTGGAGGTACACATGATGTGTCACTTCTATCACTAGAAGATGGAGTATTTGAAGTAAAAGCTACTGCAGGGGATACTCATCTCGGTTAACTATTTCTCGGCCGAGAATAAAGAACTTAAATTGCGGGAAGTCCTTAAAGACGTTTAAAGATTATTTTTTATAAAATATAAAATGCAAAATTGTTTTAATTGTAAAGAAAATAAACAAATAATAGCTTTTGAAAAATTAGATTCTGGAAATATTAGAAAAATATGTAGAACATGTAAAAATAAACAAGTAGTTTAAAATACCAATAATAAAAAGAAAGATTTATTAATAACAATGGCATTAATTACTCATAAGACATGTACTGAGTGTAAAACTAAAAAACCAGTAACTGATTTTAATAAAAGAAGTAAAAGTCAAGATGGATATAATCCAAAGTGTAAAATATGTTATACAAATTTACGCAAACCAAATAATAATGTTAAAAATCAAGTATTAGATATCAATCTTAATAAATCTTGTTCTTCATGTAAGTACATTGGTAATAATTTTAGAAAAAATCTAAAATCAGAAGATGGTTATTATCATAAATGTAATAATTGTTGGAAACCAACTGAATGGACTAAAGAAAAGCAAAAAATTTTCGAAAAGAAATATTGTGAAAACAACAAAGATAAATTAAGAGAAAAATGGAGAATAGACGGTAAAAAAATAAATAAAAGAATTAGAGATTCGTTAAATAAACGAATTAAGTCTTGTTTATTCTCTAAAAAAAAATAAAACATTTGAATATACTGAATGTGATACTGATTTTTTAAAATTATGGTTTGAATATAACTTTACTGAAAATATGTCATTTGATAATTATGGAAAGTGGCATATTGACCACATAATACCATGTGCATCATTTGATTTTAGTAAAGAAGAAGATATAATAACATGTTTTAACTGGAAAAATTTGCGCCCATGTAGGGGAGATGAAAACATCGTAAAAAGCAATAAAATTGACTTAGAACTTATTGAACATTATAAAAATAGAGCATTAATATTTTTAAAAAATAATTCCACTACTAAGTTTGATATTAAACTATCAAATGGCTCATTAGAAAATTTTGAGGTATAGTAAAAATGTGGCGTATATAAAACAAAGTTTTATAATAGGTTATAAAATAAAGTTTTATAATAGGTAATCCGCAGCCAAGCATAATTTGAAAGAATATGAAGGTTCAACGACTAGGTAAAGTAACCTAAGTTATATTAGAAAATATAATATGGTAAAATACCCACGAAAAGGTTCATGTTTTAGATAAGCCTAGAACATATGATATAGTCTGATCTTATATGAAAGTATAAGAAGTTAGGATAAAGAGCCTAACGATAACAATCTTGGGAGAAGATATTGACACACGTATTGTCAACTATGTATTAGAAGAATTTAAAAGAAAAAATAAAGTTGATCTATCAGATAACAAAAAAGCGTTGAGACGTATTAGAACAGCAGCTGAACGTGCTAAGCGTTCTCTTTCTGGTCAAACACAAGCAAATATTGAAATCGACAGTTTACATGAAGGTAATGATTTTTCAGTTAATTTAACTCGAGCTAAATTCGAAAGTTTATGTTCAGATATTTTTCAAAAAACATTAGAACCTGTTGAACGAGTTTTAAAAGATGCTAAAATATCAAAAGGCGAAATCCATGATATAGTTTTAGTTGGTGGATCAACCCGAATTCCTAAAATTCAAGAATTATTAAGTAACTTTTTTAATGGTAAGGAATTATGTAGAAAGATTAATCCAGATGAAGCTATTGCATACGGTGCAGCAGTTCAAGCAGCTATTTTATCGGGTCACAAAGATGAAAAATTAGATTCATTAGTTTTACTTGATGTAACACCATTATCATTAGGTGTCGAGACAGCTGGTGGAATTATGACAACTCTAATTGCTCGTGGATCTACAGTACCAACAAAAAAGACTCAAACTTTTTCTACTGCAGCAGATAATCAACCTGGTGTTACCATTCAAGTATATGAAGGTGAACGTCAATTAACAGCACATAATAATAAATTAGGTGAGTTTCATCTTAAAGGAATTCCACCAATGCCAAGAGGTTCACCACAAATTGAAATTACTTATGATGTTGATGCTAATGGAATTCTACAAGTTTCAGCAGTTGAGAAATCAACAGGTAAAGCTGAAAAAATAACTATTACTAATGAATCAAGTCGTCTAAGTAAAGAAGATATTGATAGAATGGTTAAAGAAGCTGAAGAATTTAAGAATGACGATGATAAGATTAGGAAAAAAGTAGAAGCAAAAAATAAATTAGAACATTATTGTTACAATGTCAAGAGTACAGTATTGGGTGAACAAAAAATGAAAACAGCACTTGGATCAGATGCTGGAACAGTAGAAAGTACTGTTGATTCGACTCTAAAATGGCTTGAAGAGAATGGCGATCACACAGCTGATGTTTATGAAGATAAATTAAAAGAAGTTGAAGGAGTTTTAATGCCATTAATTGCTAAAGCATATCAATCAAATGCACCAGCTCCTCAACAGAGTGAAACATCTGCAACATCAGATTTGGATTAATAATTAAAATATATTTAAAATCAAGTTTATTTTAATTATAATGTCTAATAAATTAAATTTTCTTTTAAGAGCGAAACACTTGAAAAAAAATCCTCCTACTATAGATGAAGAAGTTCAAAATATAATTCATAATAATCATCCAGGTGGTACATTAATTAACCAGGGTGGTACATTAATGAAACCTAAAATAGATAATGTTATTTTTATTGATTATGAAGAAGATTCTGACCCACAAACATCAGATGAAAATTTGTCTAATTTTAATAAAAATTTATATAAAACTAATGGTGAAGGATTAGATTATTTTTCAGGACCATATGAGTATAAAATATGTTTTGAAAATAAAGAGTATCCTCATTCTGTTAATATTAACAAGTTAATTTTTAAGTATAAAATTGGGAAAACTAATTATTGTAAAATATTATATTTGTCAACTGGTCACAGTTTTGCCGAACCATTTTATTTAACTGATCAAGGTATTAAAATAGAAAAGGTAAATCAAATTAATAAAGTATTTGAAGAAACTGATAAAAATATATTCTATTCATTAGATGATGGATTTAATGATTTTGCTTTAATAAGTTTTGATTTAACATTAAATAATAACAATAAATTAAAATTTAATGATAAATTATATAATGTTAAATCAGTTTGTAAAAATATGGATATTAAATATCTAGAAAATGAGACATTTCTAAAAAATGGTAATAATATTGGAGAAACTTATGCTAGAAGTTTAATTAATTTTGACACTGATAGATATATAAAAAGTAATGATTTTTATACATTTAAAATTAATGGAACCATTGTAATTATTAAAACTAAATTTACTAGTGGTATTATATTAAAGGGTATAAGTAGTAATATATCTAAATTCAATGGTTTACCAATTTCTGAAGAAAGAAAACATGAACAACTTAAATATCATTTCTCAAATGTTATTAAAGACCTATCAAAACATGAAATATTTTCTAATATAATTTTTGATGATAAAATATTTTCATATTATAATAATTATAAAGAAACTAATACATTAACAATTGCTAGTTTAATGGGTGACTCTGGATCTGGATTTTTTAGAATTATTGATAATGATAATATTGAATTTGTTGGAATAAATATTGGAAGTTGTTCTATGATGATATTAAAACCATCTGATTATTTGTATCCAAATAGAATTATGTGGAATAATTCATTAAATAAACTTGTTTTTGGAAATTATATTATTGAAGAAATTCATAAATCTTGTCAAATGTTACCAATTGATAAAATTGAAAAACTAATTAAACAAAATTTTAATATAAATGAAATAACAGTATAAATTTATTGAATTAATTTTATACAATTATCGTCTGATGGCACCAACTACAGTAGCAACTGGGGCTACAGCAGGTACAATAGTAGCTGCAACAGGAAGAACTTGTTGAGCAATAGGTAATGCTTTTTTAATAGCGGGTAAAACTTTCTTTTTCAAAAAGTTTTTTTGTTCGGGAGCTTCATTTGAGAAATCCATTATAATACTATATGTTTTTTTTTTAAATAAATAATTTTTCATTTTTTATTTAAGGAAAATAGGAAAACTACAAAAACTTACCATTTTTATGTTTTGATGCATAACAGTCTTTAGAATAATGACCTTCTCTTCCACATCTATAACATATATTTTTTGGTTTATTTTTACAATATAAATTTTCATGACAAGTAACACCTTTTAATGTATCAAATTCTTTATCACAATAACTACAACAAAATACTTCTATTTCTTCTTCAGATGAATCTTCTATGTCATCACCTGTTATTGTTGTTTTTGCATAACAATCAGAAGCATAATGACCTTTTCTATAACATCTAAAACATAAATCATTATCAATTAATAAATTTTCAAATTCTTCTAATATATTATCTTCATCTTGGTGACAATCTCTTGCAAAGTGTCCATTTTCACCACAAATATAACATTTATCTGTTGAACCATCTATCATTTTTTTAATAGTTTGTATATTATCTTTATTAAGTTTTAATTCACAAAAACTACCACCTCTAACATTATTAATGCCATATTTTTCCATAAATTTGAGTGTATATTTATCTTCATCAAAATTATCACAATTGGATAATAGTTCTAACACTTTTTTAGGTTTATATTTTTTTGTCCATTGAGATCCAGAAGAATTAAAATGTTGTTGTAATCTAAAATCTGGATTGGTTGTTTTACCAACATAATATTTTTTATTTTCAAGTTCTAAAATATATATGAATACCATTGATATATTATAAATTAATTTAATATTTATTTATATCAATTTTATTAAATTAACTTGCATATTTCAAAGTATATTCGCGAGCATTTGCATTATGAACCTCTTTATTACTTCTCAATAATTCAGCAATTTCCGGAACTAGTGGATCATTAGGATTTGGTTCTGCTAATAGAGAACAAATCGATAGTAGTAATTTACTTGTGTTCAATGCTGGACTCCAATTGTCCTTTAAAATATCCAAACAAATTCCTCCTTGTCTAT
>Ga0194130_10008667_pt1 | contig 10738 bp, 30 predicted proteins | sample TA2KigsurfametaG_FD_160084 | JGI IMG/M metagenome (GOLD analysis project Ga0194130, IMG submission 160084) | Freshwater microbial communities from Lake Tanganyika, Tanzania - TA2015050 Kigoma 12 surface | ecosystem: Environmental > Aquatic > Freshwater > Lake | place: Tanzania: Lake Tanganyika... | reverse complement strand
CATACTTTTCTTGAAGGTAAATTAACAATTAATTGACTCATTTATGACTCCCATTCTCTTTCTTCTGGCATATAATACATAGTCAATTCTTGGCCAACTTCAATATTAATCTGAGTGTACACATTACTAGTTCTACGATCCCAAAAACAATTTGGTGTGTTAGAATGATTGATATAATATGTTTGATAAAACATAAAAGGAGGAGCATCGATCCAAAAATTATTACCAAATGAGTCTGTCATACTGACTAAGTAATTTTTAATTCTATCATCTAAATCATTAAATTCATCCCATTGAAAAAGATGTATATCATCAGTAGGTCCAAGTCCACTATCACTTTTTAAATTTGCATATTTTGTAAATGAAGATGCACCTTTTATCAAAGTGTCTTTTGGTATTTCAACAATTGCAAAAACTCCTACTCCTGCACCAGGTATTAAACTTGGTGCAAGTTTAGTTTGTTGTTTATAAATTAATTTTTTAACTTCTTCACGGTTCATCTTTTGCCCTGTCCGCGATACTTTTTTTTACGTCCATTACGAGACGTTGCTGAGAGAAGAGTCCGGGGAGAACGCCCTTGACGAGTTTTCTTAGGTGCCCCGGGTTCAAATATAACCTTATTCTGTCCTTTAGCCATAAATTTCCTCCAGTTCAATTAAATTTGGATCGATGTCTTCACCCGAGAAAAAACGTTCGGAGAAGTCTTGAAGAATCTCACTACATTCTTCTGCAGTGAGATTCATATGGATTTTACGCCCTTTATAAAGTACGTTGTAGTTCATCAAATAATACGAGTCTTTTCGTGTCCGACACGAATACGAGGATCACACCAGATCTCAAAGCCTGCCTCTTTAGCATCAAGACAGAATGAAACATCCTCACCACACATATCCTGAACATTACCAGATTCAAAGACTTGCATCTTCGGAGCAAACCAAGGATACTCAAGATTCTCAAAGACACCGTTCTTAATCAGTACCCAACCAAAACCAGTGTAATCAACTGTGAAAGGCTTTCTACGCTTTGAAATGGACTCAACGGTTTCATGATTCATGACTCCACCATTCTTTCGGAAGTCATCTTCTTCTAACCAGTGTGCGACAGATGTTGTGTGACCATCTTCAGTTGCATACCAACCAGCGACAATTTCACGCTCACTTCCATCTTCAGAAAGAGCTAAATCACAAAGTTGCCAAAACTTGGTTGTATCAAAGACAATATCCGAGTCAATCCACAGTTGATAATCATATTGCAGTTTACCGTCCCAAGGAATTTGTTTCGGACCACGAAGAACATTTGCACCAAGACACTTACAACGTGCAAAGTTTACCATAGAACTATAGTCTTGAGAAATCTGAATACTCATACTATTCTGTACCATATCAAAGCACAGTTGTACAAAATTCTTCAGAAAAATAAAAGAGCATCCTCTACCTGGTAGACAGAATACAATACTCTTTCCACGCATTCTTTTTTTAATTGCATCAATATCCCAATCTTCTTTGGGTTTTGGTGTAGATGCTTTTACAGTAAATCCTTTTGCCATAAAGTTTTAATTAACCTTCAGATCAAATTTTACAGTGTATATATGTTTTTGTCAATGAGAAGAATTTAAAATTACTTCTCTATTCATAATTAATTCTTCATAAGATAAATCTTTATCATTACAATCAGTTTTCATTAAACTCATCATATTCTTCAAATTTTTCCAAGTCTTTTCAAATTCTTCTTCTTTCAGGGAGTGAAACAGACAAGTATCCTTTACATAAATGTGATATATTTTTTCCATTGATCTTTAAAAAATATTTTCGGAATTTTTTTGGTAAATCTTATTTTACCAACGCATTATATATCACTACAATCAAAATCCCGAGGGGGAATAATAAAATTCTTCCCATTTGTTTTGGATATCTGATCATCCAACCAGCGAAAATTACTCTCCAAAAATTCCAGTATGGTTGCGTTTTTCTCATTTTTTCTTTCCACCTTTTTTCGTGGTTCTTTTATCTGGGCGAGAATGACCACCTTTATGAATCCACTTGACTCCCATTGAGGTTCTTCGAAAATTTGTATGAACTAATTATAGATCTTAATGTTTTCTGTGGCGATTTTTTGTGTGGCACTTTGGGAACTGGTTGATGGTTCCGGAAATTTTTTATGAGAGTGATATCTAGAGGTCGATTTGTCACCTCTGTAGGTTAGGGTAGTTTTGGTTTTTTATAACCGTAACGCCGCGCCGACAATATAAACAATCGGCGGCAAAACACTGCCGAATCACTGTCATCACCAATCATAACATAAAGGTGCTACAGTGTCAATCACCGCAGCACCTGTAAGCATTACATTCAGTACGCAATCTCCTCTACTTGATCATCAGTCTGCTCCGAAACACTATCAGCAACGAGTGTATCCAGAATGGACAGAAGCTCATTGCCGGTGTTACCTTGTGCGAGCAGAGAAAGCATCACAGACTTAGACATGTTGTGTTGTTTGTTGTTAGAAACTGTGTGTGTGGTGAGTGTCTTTATAGGGGCAGCATCTCATTCCCCTTTGTATACCTTACTCTACACCTTCGAAGATGTAATTATCCATCACACTTTCGATTGGACTAGGTGAGCAAAGGTTGACGAATTGAGTAACAGCAAGAGTGACATTCATCTGATGATCTTCTGCATCAATGTCGTCGCATTCTTTACTCACAAAGTCCTGATAATACTTTGAACGCATACCAATTCGCACAAGATCACGGAGCATAGTCATCTCTTCATCGTTGAGTTTGATGGTATACTTAGTGGAGGTTTTCATGATGAGAAGTGTTAGTTAAGAGTGAATGAGTGAGTGTTACTTAAGACTAGATATCGAACACGTCAGAGTTAATCTGAATCACATTCACTTTGGGGTCAGCATACTTAACCTCATCACCAGTTACTGCATCAGAACCGACACAATCACAGAAGGTTTCATAATCACCACACTCCATAGCAAGGTGATACAAACTCTCATCATTTTGAATCCAGAGAGCAACATTCCAGGTCTCATAATTTGCCCAACCGTTATAGGAAATGTCCAGAGCGTTGGTTTGATAAGTGGCAGTCATTTGTGCATTTCTCATACTATAGGGACAATCTCAGGGGCCCAGTATGAGTTACGTAAACATATCATGAATTATACCTAGGCAGCAAAAAACCTCCGAAAAGACCACTGCTTTTTCGGATTTGTAATGTCTTCGATATAACTTAAACACTCATGCTATTGTTCATTGGGCATTCGGCACATTGGGAAAATTGATGTTAAACCCTGTTCGCCTGGATAATATAAACAATCAAACTCATAAGATTGTAACATTCTCTGACGGAAAGAGCAGGGAATTCTTATAATCCACTGGTGAAGTCTTATACTCATCGGGTGAACCGTCTGTTGCTGCTTCTGGGTATAGAATTGTGCTGTGATTCTGTCTTCAATTGTTTGATCTTATGAGTTTATTTATACACCAAATTACCAACTATCAGGACGGCTAAGATCCTCCACATATGCCTCAACACTCTCAGCTGGTTCCAGTTTGAAGAGGTTCTCCCAATCAATCTGGTGTGGGTTCATATCAGAAAAGACTTCAAGATCCAACGTAATCCTATACCTAACCCTCTGAGCTGACTGATAAGCAATAGACATAAGTACGCTCCTGATGTGTATGGGAGTATTATAAAATGCCTGTGAATAGGTGTCAAGTACCTGGAGAGTATTTATGCGCCTCTGAGGGGATTTTATGAGGGATCTGTGAGGGTTTTGTAACAGTGGGGGGTCTTGACATTTGGGGGGAATGCTGATATAATGACGCCAAAGATATCAACTCCCAGAGACATTAAAATCACTCATTAAAATCACTCATTAAAATCACTCATTAAAATCACTCATTAAAATCACTCATTAAAATCACTCATTAAAATCACTCATTAAAATCACTCAATCATTCTCAACAAACTATACTTATTGAGAACAAATCTTTCACTCACTTATGTTTATTTGCACATAAACTTTTTCTCCATTTGATATAGCAATCTACCAGTGTAAAATCTGCTGTTTATACATAGATCTAGAGCGTCTTATTAGCAATGAATCAAGGAATAATCTATGCCATTTACAATAAAGAAACAGGCAGATATTACATAGGTCAAACTATAAAAGACCTGAACAAAAGATGGCAAGAACATTTATACGAAGCAAAGAGAATGAGAGACACTCCACTATACAGATCTCTTCGCAAATATGGAGCAGATAAGTTTAAGATAAGAGTGATAGAAGAGTGCTCGATTGATATACTTAATGAAAGAGAAACTTACTGGATAAGTAAATACAATTCATACGATGACGGTTATAATCAAACTGATGAATCTGGCAGTCAGTATAGAATAAGCGAAGAAATAAAAGATAAGATAAGTGCCACAATGACTGAAGTTGAGAAATCACCAGAACACATTGAAAATATAAAACAATCAATGAGAAATAGGGGAGTTGGCTTTACTGTAAGAGGTGACGGTAAGCATAGTCGTGTTAAAATTAAGACGATAAATGTTGATACTTTAGAGGAAACTTTCTATGATAGTATGACTGAATGTGCTGAAGCATTAGGTATAGCAACTCACAATCTTTCTCGCTACATTAAACACGGTTGGAAATACAAAGGGCATAGAATGATCAAGTTAGAAGATAAGAGCAAAAGTTATGCAATCTATGGCGTCGATAAAGTAACAAATAAAGTCAAATATGCATTCCCAAGTGTAAGAGCAGCAGGAAGAGAGTTAGGGTCTGCTAGTGGGTGCGATAAGTCACTCAAGCACCCACACAAATATACTTGGAAAGGTTGCTATTGGTTTTATCAGTAAGCATAAAAAAAGGGGGGGACCCTATGTAAAGGGTCCTTGATTATCATCAATCAATCGCTAATCTGTACCTTGCATAATCTCTTGCATCCTTTCTTGACTTGAATCGTGCTAGTTCTCCATCAAATCTTAGAGGTTCAAACTTATACCTTACCTTGTTCTTGTGTATAATCTTTCGACTATAAAAGTACAGTGCAAATCTACCTTCTGAAGAATGTTTTTTCTCAATGTTGACAATGAACGGAAGATTAACAGTGGGAAGAGTAATCATTGTTTCAATCAGTTGGCATAATCAATAATGAGTTGTTCGAGTGTATGAAGCGTCTTTACATTCCAGTTTTTAATATCACCATGAGGAGCATACAGTTTGCTATACCAAGTGGCATAACGTTCAGGATTTAGATGTTGAACTTTCTCAAGAGTTTCGGCAATGAAAATGTTAATTTGTTCTTGGTAGTTCACTGTACTAATTCAGCAGGAGATCCACAAGAGCGATAGAAATCAACCATACGATTTGCTTCATCAAGTGTAGAGAATGATTGAGTCCTCCATTCTTGTTGATAAGGAGTAAAGTAGCGGATAGTGAACATCAGTTAAGAGTGATAGAGTGAGAGTAATTGTAACCAGCAAGATTGACGAAGTTTTGTTTCGTTGCTTGGTATTCTGGACCTTGCAAGAATAACCTTGATTTGGTTTGAGTTAGAGTCAACCCAGATGAACTTTTTGAATGTTTTTGTCATCAGAACTTCTCCATCCATTGTGCAATCTTTGTCAGTGCAGTTTGTTGATCATTACACTTACACTTGCGGAACTTAGTTGTATTCAATCCTTTTGAAATCAGTTCTAACTTGCCATCAGAAAGAGAGAAGATTCCGTAGCGTGAGTTATGGAAAATGTTGTTAATCCAGGTGTCTTCATTATCAGCACTGACGTTGATAAAGATAGAAGAATGACCACCAAGAGTGCTGGTATTGATGGAAAGATAAGGGAATGACATTTCAGTGATAATCAATGGTGAACAGTAAAAATCAAACCAGGGCAATGGAATAGTTGCCTTCTTTGATACAAGGTGACTAACTTTAATTCTCAGGCAAATGCGCCAAGAAGGAGAAACTCAGAGACAATTAGTTTCTTTGCGATACGCTTACCATTGATAGAGTAAGTATAACGAAACTGCCCTTTTACAGTCTTAGAAAGTTTGGTCGTCAGGCAGATTTCACCATTCTTGAATGAAGGATTGCCCTCAACATAAAGAGGAAAGTAGTGATTGCAAACTCCATCAAGGCAATAATCAACAACTCCATTGCGTTGTTGATAGTTTTCTTCAGCAAGATTCTCAGAGAGTTTGAGAGAATCGTAGAGGTCGTTGATGTTCATACTATAGGGACAATCTCAGGGGCCCAGTTTGTGTTAGGGAGATTCAGATGTTACACTTTCGAGCAGATCATTCACAAACTCATCATCATAAAACTTTGAAATCTCTTCAATTAACTCATCAGGAGCAGAGCAAGTTTCACGCAGATTTTGTTCAATCGTTTCACTTGCAAATTGTACCAAACTATCGAGGTCCATACCATCAACAATCTGCTCAATGAAGTTGGCAAGCAGTTTATCGTATTGGTCTTGAGTGAGTTCCATTTTGGAGAAAGAATTTGAAAGGGAAATCATTTAGAATTACCAATACTGACGATCGAATTGTGCTTCATTCCATTGATTGCGATGATAGTCTTTGCGTTCATAATCATCAGCATTCATGACATCATCGTGCTCTACATCTTCATAGTAAGCATCAAACTTGGAGAATGAATTGCCATTATAAAATGATGTTGTGATCATGAGATTTCACCAGTTAATGAGTGTTGCGATGTTGCCAAGTTGATTTTGTTCTTGAATGATTTCTTCAGCATGAGCATAAGTCTTCACTGAAATGTATCGTGCTTTTCCTCTTGTTTCAGGAAACAGATTGAGACGATCAATGATACGAACTGTATTGGTGTATTTCATAATCAGATCACAGTTTTAGTCATCATTTTCTCCAATAATGAAACCATCAGTGAATCCAGAATCGTAAGAGTTAGTATCGGTAAAGAGTTTAATCTTGAGCAACTTTGCAATCAAAAAAGGAACAACGATTGCAAGGGCACCAGGAATAAGAATAGAAAGAAGTGAAGTCATCAATTTTCTCCTTGGTGCATGTCAAACATCATCGCACCTGTCATAAAGGATTTGATCTCATCATCTACATTCATCCTACCTTGCAGGTCTTTGATGTCTTCCAGGACCATTTTGAGAGCACCTCTGGCATATCCAGAAGCATAAGGATAACCCTTTTCTTTATCACCTATTGCCATCTCTGATTCATAAATTGCTTTCTTAAGTACTCTAGCAATATTATTCAATTTGTTTTCAATCATGATTTGATTGTTCATATCAAACTGCACCATAGAAAGGATTACCAAGTTGGGGAGAGTTGATGTTATCTCCAGTGATCACATAATCATATGCAAGACGATCACGAATTGCGATTGCTTTCTCTACACGATTCAGATACTTTTTGCTGATCTGATCAACACCTTTCCAGGATAACACTTGCAAACACCATTCTTCTGAAATGTCACCAAATGATGTTTCGACAGGATAGAAACCTACCAGCATTGTGCCATCCTTAGATTGCATTGTGGGGAATTGAGTTGTGGTTTGATTTTTCATACATGTATGATAGAATGAATTTGAGCAAAAGTCAAGGGGTCGTGGACAGTTGATCAACTGTCACATCATTAGACTCTTCCGCATCATTTCCGTGATGTGCGTAATAAATTGAGTTGTTCATACTATAGGGACAATCTCAGGGGCCCAGTTTCAGTTATTGACTGGTGAGATAATATCAGCAACAGTGTGCAATGTGTTCGCAGTGATGTTACGAACTCCAGGTGATAGAATCATTGCAACGATGAAGATGACAGTAATTGTTCTCACTTTGTCAGGTGACTTGAATGTTAATCTTTTGGATGACATCAATCGAAGCGAGATGAAATATCAGGACCAGGATTCTCAAGGTGTGCTACACTATCAGCAACACCTTCAGCACTTAATGCAAACTGAACTTTCTGACCTTCATAGTAAATGTCAAAGACAGATTGAACATAAGGAGTCAGATTGCCTTGCAAATCCCAGGCATTGCGTGTGTGTGAAGTCTCAACGATTTCGTAGACTTTAGATGTGAGTGGTGAAGTGTAGGTCATCATACTACTAGGACACTTTACAGGGCCCACTATTGTTATGCTTGATCATCATTTGTTACACTTTCAAGCAGATCATTCAATACTTCTTCATCATAATGGTACGACAATTCTTCCATCAATTCACTCTCATTATAGTCAATCATATTATCAACAATCCTTTCATAGGCAAATGCACACAAATCGCGCATGTCCATGTTATCAACAACTCGCTCTGCATAGAGTTGAGTGAGTTTGTAAAGTTGGTCTTGAGTCAGTGTCATTTTGCTTGTAGGATTAGGAAGGGAAATCATTAGTTTTACTGAACTTTGAGTTGATGAACTTGAACATCAGAATACTGGGAGTCTTTATACTCTTCGTTGTATTCTTGTTTCATCTCTTCTGCGCGACGATTTGCGTCCTCTTCTTTATGAAACAAACCATAAAGTTCTTCTGGTTCGTAATCATCAAGACGGGCAAAGATTCCGTAGACAATCATTTTGAGTTGCAGTAGTTAGTGTTTGCTTGGCAGAACAATTCTGCCTGTTGTTCTTGATACTCATTGGTCGTTGCATGTGCAATCAAACCAACGCGAAGGCCGAGTGCGAGTGTAGCAATCAGAAATGCAATTCGCATTTGTTTGATTTTTTGTGTCGATAAGATGCAGATGGGTCTGGATCATAAACACCACCCCCATCTCTATCTTCAAGGTAAAAAAGTGTCAAGAAGGTGGAGAAAATAACTCCACCAATTACAAGAGTAACCATCAAACTTCAACAAAAGGATTAGCAAGTTGAGGAATCGTATTGAAGTCTACAACTTCATAAGGAACATTGAGACTAAGATATTCTTGAATCTCAAGATTCATCTCAATTCGATTGAGAAACTCTTTGGATTGAGTTTCACCCTGAAAGGACAATACTTTCAGAAACCACTCATCAGATACATTACCCATAGGGGTTTTGATGGGATAAAAATCCACAACCATCGAACCGTGTTTGGATTGAAGTTTCATCAGAAATCGTAGTTAATGGACTCTTGTGCAATCTCAATAGAATGAAGGATGTGTTCATAATCCTTCTTTTCTTTCTCGTTGAACTCACTTGCTTGCTGTTCCAAGCAATAGAGAATCAAATCAAGTGCTTGTTGATTAAGATGCAATTTCATCACCACATAGTAAGATTATGTTCTTGTGTGTCGAACACAAATCCATCAACATAGACACAATCCATATTGTCGAAAGTTGCTTCCCAATCAACTTCCACAAAACCAGGAAGATCAGTGGTATAACAATCAGTCACATAGTTTTCTGCATAGTCTGCTTTGGAAGAATACTCACCACGATAAGCATCTTCAAAACCAGCAATGCTATCAATACCAAACTCAGCAACAAAAGCATCTACAGCATCATAAGAATGTGATTCGCCAAACTCACAATACTCTTCATAGTAGTTTACAAGATTATCTTCACCTTGTTCTTCGATGAAGTCATAGATGTCTTCTTCACAGTAAGAGTTCTCAACAAGTTCAGCAATGAAATCTTGAGTTTCAGTCTTGAGTTCCACTTGAGTTGCAGTCATTTGGTGTTTAACCTTGATTACTTCGTAATTGTAGCACCCCCAGCGGGGGTTTGGGGAGTGTAATGTGCCACAAGGATTAGTGGCACATCTCAACCTTGGTCTCATCCTTAGTTAGCAATAAGAACAAGATTAGCAACTCGATTCTCAGGCACAAAATCTTGTAACTTATCATAAACTCGTTGGAATTGATTTCCAAGGTTCATATAGTATGCAGCAAGATGTTTATCATCTGCATCATAAAGAACATTTTCTTTCTCTTCAAGAGCAGAGATAATGTCTAGCAACTCACCAGACGTAAAAGAGATTGAAGTCATTCTGCAGAAATAGGGAGAGAGTTCTTATCAGGAAAGATTGTATATTCTTCTATAACACTAAACAAAGATGAGAACTTGACATAGTTCCAAGTACCCTCATCTTCACCTTCTTGATAGCAATGAATAAGACCTTTTGAGTCTTGTTTCACATAGCAACCATCATAATCCTCATCATCAAAGACATAACCATCAGAGATAAGTATTTCAGAAAAAGTCATTTGATATCAAAAATGTTGAAGATCTCGAACTGAGTTTTAGTAAACAAAGTATCTTCGGGGGGATAGTTGTGAACTTCCTTTTGAAGATCTTTGTACACATAAAGCATATCACGCAGTGCGGTGAGTTGCTTTTCGTTGAGCAATTCTTCAGTCATCAGAACTTTATCCAGTAGTGTTTGAGTAGTCATCAATCAGTAATCAGTTCCGTCATTTTCACATTTTTGAATCCAATAAGCATAAACAGGAAAGTTCATTGGATGATCTTGTTTCCTGCTATACCAATCAGAAACAAGTTTCACTCGATTCTCAGGAACCAGTAGGTAAGGAATGTTATGTGGAATGTGTGGAACGTAAGTCATCGGGTCTTCCTCAACCATGAAACTACTATACCAGATTTAGGGGTCTGTGCTCATTTAGTGTGCCACCAGTACAAGTGGCACATCGCAGTATCAAACTACCAGGTATGGATAATCTTTATCAATTACCGTTGGGACTTCATATGCAGTAATTCGCAAAGAAGTTGCATCTTTT
>Ga0194130_10008663_pt1 | contig 10743 bp, 2 predicted proteins | sample TA2KigsurfametaG_FD_160084 | JGI IMG/M metagenome (GOLD analysis project Ga0194130, IMG submission 160084) | Freshwater microbial communities from Lake Tanganyika, Tanzania - TA2015050 Kigoma 12 surface | ecosystem: Environmental > Aquatic > Freshwater > Lake | place: Tanzania: Lake Tanganyika... | reverse complement strand
CCCGGGTGCGCCTTCGGCAAGGGCGCCAACACACCTGGGTCACAGTGCCAGTGGACTTCTCGGACCTGTCCAGCGAGTACATCGGCATTCTGTACGAGGGCCTGCTCGATTTCGAACTTCGCACCGCGCCAACGGGCGACCCGGTCATTTTCCTCGCGGTGGGCAACCAGCCCGCGCTGCCCCTCTCTCGTCTAGAAGGCATGGACGACAAGACGCTGGCCGCCTTGCTCGAGAAGATGAAAGACACGAGCAAGAAGGGTGATGACGAGGGTGAGGAAGGCGAGGACCCTAGCGAAGCGGCCGAACAGGAGGAAGGTGAAGGCGAGTTTGATGCGGCAGACGGCGATGAGGCCGACGCTGCCGAGGGCGTAACTGAAGCTTCCGGCGAAGCCTGTACCAACGAGCCCGGCGACCATCGACACTCCACCCGCACCCGCGCTGAGGTATGGGCGCGTCGAGCAGTGGAGGCCGGCAAGCTCGTGGCAAAGCCGCGCGGCACGCTCACTCCTGACAAGCTCCGCGCTTACGACGACGCCGTCGCCCGCAAGGCGCGCCAGCTTGTCATCCGCGTGGTGCTGCCCGGCGAGTGGTTTTTGGTGCGCTGGGGTGGCACGCGCAAGGGCTCTGGCACCTTCTACACCCGCCCCGGTCTCGCCGTGCCTACGGTCCAGCGCACGCTGCGCCCGCTGGCCTACACCCCGCCAAAGAATGCCGACGGCACGCCGGATACCGACGCCCCGGCTGAGGAGTGGACGCCTCGCCTTCCAGAGGAAATCCTCAACATTCGCGTTTGCGATCCCAGCTGTGGCTCGGGCACCTTCCCGATCACTGCACTCCGGTATCTGACCGATGCAGTCTTCGAGTCTGTCCATCGGCACGGCAGGGTGACGCCCGACCAAGGCGATCGTTCTGTGGTTGCCCTGCTTGGAGATTGCACAAACAGCGCTGACGAGGTGGCCCAACTGGGACGTGAGCTCATTCCCTGCAGGCCGGATGACGCCAGCTTTGAGCCGCGACTCAAGGCGATTCTCAAGCGATACGTGGTCGAACGATGCATTTACGGCGTGGACTTCAACTCGCTAGCCGTGGAACTATGCCGGTTATCTCTGTGGATCGAGACGATGGACCGCACGCTGCCGTTCTCGTTCCTCGACCACAAGGTCAAGTGCGGCAACTCACTGGTCGGCGCGTGGTTCGACCAGTTACTGCACTACCCGGTGATGGCGTGGAAGAACCGCGAAGGCGGCGACAAGAGCCACTCCAACGGCGTCCACTTCGACAAGGACAGACGGGGCAAGGCGTTCAAGGCGTTCGTCGCGGAAAAGGTCACGCCCGACCTGAGGCGCCTACTCGAGGGCCCCACGCTCTTCTCGGAGGACCTTCTGGGGCAGGCGACCACAGTGCACGACGACTCACTGGCCGCGCTCTCTCGCCTGCACGACCTGCCCGTTCACGACAGTGCCGAGCGCTCGCGCCTCTATCGCGAGGAGCTCGTCGGCTCAGCGGCGCACCAGTCGCTGAAGGCGGCACTGGACGTCTGGTGCGCGTGCTGGTTTTGGCCAGCCGATGAACTCGAGCACGCTCCGCTGCCAACAAGCTTCACCAGACCCGTCACGCAGACGCGCGCTGTCGCGGCACGCATTGCCGCGGACTACCGCTTCTTCCACTGGGAGCTCGAGTTTCCGGACGTCTTCCGCGACAGCGGCTCCGGCTTCGACGCCGTGCTGGGCAACCCGCCGTGGGACATTGCAAAGCCCAACTCGAAGGAGTTCTTCAGCAATCTCGACCCGCTGTACCGCGGGCTCGGCAACCCCGAGGCGCGGCAGACCGAGCTCTTCGCCGACGCGGCCGTGGAGCGCGCCTGGCTGGACTACAGCGAGCGCTTCGTCGCGTGGTCGAACTTCGTCAAGTTTGCGAGCAACCCGTTCGGCGACCCTGAGGAGGGTGCTGGCGGAGATGACGGCTTCACCATCGTCAGGGGCTCTTCGAATGCCTCACTGCACGCAGATTGGCGCGCGGCACGCACTCGCAGCCGTGGTTTCAGTGATCCGGCTCACCCGTTCCGCAGCCAGGGGGGATCGGATCTGAACCTCTACAAGCTCTTCGTGGAACGGATGGTGCGGCTACTCCGACCGGACGGCCGCGTGGGCGTGATCGCGCCCGCGTCTATCTATAACGATAGCGGTGCGGGTCCGCTACGCCAGATGCTGCTCGAGCAGTGCGACCTTCAGTGGCTGTTCAGCTTCGAGAATCGAGCGAAGATTTTTCCAATAGACAGTCGCTTCCGGTTCTGCTGCCTGATAGCAACCTACGGCTCTCAGACAAGATCTGTCCGCGTGGCCTTCAGTCGGCGCGATCTTTCGGATTGGGCCGAAGCCGAGCGCGTGGTTATCAAAGTGGCCAGTCGGGACCTTAACCTTTTCAGCCCTATAAGTAGTTCGATTCCTGAGGTTGAATCGGAACGGGACCTGCAAGTGCTAAAAACGCTGTTCGTGCATGGCACTGTACTCGGCAGCGATGTTGCATCTCATTGGGGTATACGGTACCTAAGAGAGTACGACATGACCAAAGCCCGGAAGGATGGGCAGTATTTACCTGCAGACAGCACACTCACCAATGCGGTCCATTCTGCCCCGGGCCACTGGAAGTTAAATGGCAAGACATTCGTCGCCTTTTATACAGGCAAGATGATGGCCCCATTTGACTTCGCCTTCCAGCGTTGGGTTTCAGGTCACGCGGTAAGGGCTACGTGGCAGTCCCTCGATTTTGAGGAAAAGGACTGGCATCCCGAGTTTCTAGCTCCTTTAGATAAAGTCAAACGAATCTGGCATGGGGGAACCCGACTGGTCTTTCGAGATATCACGAATGCCACTAACGAGAGAACGATGATTGCTTCAGTGATTCCCGCATGGCCTTGTGGAAACAAGGTACCGATTCTGGCCGAGGAGGGACAGGTATCGGTTGCTAATCAGCTCGCACTTTGCTGTGTGCTGAACTCGTTCGCCTACGACTTCGTAGTTCGTAATCGAATAACTGGCATCAATCTGAACAAGTTCATCTTAGACGAGACGCCAGTTCCCAACTTGGCGACAGTCCCCTTTGAGCTGAGCGTGATCGGAGCGCGCCTTTGTATGGTCCACGAAGTTTTTGCGGGGGCTTGGCTCGAACTGCTCGAATCGTCTCCCAATCTGCGCGCGAGGCCTTGGAAGGCGCACTGGTCCCTAGGCTATTTAGACCGGTTGGAGCTCCGCGCTATGGCAGACGCTATCGTTGCGCACCTGTACGGGCTTGACGAAGACCAGTTCAGGTGGATTTTGCGGAACTGCGACTTCTCGAAGGATCAGCTCTCGGAACTTGCCTTTAGAGCCACACTTCCCGCCAAGGGCTTTTGGCGTACGGGAATCGGCTCTGCAGAGCATCCTTGGCGCCGAGCATGGAGCTGCGAACCAGAATTGCGACTGACTAATCTCGCCCTAGTGGCTTTTATCGAACTTAATCGACTGAAGCGTCATTTCAGCGGAGACCTTGGCGCAGCCATAGCAGCTTTCGCTCCGAGTTCTGGAAACGGCGGATGGCGGCTTCCTGACCAACTGCGACTCCATGACTACGGACTAGGACAGAACCTACGGGCGGAGGTGGCACAAGAGCTGCGGCCCAGCATTTATCGCGAGAGCTCGGATGATGGCGAATCTCGGCTTTCCTGGGAAGAGTGCGAGCGCATTGCCGGGGAGTGGCGAAGACTCTGGGCGGGCAGCATGCAGAAAGTGCCAACTCCGCAAAAGACTCCAACGCGTAGAGGTCTTCGCGCGGCTCGGAGTTCCGCGGGTGAGCAGGTCAAGCTCTTCGGGGGCGAAGATTGAGCCACCTTACATGCTTGGATCTCTTCGCGGGTTGCGGTGGCTTGACCATCGGGCTAGGACAGGCTGGTATCCAGGTCCGTTGGGCCAACGAGATAGACGCCTATGCAGCTGAGACGTACAGGCAGTCTCATCCTGGATGTAATGTTTTCGAAGAAGACGTGAACCTACTGTACCGTCGATTATTAGATCGAGACCCCGATCTGCCGCGTCCCGACGACGTCGACTTGATTGCAGGTGGACCGCCCTGCCAGGGCTTTAGCGGGTACAACCGGCATCGCCATACAGAGGATCCGCGCAACTCTTTGGTGGAGTCATTCCTAGATGTTGTGGAGCACCTCAAGCCACGCTACGTTCTAATGGAGAACGTACCCGGTATGCTTTCGCTGGATAAGGGCCGGGTTCCTACGCTGCTGCTCGGGGCGCTGGAGTCCTTAGAATACCAGGCTCGCCTAGGCATTCTTCAGGCTGGCTACTACGGCGTGCCACAGAACCGCTGGCGTGTTTTCATTATCGCTGCAAGAGTTGGTTTGACACTTCCTGATTTTCCTCAGCCGATACATACCTTCCCGAGAACCACTGTTTTTGGAGCAACTGCGTTCAGGGCAAACGTCGTGAAGCCGCTCGACTTAGGTTCGGACTTGTTTTGGCAGCCCAAGCCTACCGTAACGGTGAGTGATGCGATTTCTGACTTGCCAAAGATTAGCAATGGCAGTGGCGCGGACGAAATAGCCTACGGAACACCGCCATGCAGCGAGTTCCAAGCCGATATTCGTCGAGAATCGATGGCCATCTATGACCACCGATGTGCGAGATTGGACGAATTGATGTTTGCTCGGTGCGTGGCTGTACCGAAGCGGCCTGGAGCCGGTTGGCTAGATTTACCAATGCATCTAAAGCCCAAGAATCTGGTTCGGCATGGAGATGATCGATATCCCAACCGATTTGGGCGTCTGAATTGGCAAGGTACGTTCAACACTATTTTGACGCGTGCATATCCTTATTGGAGCGCTGTCTTTCACCCGGAGCAGGACCGCGTTATCTCTGTTCGTGAGTCTGCACGTGCTCAGGGGTTTCCAGATCACGTGCGGTTCGCTGGCCCTGTGTCGAGCCGCTACCGCCAAGTTGGCAATGCCGTTCCCCCATTGCTGGGTGAATTTATCGGTCGGCATATTGTCCGAGCCGCTGGGCTGAGTTCAAATATAAAGGCGACGGATACCTAATGGGCAGACTCAATACCATAGATGAGCAGGCTGCCACTCTCGAATGGGCTGACTCTTACTGTAGTTCGCGAATCGCGGGTTGCGAGGTATCCACCATATCGAGCATTCGGCACAGCTACAGCGATGACCTGCGTCGCTATTTCGCTCTTGCTGCGCTCAGCAGGAGTACCACCGCTCCTACTCAGATGGTCAGCGACGCCATAGCGAGGGTATTCCGTGTAAGGGTTATCCTCGAACAGTCAATTGCGGCGAGCCTCACCAATCTCGCCGCTCGAGAAGGGATTGAAGCTTTGGGCCTGAGTGGCCAGCCGCTACACGGTTACAGCAAGAAGCAGGGAGTAAGCATCCGGATGCCGCTCTCTAGTTGCGTGCCGTCGAAGGTCTGTGGCGCTGCATGCTATGCGCACGACGTGCTAGACGCTGCGCCTGCGTCGGTGGTGCGGGGGGCTGTGAATGGCGCTATTGCCGCATGGTACGAGAGCGTCGATGAAAGCCAGCGAGAGATGTTGATTGCGTTTCTGGAGCGGCCCGTGCGGAGAATGGTCCAAGCGGCTCTTAAGGACGCATGGTTAGCTTCTCCCATCTTCGTGCGTCGGCCGAGGATCCGCTTCGCCCACGTCGGCGAGTTCGCGGCCTTTCCCGAGTTTGCGAACGCTCTGGCCAGGCTCGTTCGCGAAAGTTCCGACGGCGGAGTGGACTGCGTCGTCTACACGCGCCACCCGGACGCGAGGCTCCTGGACCCGGACCTGTTCGTGGTGCTATTCTCGCTCGACGAGTCAAGCGAGGACCGGCGGCGCTTCGTGCCGGCAGCGGCCCGCGTGGTCAGGTCGGCCTTCGGTGGGCAGATCATTGATACGGTCGATGTCAATTTCCTTGAGCATCATCGCTGGGTGCATATCAAGCCGGTTGGCACCGGCAACATCTGCCCGTCAACGGCTCCGGATACCAAGGTCCGCACCTGCGACGCATGCAGGTGCGACTTCTGCTTCATACCAAAGACCGTGAGCAGCGCGCACGCATAGTCTGAAGAAACCGCCATGGCCCTCAATCCCATCGTTTACACCGAAAAGGTCGTCCGCAGCTTCCTGCGCTATCAGCTCACGGCCTATCCGTTTGCCGACGATCGTCTGCTGGCACAGATGCGGACGCTACTGTCGCTCGATGCCACGCGCAATTCGCCGCTATTGAAGGGGCCTTTCGTCAGCGTATCGCGACCGTTCCGGCGCGGGGCGGCAGTGGACGTGCTGATAGACGATGGCGTGTTCCACCCGCATATGCGCCAGCGCATCCCGCCCGAGATCACCCATGTGTACGGCCACCAGGACGAGGCCATTCGTGCCATCCATGCAGGGCACACGACGTTGGTCTCGACAGGCACCGGCTCGGGCAAGTCGGAGTGCTTTCTCTACCCGATCGTCAGCAAGTGCCTCTCGCTGCGGGATGCAAACGCGGCCCCGGGCATCTCGGCGGTGATCGTGTATCCGATGAACGCGCTGGCCGAGGACCAGCTTGGCCGTCTGCGCGGCTTGCTGGCGGGCACCGGCATCAGTTTCGGAATGTATGTGGGCAAGACGCCCGAGAAGGAATCAGAAGTGGCGGGCATACGCCTGCCGCGTGGCGCGTCGCGGGCCGATTACGAGGCCCAGTTAGAGGCTGTGCGCGACGAGAAGCGCAGCGACACGGTGTATCCGCCGGAAGAGGTCTGCTCGCGCGAGGCGATGCGCCGTCCCGAAGGCCAGCCGCGCATTTTACTCACCAACGTTAAGCAGCTCGAACTGCTGCTCACGCGCCAGCGCGACGTGGAGCTGTTCAACGGGGCGCGGCTCGACTTCCTGGTCTTCGACGAGGCCCATACCTTCACCGGGGCGCAGGGCGCCGAGACGGCCTGCCTGATCCGCCGCCTGCGCGCCTTCTGTGGCCGCCAGGCGCAGGATACGGTATGCGTAGCCACGTCTGCCACCATCGTCGACAAGCAGAATCCAAATGCAGCCCGCGAGTTCGCCGCTCGTTTCTTCGGCGCGGATGCGGCGGCCGTCACCACCGTAGGCGAAGCCTACGAGCAGGAGGTCTGGGCTGCCAAGCGAAGTGTTCCGCGCTCTGCGAAGGAAGGGCAGGCGACGCTACTGGCCGAAGCCGTGGTGGCGGTTGAAGACGCGAGTGGCGTGAAGGTGCGCGATCTATGCAAGAAGCTCACGGGCAAGATGCTGGCCGAGGGCGACTGGGCAGAAGCCTTGTACACCTCGCTGTCGTCCAACGAAATTGCCTGGCAACTGGCCGAGTTGCTGGTAACGCCCACCGAGTTGGCCAAGCTGCCTGAGCTGTTGCAGGAGCGTGTGGGGCGCCCGGTGAGCGAGGAGGAGGTTCTGACCTGGCTCACCCTGGGTGCCGCTGCACGCAGCGGCAGCCGGCCGCTGCTGCGCCCCGTGGTGCACGCGTTCATTCGCGGCATCAGTGGCGCTGTGGTGACCTTTCCGCTCACAGAGCGCAAGCCCAAGCTATGGCTCGCAGTTGAGGACGAACTGCAGAGCAGTGGCGAAGGCCAGCGGCATGCCCACTTCCCGGTGACCACCTGCACCACCTGCGGCCAGCACTACTTCGTCTCATTCCTCAAGGACTTCGAGTTCACACGCAAGCGACCGGGCGGCGGCGAGGCGGCGGGCAATGCCGCTTTCTGGGAGCCCCTGGCCGAGGCGCAGGGGGGTAAACGGCTGGTGTTGATGGACCGCATCATCGGCGGCAGTGGTGATGACGACGAGGATGGCGACGCCGACGACAACGGTCTCGCGGAACACGAGCGAACTTCGCCCCTTTATTTCTGCCGCAGCTGCGGTGCTGCACACCCGCAAGCCGAAACGCGCTGCCTGCACTGTGGTGCAGCAGGTGAACCGGTCATTCTTTACGCGGTAAGGCAGAACAAGGACAACCCGGGTTTCCTGACGAGTTGCCTGTCATGCAGCGCCAGCGGGCGGCGCATCGGCAGCATCTACCGCGAACCCGCCCGCCCGGTGCGCGCCACCAACGTGGCTGACGTGCACGTGCTAGCGCAGGACATGGTGCACCACTCCGAACGGCCGCGCCTGCTGGTGTTCTGCGACAACCGGCAGGACGCCGCCTTCCAGGCCGGCTGGATGAAGGACCACGCAAGGCGTTTTCGCCTGCGCGCTTTGATGGCCGATGCGCTGAAAAACGGGCCGGTCTCGGTGGGCGATCTCGCGCGCCACGTCGATGACCTGCTGGAGCGCGACGAGTCGCTATCGCGGGCGTTGGTGCCCGAGGTATGGCAGGTACAGCGCAAGGAGGGCGGCGGTGGTCGCCACGAGCAGGAGCGCCGCAAGTTCCTGCGCATCCAAGTTCTTCGCGAGGTCACGCTTTCCTCCCGCCAGGCGATAGGCCTGGAGCCATGGGGACGCATGAAGATTGAGTACGAGGGGCTCGACATCACTCAGCCATGGATCCAGCAAACGGCAGCCGTACTTGGCATGCCGGCTGAGGATCTGCGCGATGGAGTGGCCAGTGTGCTGGATTACCTGCGCCGTAAGCGCGTGTTGTGGGATCCGGAACGCGAGATTTTCAGCAAGTACTGGATGGACGGTGACTTAGAGATTCAGCAGGGCTACTTGCCGCAGTTGGGCAGCCCGAGCGGCACCAAGCTGCGCCGGGAGAACTCAGAGAAGGCCGAGCTTGTGGCCCAGTGGTTCAGCGAGCGCGGCGAGACCGTGCTCAAGCAGGTTGCCAAGAAGTGGGGAGTGGAAAACGATCATATCGAGCGCTTTCTGCAGCGCCTGTTTGATTTTCTGGTGGCACTTGAGCTGCTGCGGCCCGTGACGCTGAGAGGTGCTCGTGGCCATGCGCTTCCTGGCGTTACCGGGGTCTATCAGGTGGATGCCGATCGACTGCGCATGCAGGCGAACCATGGCATCTGGCGCTGCGCAAGCTGTAGGCGCCGCAACACTCGCCGCACGCCGCACAACAAGTGTCCTGCGTGGCGCTGCGATGGCTCGCTGGAATTCGTTAAGGACGACCCCGATAACTATGACCTACAGTTGCTGGACCAAGGCTACTCGATGCTGCGCCCCGAGGAGCATACAGCCATGGTGCCGCATGAGGAGCGCGAGCGGCTCGAGAACCTGTTCAAGGGCGATTCCGACGCGCTCAACACGTTCGTTTGTACGCCCACTCTGGAGCTGGGTGTGGACATCGGCCAGCTGGACGCGGTGCTGATGCGCAACGTGCCCCCGCTGCCAGCAAACTACTGGCAGCGCGCGGGCCGCGCCGGGCGGCGCAATCGCATGGCGGTCGACATCACCTACTGCCGCCCGGTGTCGCACGACCGAGCCTACTTTAAGGAACCCCCAAAGCTGCTGGATGGACGCGTCGACCCTCCGGCCTTCAACCTCTCCAACGAGCTGATGGTGGCCAAGCACGTGCATGCAACCGCGATCACTCGGCTGCACCAGTACACCCGCGACCTTTCAAGAACAGAGTCCGAGCGGCAGGCGATCGATGGCGTGCTCAAGACCTGTCTGCCTGACCGGGTCGCTTCCTGGCTGTTTGACGGCGGCGTGCTGCGCATTTCAGCGTTTGATCTCTCTCCACTGCGACAGTTGATCGACGCCAACATTGACGACCTGTGCCGTTACGTGGAGGGCGCCTTCACACAAGGTTGGCCCAGCCAAGATGCGGCTGTCGCCGCGCCTGCAGAGTTGCGGCGGCATGTGGCGGACATGGTGGCAGGGCTAGGCGAGGTATTGCAGCGGCTCAATCGGCGGCTCCGTTGGGCCTTGGACCAGATCAGGCGACTGAACGCCGTGCGCGAGGCACAGGGAACGCTCGAGCCGGAGGATGATGCGCTCTTCAAGCGTTGTGACGCCCTCGTCAAGCGCCTGAAGGGAACGGCTCGACGTGGCCGGCGTGAGGCCGAGGGCTTCGACGACGTGAACACCTTCGGCGTGCTGGCGGCCGAGGGCTTCCTGCCCGGATACGGGCTTGAGGTGGGCTCGGTTCTGGGCACCGCCGAGATCCCGTTCTGGCGCACCGGCGCGATGGAATTCACGCTGCCCAGGGCGCCCAGTGTGGCATTGCGGGAGTACGTTCCTGGCAACCTCATCTACGCCAACGGCAACCGCTTTGTGGCGCGCCGCTTTCACCGGGATGCGGACGAGCAGACCGCCGAGGTGCCGGTCTTTGAAGTGGCCGTCGAGCGTCAGGCGGTCAAGCCCACCAACCTCACGGCCACTCCCGCAGGCTTGGGTGCTCAGGTGATTCAGGCGATTTCGGTTTGTGACGTCGATCTGGTTCATCAGTCCCACATCTCCGATGACGAGGAGCTTCGCTTTCAATTGCCGGTGGCTGTATTCGGTCTTGAGCGGGACCAACACAATGGCGGCCGTGCGTTCTCATGGGGGGAACAGCCACTGCACTTGCGCCGTGGCGTTCGTTTCCGGCTGGTGAACGTGGGCGCCAGTCGAGCGATCGAGCGCACGCCGGGGCGATTTGGCTACCCCGTTTGCACGGTCTGCGGGCAGAGCGTGTCGCCCCTTTCGAGCGATAAGCAACGCGAACAGTTCGAGACCAGCCATAGGGACAGATGCGGCCGGACCGTCTCGCCGATCGGCTTCTACGCGGACGTGGTCGCGGATGCGCTGACCTTGCCCGGCTGCGCA
>Ga0194130_10008658_pt1 | contig 10749 bp, 10 predicted proteins | sample TA2KigsurfametaG_FD_160084 | JGI IMG/M metagenome (GOLD analysis project Ga0194130, IMG submission 160084) | Freshwater microbial communities from Lake Tanganyika, Tanzania - TA2015050 Kigoma 12 surface | ecosystem: Environmental > Aquatic > Freshwater > Lake | place: Tanzania: Lake Tanganyika... | reverse complement strand
GGTGCGGGTGGGGTGGACGGCGCGGGCGTTGGCGTCGGCTCGGGTGTGGTGGACGGCACTGGCGTTGGCGTCGGCTCAGGTGTGGGGGACGGCATCGGCGTGGGGGTCGGATCAGGTGTGGGGGCTGGGTCCGGGCTGGGCGTCGGTTCGAGCCCAGCTTCCCTGATCGCGAGCAGGGTGCTGCTCATCAGGGAGCCGGCCCAGAGCACGACCTCGTAGTGGCTTTGTTCCGATGCGTTGGCGAGGGCCGAGACGATGATTCTGAATACCGCGGGTGAGTCGGACCTATCGAGGATGCGCCCCTTTGGTCGTACATTTGGATCAATGCCGACCAGTCCGAATCTTCGCCCTTGGCGAGACGCAACGTCGGCTGAAGCCACTCCACCTGCCCAATCACGCGCACAGGCAGTCCGTTGGTTTCGAAACCATCGACTTGGATGGCCAGCAGTCCCGACTCGGTGTCCTCGGGAATCCGGGCCACGATGAGGTCGTTGGCGGACCGGTTTGATCCGGGAATAGGGACGCCCTTGAGGGACACATTGCAGGGCTTCCCCTTGCTGGCCCCGAACGCAAGGCCCCGCAAGTCGACCGCAGCGCCGGGGGGCATGGCGCTCAGCTTCTGGGCTTCCAGCAAGGGATACACACCCTGAAGGACCGGTTTCGGACGCTGCAGGACCAGATCCGGCACCTGCGTCGTCTGGCCGCCGGTCACGCGATTGCTGACGCCAGGTCGAGGTAGGCCTCGCCCAGGTCGGGATGCCACGCGAAAACCTCGAACTGGCTCTCCGGCATGCCTTCGATGACGGAGCGTCCATCCCGAGTCGTCTTGGCCTGAAGTACCGATCCGGGGATGAAGGCCTCGGCCGTGAGCAGGTCGGTGATGCCCGGGTCTACGGTACGGACCCGCTCTTCGATGCGGCCGTTGGGCCTGACGGGGATGGGGGCGGCCTCGAGAATACCGTTACCTGCGACACGAAGGTCGGAGCGCCACGCCTTGCGGGTGTCGTCGGCCGAAGATGCAAGCAGGTTGTAGCGCCCCGGCGGCAGGTCGACGAAGACTCTGCCTGAGGCGTCCGTCCCCAGGTCCCGTGCGGCTTGGACGTGCCGCGCCACTGTCGCCCGGTAGGCTGTTCCTGGACGAGATTGCCCGACCTGCTGCCCACGAGGCTCCCGGCTGCATTGCCGACGAGCTCGCCCGCAGCGTCCCCGATCAAGTCGCTCATGATGCCGGCGGGCAGATTGCCACTCGGGAAGAGATGCCCCCGGGCTCCGATCATCAGCTTACCGTCGGCATCGGCCATGAGCAGGGTAAAGGTGCCGACGGAGGATTGCAAAGGCTTGCTTGCCTCAGTCGCGGGCTGCCCCGGGAAAGCGGACCGGGCGGCACCTTGGGAAGTGTCGGATGGGAGACCGCCCCGGCATTTGCAAGAATCGTGCTCGTTGTCGCTGGCCTTGTGGCTTGGCAGCGTTGCAGGGCGATCATCGTTGCCAGCACGAGGCCGGGCGATCGGGCGTGGCGAGGGAGGATCAGCATGGGCCCAAGGCTTGTATGTCCGCTGATACAAGTGGGTGATCGTCGAAGCTTTCGCTCCTCGCGTCATGATCTTCGTGCACCCGGCCCCGTACCGTGCTAGGGTCAATGGGTGCCCGATCTGTCCCCGGAGGCCTTGCGCCTCATATCTGAGCAGCACGGCCTCGCTGCCTACGCGGAACGCCTGCTGCCGCGTGCCGGGCTGCTGATCTCGGGCCTGCTGCCCAGCTCATTGCTTTTCGGATACGTGGCCGTGACCGATGGTCTGGACCTCAGGACCCTGCTGGCGGCGCTGTTGGTTCTGGCCGTTGCCTTTGCCGCGGTGGCCGGCCTCATGATCCGGTACCTGCTGGCTTGGGCGCGACCGATGCGAGTCTGTCTGCGGGACCGCGACGCCGGTCGCGAGAGTTCGCCCGAACTGCTCGAGGCCGCCCGGCGGGTCGCCGTCCGGTTGCCCTATCGAGCCGCGTCGGGCAGCTTGCTCTCGTGGAGCGTCCTCTACCCGGCGCTCATCTCATGGGCGCTCGAGCAAGCGGGCGGCACTGTGCCGGGCAACCTCGCGTGGGGCGGGCTCGTGACGGGCACGCTCACGTCACTCACGGCGCTGCTGACCTACGAGATCCTGCTCAAGCCCGTCTATGCGGCGCTGTTCATCGGCGAAGATCCGTCCAGCCACCGTGCGTGGTGGATGCTGTCCGTCCGGGGGCGTGTGCTGATGGCCTTCGTGTTCACGGGGCCGATCTGGCTGATCGTCACGCTTGCGTTGCTGTCATTCCAGTTGGTCCACGCGAATGGCGTCGGCGGGCTGCTGCCGCTCGGCGCTTACATGCTTTCGGTGTCGGCCCTGCTGTGCGCGTTGTTCGCGGCGCTCATCCGGCATCAGTTGACGGTTCCCTTGGAGCGTCTGCTGACGGGGCTTGCCCGGATCGATGCCGATGACTACGACGGGTCGCTGTCTATCGAATCGAATGACCGCTTCGGGCAGTTGGCCTACCAGTACAACCATATGGCCGCCAGCCTGAGGGAGCGCCGTCGCCTGCGGCAGGCACTCGATGCCTATGTCAGTCCGGAAGTGGCGGAATTCGCCATCCGAGGTACCCGGGGGCTCATGCCCCACGGCGAGCGGCGCGAGGTCACGGTGCTGTTCGCGGACCTGCAGGGTTTCTCGACGCTGGCCGAGCAGAGCGAGGCAACTGATGTCGTGGCGGTCCTGAACCATTATGCCGAGCAGATGTGCCGCTGCATCGCCGACGAGGGCGGCTGCGTCATCGAACTGCTTGGCGACGGCATACTCGCGGTGTTCAATGCTCCCGGGGACTTGCCCGACCACGCGTCGGCGGCAGGCCGGGCGGCGCAGTCGATGGTCACCTCGATGGAGACGCTCACGCAGCAGTGGCGGGCACTGGGCCTGCTGCGGCAGCCGGATCGGATAGCCTTGTCGATCCGCATCGGTATCAACACGGGAGGGGTCATCGCGGGCAACCTTGGCGGCCGCGAGCGGATGAAGTTCGCCGTCGTCGGTGATGCCGTCAACGTGGCCGCGCGTCTCGAGGCCCTCAACAAGGAGTTGGGCACGCGCCTCTGCGTCAGCGACGAGGCCCGCCGCCAGATGTCGGCCGATCTGGCCGAACTGCTTTCGCTGCACGGTGACATGCCGGTCAAGGGACGCCTGCGACCTGTCCGGGTGTGGACGCGAGCCTAGCCGTCGCGTCCCGTCGCCCGCTTCTTAGGTCCAGTCGGGCCGCTGCCACCTCGAAGCCGATGACGTTTCGCTGCTCGCTGCCAGGTTTTCCGGTGTCTTGAGCACACCGCTGCCAAAGCTCAGCCGCAAGACGGGGTGCTTGGTCGCCCAATCCCAGTGCTGCTCGGCGTGCAGCCCCGTAAACAGGTTCCTGCTCTTCTCGAAGAGCTCCTTGAGCGTGTCCCGGAACAGACTCTTCCCGAAGCGCCGGGGGTGGGACAGAAAGTAGTGCTTGCCGCGGTCGAGCAAGCGCAAGGTCACGGGCGTCTTGTCGAGTTAGCAATGACCGTTCTCGCGAATCTCGCGGAACGTCTGGATCCCGATGGGAGGCCTTTTGCCCGTCCCGCCGCTCTCAACCCGGCGTGTAGCACGGGGTCGCCGAGCGTCTCCGCGTACCCTTCAAGGCGGTGCCAGCAAGGCCTCCAAGGCCGCGGCAGGGCACGGCTCCGCCGAACGGTCCCTACAGGGCGACGCTGACCTTGCCGGCCTCGTTCAGGTAGCCCATCAGCGCGTCGGCCACGGGCCGCGTGCCGGGCAGCCAATCGGGCGGGCGGTGCAGGACGAGCGTGCGCCCCGCCACGGCCCAAGGGCGGGCAAGGCCCTGCAGTCCCGAGGAGCGGACTTCGACCATGGCGATGCCCGAGAAGGCCTTCCTCGTGATGGCCTCCGGATACTGCGCCAAGGCCGTCTGAACCGTCAACATCTCATCGAGGGCAACCCAGTGGCGTCCGCCCACAGGCCAGCTCATCGCGACGGGCGTGCCGCCCAGCGCCCCCAGCCTGCTCTCGACGACGGGCCGCATCTGGTCGGCCGCGAGGGCCGCCCGCTTGTCAACCATCCGTGCCAGGAACCCGAAGACCGTGGGCGCGCCCGTTGCCTTGACCCCTGCGACCGCCGCGTGCAACTGGTCCCGGGCCTGCGGGGCGCTCGCCGCCGTCAGCGGCACGACCTTGTCGAAGCCCATCACCGCGCGTCCGGTGGCCCACAGGCCCTTCACCGTGCGGATGGGGTGGAAGAGCATCGTGCCGAGGTCGGCCATGACGCGGGCAGCCGTGAGCGGCACCGCCAGCCAGTCCGTCAGCGGGTTGCCGGGGTCCTTGGGAGCCTCGATGGGGCCGCGGGCAACGAAGGTATCCCCGGGAAGGGCCGGGGTGGTCGCGCCCGAAGGCCCGGTGACCCCGGGCAGGACGGGGGCCGAGGGGCGCGCCAAAGGGAGGACGGGGGTGATGCTGGCCATGCTGGGGTTGTCGCCCGGGCAAGCCGGAGGATGCCGCTCTCCGGGAAGCTTGGCCGCTCCTTTGCCCGCCCTTAAGAAGCGCTGTTTGCCTCCGCATGCTCCAAGCCCTACCATGGGGGCATGCGCAACGTAGGCGTCATGGGGGTCCCCTTGGACCTCGGGGGCAGTCACCGCGGGGTGGGCCTGGGTACCCGGTCCATCCGCATCGCCGGACTGGGCGAGGCGATCACGGCCCTGGGCCACAAGGTCCACGATTGGGGCGACGTCGACACGCCCCTGCCCGAGACTCTGGACGAGGGCTCGAGCCGGCACAAGTATCTGCCCGAGATCACCGAGGCCTGCCGCCAGACCAAGGTGCGTGCACGCCTGATGCTCGAGGCCGGTCACTTTCCGGTGTTTCTGGGCGGTGACCACAGCATCTCCATCGGGACCATCGCGGCTGTCTCGGCCTACCAGCAGGCGCGGGGTCGTCGTCTGGGCCTGATTTGGTTTGACGCCCACGGAGACTTCAACACGCCTGATTCGACACTGAGCGGCAACATCCATGGCATGCCGCTGGCGGTGGTCACGGGCGAGGGGCCTCCCGAACTGCTGGGCATCGGCGAGAGCCAGGGGCCGATGGTCCGGCCTCAGGACGTCGCCCTCATCGGCATCCGGGACATCGACGGCCTCGAGGCCGACCGCCTGCGTGCCTCAAAGCTCAACATCTACACGATGCGCGACATCGACGAACGCGGCATCAAGGATGTCGTCCAGGAGGCCCTGGCACGGGTGTCGGCGCATACCGACGCCGTGCATTGCAGCTTCGACATGGACTTCGTCGACCCCGAGGTCTCGCCCGGCGTGGGGACCCGTGCTTCGGGCGGACCGGACCGGCGCGAGGCCCATCTGGCGATGGAGCTGGTGGCTGACAGCAAGCTGGTCGGTTCCCTCGACATGGTCGAGGTCAATCCGGTCTTCGACGAGCGCAATCGGACGAGCCTGTTTGCCGTCGACTTGATCCTGTCGGCGCTGGGCAAGCGGATTCTCTAGGCTGGGCGGGCGCAGGCCCGTAGCGCGTCAGGTCCGGCCCAACCCGCTGCCGAGTCCTACTTTTTCCGCGCGACCGTCAAGCCGTCCGCCAGCGGCAGCATCACGGCCTCGACCCGGTCATCCTCGCGGACCATCTCGTTGAAGGCCCTGAGCGCCCGGGTGTCGGCGTCCTGGACCGAGGCGTCGATGACGTGCCCGCTCCACAGCACGTTGTCGACCAGGATCAGGCCCCCCGGTCGGATCAGACCGAGGCCCCGCTCCCAGTATCCGGCGTAGCCCGTCTTGTCGGCGTCGATGAACATCATGTCGAAGGTCTCGCGCGCGCCCTCGCCCAGCAGTCGGTCGAGCGTGGCCACGGCGTCACCCGGGTGGAAGGCGAGGCGCCCGTGGACCCCGGCCCGTTCCGCATGGCGGCGGGCGACGGCGAGGGCTTCCTCGTCGATGTCGCAGGCGTGCACCCGACCGTCACGGGGCAATGAGAGGGCCACGGCGATGGCGCTGTAGCCGGTGTAGGTGCCCACCTCGAGGCAGCGGCGCGCGCCGGTGAGCCGCGCCATGAGGGCCATGAAGGCGCCCTGCTCGGGCGCAATCTGCATGTTGGCGCCCGGCAGCAGGGCGGTCTCGGCCCGCAGGTCGGCCAGCACCTGAGGTTCGGGGGCCGAGTGGGCCAGCAGATAGTCGCGCAGGTCGGGCGTCAGGGCCAGGGTGCGGTTGCTCATGGGGGCCATGGTACGCCGCCGGCGGTAGGATGGAACCGATGGCCATGGAAGACGTCCAGCGTGCCCTCGCGGCCGTGCGCCTCGAGGGCGAGCGGGGGCACGGCGACATGATGGGCCGGCAGCAGCACTTCTCGGCCTTCATGCCGGCCGAGCTGCGGCGGTTGGCGACCCTGCCGCACCTCGCCGCCGTGGCGGGCATCCTCGAGGCCGAGGCCCGGCGCTACGACCACTACAGCGAGCTGGATGTCCCGGCCCGTTCTCGGCTGCTGGGCGAGTTCTTCACGCTGGCGAACCGGGTGGTGGTCGTTCCGTCCCCGCCCCCCCCGAAGCCCCCCGTCACGGTGCGCGTGGTGACGGCCGACGAGCACGTGCGTACCCGCCGTGCCGAGGGCGCCTCCCCTTCCGGCGGGTCCCCTGCATCCGGATCGGCGGCAGCGGGAGCTTCATCCGGCGGCCGCGCTCCGTCTGCCGGCGGCGCTCGGCGGCCGCGCCAGGAGAGCCTGCCCGGCAGCGGGGTCGACAAGCCCGACGGACAGGTGGCCACCCCGCCCCCGCCCGAGCAGGGCACGTCGGTGTCGGTCCTCGCCGGTGTCAAGCCGACGGTGCGGCAACGCCTCGCGGATGCGGGGCTGGGGACGATAGAGCGTCTGCTGACGCTCTATCCGCGGTCTTACCTGGACTTTCAGGACCGCACGCGTATCCGCGACCTCCAGGAGGGTGAGGCTTGCACGTTCTGGGGTCGGATTCACCGGGTCTCGGCCTTCCAGCCTCCCTCCCGGCCGGGGCTGTCCATTCGTACACTATGGATCCAGGACGGCACGGGGCGGGTGCGCTACGAGACCTTTTCGCAAGGGCGCGGGCAGGGGCGGGCCGGTGATGAGGCCTGGAAGACCCGGCATGCCATCGGGACCACCGTCATGATCTCGGGCCGGCCCACGCGCGATCGCCGCAGCGGCGAGCTGGTTTTGCGCGGGGGGCCGCAGACGGCAATCGAGCTGCTGGGCGAGGACGACTCGGTCGACGACCATCAGTCGCTGCACACGGGGCGCATCGTGCCGATCTACCCGTCGGTCGAGGGCATGTGGCCCAAGCAGTTGCGCAAGCTGGTCCACGAGGCCCTGCAGCATCCGGCGGCGAGGGTGCCCGACCCCTTGCCGCCGGCTGTCGTGCGCCGGCTGGGACTGCTTGCTCGGGCGCGAGCTCTGGCCGACGTGCACTTCCCGTCGGATCCCGAAGCCCGAGACGCCGCGCGGCGCCGCATGGCCTTCGATGAACTGTTCCTGATGCAGCTGGCGCTGGCCGTGCGTCGGGCGCGCTTCAAGCAGCAGGAGGCATCGGTCGTGATTCGGGCGCGGGCGGGGGGCAAGCTTGAGCAGATGCTTGCACGGCTGCCCTTCACACTGACGCCGGCGCAACAGCGGGTGCTCGAGGAGATCCGGGCCGACCTCGCCTCGCCCGAGCCCATGAACCGCCTGGTGCAGGGCGACGTCGGCGCCGGCAAGACCGTCGTCGCGCTGCTGGCGATGCTGGCCGTCGTCGATGCAGGTAAGCAGGCGGTCCTGATGGCCCCTACCGAGATCCTGGCCGAGCAGCACCATCAATCCTTCTGCCGGCTGCTGGAGCCGCTGGGCGTGCCTGTCGTACTGCTGCTGGGCAAGCAGGGCGCGGCCGATCGCCGGCACATGAAGAGCCTGCTGGCGTCGGGCGCGGCCCCGCTTGCGGTCGGGACGCACGCGCTCATCCAGGGCGACGTGGCGTTTCAGGACTTGGGCCTCGTCGTCATCGACGAGCAGCATCGCTTCGGGGTGCACCAGCGCAGCGCCCTCGTCGCCAAGGGACGGCAGGTCGAGTTGCTGACCATGACGGCCACGCCCATTCCCCGGACGCTCACGATGACGATGCATGGGGATCTGGACTGCTCGGTGCTCGACATGCTGCCTCCCGGCCGCAAGCCCATCGTCACCCGCTGGCTGCGGGGCCGTGGCGCCCGGCGCGAGGCGCTCGACATGGTGCGGGCGCAGGTGGCCGAGGGGCGGCAGGCCTACATCGTGTTCCCGATGGTCGACGCGTCGGAAAAGATGGATTTGCGATCGGCCACCGAGGAGTACGAGCGCCTGTCGGAAGGCCCGCTGAGCGATCTCAAGCTTGGCCTGTTGCATGGCAAGATGCACGCGGATGAGAAGGAGCAGGTGGCTGCTGCCTTTCGTCGGGGCGAGCTGCAGGTGCTCGTCGCCACCACCGTTATCGAGGTGGGCGTGGATGTGCCCAATGCCTCCGTCATGGTCATCGAGCATGCCGAGCGCTTCGGGCTGTCGCAGTTGCACCAGCTGCGAGGACGGGTCGGGCGCGGGGCTGCCGAGAGCTGGTGCCTGCTGTTGTCCGACGGGCAGGGCGAGCAGGTCGAGGCGCGCCTCGGGACGATCGTGCAGAGCCAGGACGGGTTCTTCATCGCCGAGCAGGATCTGCGGCTGCGGGGACCGGGTGAGATCCTGGGCAGCCGCCAGAGCGGGATGGAGGACTTCGTGCACGCCGACCTCGTGCAGGACACGGGTCTGCTCGAGGATGCCCAGCGCGAGGCGCGTGCCCTTGTGGCCGACGACCCGGACCTGGCGCGGTATCCGCTGCTCAAGGAGCAGGTCGAGGCTCGTTACGCGGAGATTCTGGGCGTATGGCTGGCGGGGTGAGGGGCGTGGTCCGGATCGCGGGGGGGCGCTGGCGCGGCAGGGCGCTCGAGGTCCCTGCTGGCGAGGCCACCCGGCCGACGGGCGCGCGGGTCCGCGAGGCCATCGGATCGATCCTGGCCCCGGTGCTGGCCGGGGCGCGGGTCCTCGACCTCTTCGCGGGCTCGGGGGCCTTGGGCCTCGAGTGCCTGTCCCGGGGCGCACGGGCTTTGCTGGCCGTTGAGCGGCATCCTCCCACGGCCGCTCTCGTCACGCGCAATGCGGCGGCACTCGGGGCGGGGGCCGTCGTTCGCGTCGTCGCGGGGGACGCGGCGGCATGGCTCGGGCGTGACGAGGGCACCTACGAGGTCGTGGTCGCTGACCCCCCTTATGCGTATGCCGGTTGGGAGGACCTGCTGGGGGTGCTGGCGCCGCGCCTCGCGCCCGGGGCGACGGTGTTGCTGGAGCGTCCTGCGGACGCCGCGGATCTGGCCTGGCCCGGTCATCGATTGCTCAAGACCTATCGTTACGGCGGCACCCGATTGGAGCGCTGGTCGCCCGTCGAGGATGACGGGGAAACGCCTCCGGCGGGTACAAAAGGGGCGTGAGGCACCCCCACGGGATCGGGTCGCGGCTGCTATGGCCCTTTGCCGCCGTTTGGCTGGCGGGCTGCAATGCTGCGGGCGGTGCGGGCATCCTGGGCGGCCTCGCCCTGCCCGGTGCGCCGCAGACGACGGTCCAGCCCCCCGCGCCGCTCCCCTCCGGGGTCGCGGGCAATGTCGTGGCCAAGCAGGACGAGGAAGGCAACGTCATCTATGTGGATGCCGAGTCGTTGACGCTGACGGTGCCTCTGGCGGCGGCCGTGGCGGCAGCCGGTGGGCGTGAGACGACCTCCCTCGACACCGCGCTCCAGGACGTCGGCCGCTTGCTGGTGGGCCTCTTCGACTACGGCAACATCTCGGGCAGCGTGGCCCCTTTCGGGTTCGCCATCGAGGGCGGCTACAAGGCGGTGGGCGTGACCACCATGAGTCTCGACCAAGGTGGGGCCGCACCGTATTTCGCATTCTTGGCCCCGACCCGGCTGTCGGTGCCCTCGGTTCTGGGCATGCCGGCGTCCATCTCGTTGTCGGGTGCCGCGACGGCCTCGGCGTTCTTCAAGGCGACGGACACGGCCTTGGGCTACATGGGCCTTGGTACGGCCAAGGACATCCGCCGCGAGAGTCGGCGGTACCTGGTGCGCGACTTCATCGATGGGGCGACCCTTGTCTCGGGCGTGGCCACGTCAGGCGGCAAGGCACCGTCAGTTTCGTTCCGCAACCTGCCGCTGACGACGGGCCAGAGCGGCCACCGGTACCTGTTGTTCGCCATTGCTTATGACAAGGCTCCTAAGGCAGAAGACGCCCGCATCCTGGGGTATTCGGAGTTGCCTGTCGACCCCAAGTTGCTCGGGCCTGACAAACTCGGCCAGAACGTGGTGCTGGACCCCATGACGCTGGTGCTCGACAACGATTTGCTGAAGTCCGCCGTCAAGGTGGGCGTGACGGTGGTGAAGTTGCCGCCGACGATGGAGGATGGGCTCGAACTGGCGACACCTCGGCCGGCAGGTACGGGGACGCCAACGCCGCAACCCTCGGGCACGTTCGTGCCGGGGCCGGCAGGGACGCCACCGCCATCGCCACCGCCATCGCCACCGCCATCGCCACCGCCATCGCCATCGCTAACGCTAACGCCGCCGCCCGTGCAGCCAAGCTTGGGGCCGTCTCACACGCCGTTTCCGGTGATGACGCCCCTTCCCAGCGGTGCCATCGTCAAGATCTGACCGGGAGCGG
>Ga0194130_10008656_pt1 | contig 10754 bp, 11 predicted proteins | sample TA2KigsurfametaG_FD_160084 | JGI IMG/M metagenome (GOLD analysis project Ga0194130, IMG submission 160084) | Freshwater microbial communities from Lake Tanganyika, Tanzania - TA2015050 Kigoma 12 surface | ecosystem: Environmental > Aquatic > Freshwater > Lake | place: Tanzania: Lake Tanganyika... | reverse complement strand
ACTTGATACCAGCGTTAGCAACAAGAAAACACTCAATGTCACCGGGGCACGAACGGGGAGAGAGAACATAGGCACCTTGGAATTCCTTTACTATCGCGGCGGCTCGCGGGAGCACTGCCGGAGTCAAACTGACTTGTGAGTTAATAATTATACGAGCCAGCATGTCCACCCAGCATTACGAAAACTTCCCGGTCGCGTCGCTGCTGCTGCCGGCGCGGCTGCGCCCAGCGGTTAAAACCCTGTACGCCTTCGCGCGTAGCGCGGATGATCTTGCCGACGAGGGCCATGCCACGCCGAATAAGCGGCTAAATTCGCTGCAAAGCTATTCGGCGGAGCTGCATCGCATCGACTCAGGCAAACCCGCACAAACCGAATTGTTTCAGCGGCTGGCCGGCGTGGTGCAGCAATATCAGCTCAACACTCGGCCACTGCATGATCTGCTGTCCGCATTCAGCCAGGATGTCATTCAAACCCGCTACCAGAGCTTTGACGAATTGCTCGACTACTGCAATCGCTCGGCCAACCCGGTTGGCCGCCTCATGCTCGCGCTATTCGGGCAAGACAGGCCACCGCATCTGGAACGCAGCGACGCTATCTGCAGTGCTCTGCAAATCATCAATTTCTTGCAAGATGTAGCGATCGATTGGCAGAAATCACGCATCTACCTGCCGCAGCAAGACTTGCAACGTTTCGGTGTGAGCGAGCAGCAGATTGCCAACGCCGAGGTTGATGCGCACTGGTGCGAATTGATGGCATTTGAAGTCGAACGCGCGCGCAAGATGATGCACTCCGGTGCAAGGCTCGCGCTGGATATGCCCGGCCGATTCGGCTGGGAGTTACGCCTGATCGTATTGGGCGGGCTACGCGTACTGGAAAAAATCGAAGCGGTCGGCTTCGATGTATTCCGCCACAGACCGACGCTGGGCAAGCGCGACTGGCTTGGTCTGTGCTGGCGCGCGTGGCGATTTGTCGTTTAGCATTCGGCCCGTTATGACCCCAGAACAGTACTGCCAACATAAAGCGGCACAAAGCGGCTCCAGCTTCTACTACAGCTTTCTGTTTCTGCCGAGCGAGCGTCGGCAGGCGATTACGGCGCTATATGCGTTCTGCCGCGAAGTCGACGACGTTGTTGACGAGAACACCGACCCGCAAGTGGCGCGAACCTCGCTTGCCTGGTGGCGCAGCGAAATCGTGCGCATGATGCAAGATGAGCCGACGCATCCGGTCACGCGCGCTCTATCTCCGCATGTCAAAACCTACGGTCTGCAAATGGATGATCTGGTCGCGGTCATCGACGGTATGGAGATGGATCTCAGCCAAACCCGATATCTGGATTTCAAAGGATTGGAACATTACTGTTGGCATGTGGCCAGCGTGGTGGGTTTACTCTCAGCGCGTATCTTTGGCTTGACTGATCCGCGCACACTGCAATACGCCGAGAAACTCGGGCTGGCGTTTCAGCTCACGAACATCATCCGCGATGTCGGCGAAGACGCGCGACGCGACCGGATTTATTTGCCGGTATCAGAGCTGCAGCAATTCGAGGTGCCCGCAGCGGACATCCTTAACGCCAAGCACAGCGATCGCTTTGAACGCCTGATGCGGTTTCAAGCTGAACGTGCCCACCGCTACTACGATGAAGCCTTCGCACTGCTGCCAGCCCAAGACCGTCGCGCGCAACGTGCCGGCCTGATCATGGCAGCGATTTACCGCGCGTTACTGCACGAGATCGAACGCGACGGATTTCGCGTGCTGCAACATCGCATCTCACTCACGCCGCTAGGCAAACTCTGGATTGCCTGGAAAACATGGGTGCGCGGCTGATATGCAGCACAAGTCAGTCGCCATTGTCGGGGCCGGCTGGGCCGGCTGCGCAGCGGCGGTTGATCTGGCGCGGCGTGGCACCTCGGTCACCCTGTTCGAAGCGGCGCGTGTCGCCGGCGGTCGTGCTCGACGTGTTGATTTAGACGGCCTAAGCCTCGATAACGGCCAGCACATCCTGCTTGGCGCGTACCATGAATCACTCAGGTTAATGCGTCAGGTTGGGCTGCAACCAGATTCACTGCTGCTGCGTTTACCCCTGCAAATGCGCTACGGCGGAGGCGATGACGGCATGGACCTGATCGCCGCTCGCTTGCCGGCGCCGCTACATCTGATCTTGGGTGTATTGCGCACACGCGGGCTGAGCTTCGAAGACAAACTGGCGCTGGCACGCCTTGCCACTGCGGCGCGTTGGATGGGTTGGCAGCTCGATATTGATTGCAGTGTGATCGAGTTGCTGGCGCGCTTCGAACAAACCGAGCGCGTGTACCAATTGATGTGGCGACCGCTCTGCATCGCCGCGCTGAATACCGCGCCTGAAAAAGCGTCGGCGAAGGTTTTTCTGACGGTCCTGCGCGATAGCTTGGGCGCGCGGCGCTCTGCATCTGACATGCTGCTGCCGAGAGTAGATCTGTCTGCATTATTTCCTGATGCAGCAATCGTGTGGCTGCAAAAGCATGGGCAGTCCGTTCACTTGGGTTCACGAGTGCGGCAGTTGCAGCAGGTGGGCGATGTATGGCACGTCGTCACTGATCACAATACGCAAGCGTTTGATGCAATCATCGTCGCCACCTCGGCACCCCATGCACAGACTTTGCTGTCACCACTTGATGCGACATTTGCCGGCACGTTGGCGTTTGATCATGCACCGATTACCACCTGCTATCTGCAATACGCCGATTCGGTTCGCTTGTCCGCACCGATGCTGGCGCTACGCGATAACCCGGAAAACAACGCATGGGGTCAGTACGTGTTTGATCGCGGCCAGTTGAATAATGCACAAGCTGGTCTGCTGGCGGTGGTTATCAGTGACTCGGGTGCTGCAGCATCCATTGACCAGGACGTGCTTGAGGGCCATGTAGTTGCGCAGTTGAGCAACGCACTGCAGATGCCTGAATTGATGGCGCCACGTTGGTGCAAAACCATCACCGAAAAGCGCGCCACCTTCGTCTGCGCTCCTGATCTTAAACGTCCGAGTAATGCAACCCCACACCCCGGGTTGTGGCTGGCCGGTGATTACACAGAGAGTGAATATCCCGCGACCATCGAGAGCGCCGTCAGGAGCGGGCTGAGGGCTGCAGCCGCCTGCTGCGATTAACTCAGTTCTCTAGCTTTATTCATCGCCTGATCGATACGCTCAACGCCGATCACCTGCAAGCCTTCAATTTTCTGCCGCGGTAAATTCGACTTCGGTACCAAGGCCATCGAAAAACCCAGCTTGGCCGCCTCGCGCAAACGTTCTTGCCCACGCGGTGCCGGGCGTATTTCACCGGCCAAACCAACCTCACCAAACGCAACTAAGCCACGCGGTAGTGGTTTGTTTCGCATCGATGACTGTATCGCTAACAAGACCGCTAAATCTGCTGCCGGCTCGCTGATCTTGACGCCACCAACGGCATTGATGAACACATCCTGATCATAGGCCGCCACACCGGCATGACGATGTAGCACCGCCAACAACATGGCTAAACGGTTCTGTTCCAAACCTACAGACAAACGACGCGCATTCGGTACATGTGAGGCATCGACCAAGGCCTGCACCTCAACCAGCAACGGGCGGGTACCCTCTTGCGTCACCATCACACACGAACCAGGTACTTGCGCATCATGCTGTGACAAAAATAAAGCTGAAGGATTCGAGACACCCTTCAAGCCTTTTTCTGTCATAGCGAACACACCGAGCTCATTCACCGCACCAAAGCGGTTTTTGAATGCACGCACCAATCTGAAACTCGAATGCGTATCACCCTCAAAATACAATACGGTATCTACAATGTGTTCTAGCACACGCGGTCCCGCCAACGCACCTTCTTTGGTGACATGACCCACCAAGATAATCGTGATGCCGGATTGTTTTGCTACCCGTGTGAGTTGCGCAGCGCATTCACGTACTTGCGTCACTGAGCCGGGGGCTGAGGTGAGAGCGTCCGAGTACAACGTCTGAATTGAGTCAATCACGGCCACTTGCGGCCGCTGCTCAGCCAGTGTGTTCAGAATTTTTTCGAGTTGAATCTCGGCTTGTAAATGCAGATCATTGGCATCAATCACCAAGCGCCGTGCGCGCAGCGCCACTTGCGCACCGGATTCTTCCCCGCTCACATACAGCGCTTTGCTGGTTTTTGAAAGATTCGCCAGCGCTTGCAGCAACAGGGTGGATTTACCAATGCCGGGGTCACCACCAATCAATACCACGCCGCCCGCGACCAGACCACCGCCAAGCACCCGGTCAAATTCTTCAATACCTGTTTGCACACGCGGCACATCGGCCGCAGCGATCTCGGAGAGCTTTTGCACCGGCGCGCCCTGTACCAGGCCTTGCGGTTGAGTGGCGAAGCGATGTGCGCCGACATCCACCACCGTCTCGACCAAGGTATTCCACTTTGCGCAGTTGGGGCACTGGCCTGACCATTTGTTATTGACCCCACCGCACTCAGTACAGGTGTAATTGGTTTTGGATTTCGCCATGCCGCTTAGTCCTCGCGTGTTTCACGTCTGACGCGCGGCGCCACAGCACACATCAACTCGTACCCAATGGTGCCCGCAGCAGCAGCAACCTCATCAATTGGCAGACCGTCACCCCACAAGATCACTTTGCTGCCGATCTCTGCATCGAATACTTCAGAGAGATCAACGCTCAACATATCCATGGACACCCGACCCAGCACACGCGTGCGCACGCCGTTGACCAAAATCGGTGTACCGGTTAGCGCATGGCGCGGGTAGCCATCGGCATAACCGCACGCAACGATGCCAATACGCATGGCCTTATCTGCAGTGAACACGCTGCCATAACCTACGCTGTCTCCGGGCTGTAACTGCTGCACCGAGATCAGCTCGCTTTGCAGGGTCATGGCGGGCTTGAGTCCAAAGCTTTGTGCAGTTGCAGCGCCTGGTGTACCGCCGTATAGCATCACGCCCGGCCGTATCCAATCACACTTGATTTGCGACTGTAGTAGCACTGCGGCAGAATTCGACAAACTCAACTCTGCCGTGATGCCTTCGGTACAGTCAGTGAAGCGTTGCAGCTGCCGTTGAGGTGTCAGTGAAGCAGACGGGTTTTCGGCATTTGCAAAATGGGTCAGCAGCGAGATGCCAGATACCACTGGCATAGCCTGCAAGCGCTGATTCGCTTGCTGTACCTCTGCCGGCGCAAAGCCCAGACGGTTCATGCCGCTATTCACTTTCAGGTGCACGTGCAACGGCGCACCGGAAGCATGCTGCAACATATCGAGTTGTACTTGGTTATGAATGACCGGTTGCAGCTGGTATCGCTGGAAAGTATCAACTTCATCAAAACTGAACATACCCTCCATCATCATGAGCGGCTTTTGCCAGCCGAGCTCGCGTAACATGATGGCGCGGTTCAGCTCAACCAATGACAAGCCATCCGCGTGCTCGAAGGCTTTGAATGCATTGCCTAACCCATGGCCATACGCATCGGCTTTGACTACCGCCCAGACGCGCGCACCGGGCATCATGGTGCGCGCCAATGCGAGGTTGAATCGCATAGCGCTAATGTCGGTGATGGCAACCAGTGGACGAGGCATGAGTGGGACGCAATCGGTACGAGCAGAAACTTTGCATTTTACCGGAGCCAAGTACGCATAGAGTGACCGATCAAACTGAAACCGAAGTGCATGAAGGTCAACCCCGCCGACCAGCGGGTCTTAACAGATAGCCGGCGCCAGAATGCACCCAGTTTTCATGGTATAAAGCAAGCCGCATGACTGACAGCCATACATCCGCAGCATGAATCGCGGCTTCTACACCATCATGGCGGCGCAGTTTTTTTCTTCGCTCGCCGACAACGCACTGCTGATCGTTGCGATCTCAATTCTGGTATCCATTCAGTCGCCCGACTGGATGACCCCGGTGCTCAAGCTGTTCTTCGTTCTGTCCTACGTTTTGCTCGCGCCTTTCGTGGGTGCCTTTGCTGATGCTTATCCCAAGGGTAAGGTGATGTTCATTACCAACCTGGTGAAGATCACCGGTTGCTTGATGATGTTTTTCAGCGTACACCCGCTGCTGGCCTACGCGGTGGTCGGATTCGGCGCAGCAGCCTACTCGCCGGCGAAATACGGCATCCTCACCGAGCTACTGCCGCCAGAAAAACTGGTGATGGCCAATGGCTGGATCGAGGGCTTGACTGTGCTATCCATTATTTTCGGCACTGTGCTCGGTGGCGCACTGGTCAGTACAAAATTTGCCACCATGATCACCACCTTGCTGCCGTTCGAGTCGCTTGAAATAGGTATCACCCTGGAAGTGGCGCTCGGTGTGGTGATGTTGTCGTATGTACTCGCTGCGCTGTTCAATCTGAAAATCCCGCTCACCGTGACGCACTACCCGCGCCAGGAACACGGCCCGTGGCGTTTGGTGCTGGATTTTTCGCATTGCTTTGTGTCGTTGTGGCGCGACCGACTCGGCCAGATTTCATTGGCCGTAACCTCTTTGTTCTGGGGTACCGGTGCGACACTGCAGTTCATCGTGCTGAAGTGGGCAGAAAAAGCCCTCAACATGCCGTTAGCGCAAGCTGCCGTCTTGCAGGGCGTCGTCGCATTCGGTGTGGCGTTTGGCGCCATGGCAGCAGCGCGTCATATCCCGTTGAAAAAATCATTGAATGTGATGCCAGTCGGTTTTGCCATGGGCATCATCGTCTGCATCATGGTGATGGTGAACTCCGTTACATTCGCGTACCCGCTGCTGGTACTGATCGGTGCGCTGTCAGGCTACTTTGTGGTGCCCATGAACGCACTCTTGCAGCATCGTGGTCATGTACTCATGAGTGCCGGACACTCCATCGCCGTGCAAAACTTCAGCGAAAATCTATCGATACTGATGATGCTGGGTTTGTATGCGCTGCTGGTGAAACTCGATCTGAGCATATCGATTGTGATCGTGCTGTTCGGCAGCTTCGTGTCGTGCATCATGTGGTTAGTTATGAGGCGGCACGCGGCGAATCAGCGGGAGTATGATTCGTTGCATCTTATTGGCCAACAAAAGCACTTCGGCACATGAGCCTGTAGCGAAAGGCCGCTGGCGTTGTTGGGGCCGCCTTGCCGTACCTCATGTACTGTCTGTGGCGGCCCCGCCTAGCCACTTACCTTCGCGACTGCTTGCTCTGGCCACGCATCAGGTACGACGAATCCCCGTTCTGTCTCCAGCCATGCATCATCTTCGCGACGCAATGACGCAACCATCAGTGGCATAGCATCTTTTTCAAAGTGATGGCTGAGTTGTTTTTTCAGATCGATTAAATCCAGACCCTGATCCAACGGTAGCCTGGCCGGCGCTAACCACGCGATACGCGGTATAACTGCACCCACATCATCAATATGCGTATCGAGTTCGTTCAAGGTGCACCACCACCCGCGGCAGTGATGTTCGGATATCCCTAGGGTGCGAAGATCAAGTTGCGATTCACGACGATGAAATAGCCACCCCTTCACTAGCGCCTGTGCTGCAGACAAGGGCTGGGGTAGTAGTGCTTGCGCTGCAGGGTGCTGGCCGAGTGCAAGCTGACGATCGAGAATCTTGCGCATTTTTCTGCCCAGTGTGTCAGCCAGATTCGGACCAACGAAATAATCCGCCTGCTGCACAACGGCTAGGGCTGGGTCATCTACCGCAAGCAAATAAAACTTGGTCGCCAATTCCCAATGCACCAAGCCATCACCCAACTTCAATAAAAAATCAAACTCGCCGATGGTGTCTTCTTTGCTGCTACGCACTGGCAATCCATGCGCAAACAATTGTCCCTGATGCTGAAAATACCAAGCGAAAAGTTTTTCGGCATAGCGACCGAGTCGGGTGAAACGCTGCACATCCAAATACGCCTCCAGCGCTACCGCACTAGCATCCAGCTGCAATAACCAATCTCGGCACTGCTCGGCGCTACCAGAGGGAAGCTGCGCGATCTTGCCTTGCCAGCGAGCGGCGTTTGCATCGAGCACATCGGGCGCATCGATCAACCATGCCAGCGCGCGCACATGGGGATTGCGCAAGTCAGCCCAACGCTGCTGGAACTGTGCTTGATGGTTCAGGGGTGCAGCAGGCACCTGATCAATGACCATCGATGATGCTTTTTGCGAGGCACAGATCGCGCCACGCTTTGGCTTTATCAGCAGGTTGGCGCAGCAGATACGCCGGATGGTAGGTAATCACCAGCGGTATGCCTTGAAACGCGCGTGGCTCACCGCGCAAACTTACCAGCGAAGTCTCAGGAGGCGCGCCGAGTAAAGCTACCGCCGCGGTCTTGCCGAGCGCAACAATCACTTGAGGTTGGATCAAGGCGATTTGTCGTCGCAAATACGGCATGCATGCAGCAATTTCTTCTGCTGACGGTGGTCGGTCTCGACCATCTGTCCCAACCAGTCGGCACTTCACGACATTCGCAATGTAGGTGCCTTGGCCGCGAGCTAGCGTCAATGCACGCAACATGTTGTCGAGCAGCTTGCCGGCTGGCCCGACAAATGGCTCACCCTGCAAATCTTCCTGACGACCGGGGCCTTCGCCCACAAACAACCAACGCGCAGCACGATCACCGACACCGGGTACGGTGTGTTTTCTGCCTTGGCATAAACCACAACGCGTGCAGTCGCCGATGCTGGCCTCCACCGCTTTCCAATCCATCTCGGCGAGTACGCTATCGAAGCCATCGCTTGATATGCCTGTCTCGATCGCGTGTGCACTTGATCCGGCGGCATTATCGCTTGCACCCAACTCAGACAAACGATGCTGACGCACCCATACCGGCCCTAAACCCATTTGCTGCAGTTTGTGAATTTTGTCGAGGTTCACGCGGGCTCCGTGGATAACTTCAGCTGCATCACGATCGCATCCTCACGCGAGGTGCCTACTGCCGGATAATATTTTTTTCGCACACCAATCATTTGAAACCCAGCATGGCGGTAAACCGCCAACGCGTGATGATTCGACGGCCTGACTTCCAGCAAAATCTGATGAATATCTGCGCCTTCAGCGAGTGAATACACTTTGTCCAACAGATAGCGACCAATACCCTGACCTTGCAGATCGGGGCGCACCGTGATATTCAGCAAATGCACATCGTCCACCAAATACATCAGCAAAAAATACCCTGCAAGGCGGCCATCTGCCTCGCGCAAGACCCACGCCTCGTAACGGTTGGCCAGTGAATCCAGAAAATTGCCACGCGTCCAAGGGAATGGGTAAGCATCGTGCTCGACACGCACCACTTCCTCAACATCCTGCACACGCATCACTGAAAAATTCAGTTGGCCGGCGTAGCGCGATGGCTTCAGTACCGAGCTCATCGGGCTGCCTCATACGCTGCGTGGGCGCTGCGAGTAATCACGGATGGTCTATGCATTACTTCATCACCCCGGCCACTTCACGCTCAGTTGCCTGACGCTCTGCAGTCGTCAACGCAACTTTGTTACGCAAATACAGTGGCTGCGCATCACGCGGCTCGAGTACCTCACCGTTTGCCCATGCGACCGTTGCCAAGCGAACGATATCTGCTGCATGCGGCAAGATATCGGGAAAACGTTTTTCAGACGTCAGATGAACAAACGGTTCGGGATAAGCCAGCACACCGTTACCGCATACGGCAGCGGTTGAATCCAGCATCACCTGATCGGCGCGCGACAAGCGGGGCTCGATCATGATCTGCCACTGCTGCGAGTAGCGATATCGCGCCCAATACACCTCACCCATGCGCGCATCCATCACCGCAATCACGTCATCGCCCGCACCAGCACTGCGCGCTGCGTGCGCCATGGCCAACAAGGTGACGACCGGTATCACTTTGCGCTGCGCACCAAACGCCAGACCTTGCACCAAGCCGCACGCGGTTCGCACACCCGTAAATGAGCCCGGGCCACAGCCATAAGCAAATGCTTCGCAATCCGCCAGCGCAATACCCGCTTGCTGCAAGACCTGCTGCAGCATCGGCAGTACGGTCGCTGAGTGGATGGCCGCGCCAATCGACTGCTGCGAGAACAATTCGCCTTGGTGCAGAACAGCGACGGATGCAAGCTCGGTCGAGGTATCAATCGCAGCCAAGGTGGGTAAGTGATGCGTCATCCCCGGATTTTACCAAGCGTCCATCGGTTAAAATCTCGTGATGCAGCCGCTATTTTTGGTGCCAGAACAATTCCCTCATTTGGCGCGTGCCTTGGACGAAGGCCGCTGGGTCGTCGCCTGTCTGTGCGCTGCCTGGTGCGACGTCTGCAAGCAATACCGCCCCGGCTTTGAGGCGCTGGCCGCCGAACACCCTGAGCAGCAGTTTGTGTGGATAGATATTGAAGACCAGGCAGAGTTAGTCGGCGATATCGATGTTGAAAACTTCCCCACCATTCTGATTCAGCATCGTGATGTGGTGGTGTTCTACGGCACCATGCTGCCCGAGCCGCGTCAGGTAGCGCGTTTGCTTGAGGCGCAACTTACGCGTGACGCCGCCGAAATTCAGCGCGAAGCGGAAAGGAGCGCCGAGCGTCAGCAATGGCAAAAGGAATGCAATCTTCGCACGCTGCTCGCACAATTGAGTTCCTGAACCCACCACACCGTAGCACTCGCATTTCGAATGGTTGATTTGCAGATTGCAGATTTGCAGATTTGCAGATTTGCAGATGGCAGATTTGTAGGCGGTTGATCTGCCGGTGATAGCTCGCATCACCGTATTTTCATGATGAAGGCGCTTCCTCCAACCGCAACGGCAAGCTGCGCAGACGCTT
>Ga0194130_10008651_pt1 | contig 10757 bp, 18 predicted proteins | sample TA2KigsurfametaG_FD_160084 | JGI IMG/M metagenome (GOLD analysis project Ga0194130, IMG submission 160084) | Freshwater microbial communities from Lake Tanganyika, Tanzania - TA2015050 Kigoma 12 surface | ecosystem: Environmental > Aquatic > Freshwater > Lake | place: Tanzania: Lake Tanganyika... | reverse complement strand
CATAAGCCACCGCAAAGGGGATCTCGTCAAGGGTGGTCTGGCCTTCGTTGACCAGCTCCCAATCGCGGGAGCGTGAGGCCTGCTTGCGGAACAGCTTGAAGCCACCGGGGGTGAGCACCCGCACCTGTTCGACGACTTCCTCGCCGTAATCGCCGTAGGGCACGACGACACGCTCCAGCAGGCGTAGCTGCGTTAGCTTCTGCGTACCTTGCACTACATCAGTGCGCCAGCCAAGGATGTCTCGTGGGCTGTAGCTCACCCAGTAGGGGCGGTTGAAGTCAGTGACCGGTGTGTCGTCACCTTCATCCCCACGAGGAAAGTCCACGAGCACACCCACATGTCCATAACGGATGCAGGTCTTGGCAATACTGTGCAGGTAGACGTTGAGATCGTTGCCCTGTAGGTCAACGTCCATCATGTGCTCTTGCACAAGATCAGGTACATTCTCAAGGCGCACGGGCTTGCGGCTGATCATGCCGGCCAGCATTTGCTCTAGGCGCTGGTAATACGGCGGGCAGACGCTGCGACGCAAGCGTGCAAGGTAGCTGTCGTCTGATTCCTTAGGCTCTTGCGGCAGGTAGCGACGCCCTGCGGCTTGTAATTGAAGTGTGCCGCCGATTAGCTCGTCGATAAGCTCCCAGCGGGGCTGCATCCGCTGCCAGGCAATGCCGGGATCATGGACGCCAAGATCCTGAATTGACAGGACTGACTTAAGTTGAGTGGCAGCGAGGTTGTAATGCACAGCCCTTTTTTCTAGGTTTCCGATCAGTACAACCTAAGGCTGTCTCTGGTGTACTTGCGTCCCATAAACCTAGGTTTTAGGGGCCAGGTTTCCGGCAACCTTTGGCAGTGACCACAGCGTAATGGCAAAAAAACCTGGGTTGTACGCAAACATCGCGGCAAAACGCCGGCGGATTGCAGCCGGCAGCAAGGAGCGCATGGCACGCAAAGGTGAAGCTGGCCGCCCAACAGCGTCAGCATTTAAGGCAGCAGCAAAGACTGCCAGAAAGAAATGAGCATTGCCTATCGCGGTGAGCGCTTTGAGGGTTACAACCAACCAAAGCGGACACCTGGCCATGCCACCAAGTCCCATGCCGTGTTGGCAAAAGATGGCAATACAGTCCGCCTGATCCGCTTTGGGCAGCAGGGCGTCAAGGGTGCCGGCAGTAATCCTGACAGCGACATCTACAAAAAGGCGCGCAACGGTGACACTGATCGCCCGAGTGCTGCTGATTTCAAGGCAACTTATAAGGTACTAAATAAAACGAAACCACAGAGGGCGAAGTGATGGCACAACGCAGAGATCGGATCGGAAGATTTGCCAGTAGTGGAGGCGTCACTTATGGCAACCGCAGCGACAGAGACTCGGACAGACGTGCAGCAAAACGTGAAACAAATACTCTTAATAAAAAGCAAAAAATACTGCAAGCCAAAGTAGCAAGGCTAAAAGCCAGTGCCCCCGACGCTAAAGTGGCATCTGCGCAAGCTGGATTGGTTGGTGCGCGTGCTAAAAAAGCAGAAGCCACTGCAAAATTAAAAGCCAGCCAAAGTCGCTTAGCCGAACTGAAAGCACAATTAACAGCAAGCCAAGCGCGATTGGGAGGTAAATCCGCCACAAAGCGTGGATCGCGGCGATGATTACCTATCGAGGCGAGCGCTTTGAGGGTTACAACCAACCAAAGCGGACGCCTGGGCATCCCACAAAATCACACGCGGTTTTAGCCAAAGAAGGCGACAAGGTAAAACTGATTCGATTCGGTCAACAGGGCGTTAGTGGCAGCCCTGCCAGAGCTGGAGAATCTGAAGCATCCAAGGCACGACGGGCTAGCTTCAAGGCACGTCATGCCGCCGATATTGCCAAGGGCAAGCTGTCGGCAGCGTACTGGGCGGACAAGGTGAAGTGGTGAGCTAGTAAAGCCTGAGGTTGCGCACAGCCTTGCCGCTGGTGGACTTCCAAGGGTGCACAGGGTCAAACACTCCGATCACCCCATAAGACAAGGCATCCCAGCCGTGATCCCAGCCGCTTTCCTTGTTCGGCATGTTGGTGCCTTCATTAAAGGTCAGGTTGCGCAGGCTTTTGATTGTTTGCTTGCAACGCGGGTGAATGAATAGGCGCCTGTTGCCATTGGCATCGCAGACCATGGCATTGACGGCGTTGCGCTTGTCATCCTGCATATAGGGGCGCTTGTTCTCGGACACCCAGAGCCCACGGCTACGCAGGATGCCGTGATCCGTCTTGCCACCAGCGCTGGTCTTGCGGGCGTGGCCCGTTGGATCTGGATAGACGCGGATCTCACGGTCAGGGTAACGACGCAGCAGCTCTGAGGCTGCCTCGTCGGTATGCGTCTCACGGATGTGGATTTCGTCAAAGCATTGGAGCTGATTGCCGACCTTTTGCCCAATGATCCAGTGCATTGGTGAGACGTTGAAGTCTGCGCAGACGATCAGCTCGCCGCCAATGTCCTCCAAGTCGTCGCGGATGTTCTCGTCGTTAAAGTCGGGTACGACGCGGCCAATAAGGTTGACGAAAGAGGCTTCGTATTCCTGGGAGAAGGTGCGGGAGTCTAGTGTGCGTTTGGCGGCTTCGACTTCCTCGGCACTGACTTGACCGCCATCCAAGGTGTTGAAGGTGAAGCAAGAGGCTTGCGGGTCATCGTCCGCACAATCCCAAGCCTCCGCAAACCAATTCAGGCCAGCCGGGGTGGTGGTAAACCAGGCTGGACCTTGCTGATCGGAAAGCGCTGGGCGCAACACCATGGTCCAGGCGTCTTCTCGGACGTATGCCGCTTCGTCCACGACACAGCCGGACAGAGAGACACCACGCAAGCGATCCGGGTCTTCAGCACCTTTAAGAAAGATCGTGCTGCCGTTGGCGAGGTGGACGGACAGCTCGGTTTCGTTTTTGCGGTCAAAGACTTCTGGCGGCACCATCTGCTTGAGCTGCACCCAAGCGATCTGCTTGGCCATGCGGTAAGTAGGGGCGACGTAGTAGAAGAGGCCGCCGGGCCGCTCAAGACCCCAGTTGATCAGGCGGGTAAGAGATAGGTAGGTCTTACCAAAGCGACGGCCAGAGCAGAGGTAAGTGAAGCGTGTGCCGGCGTCGTAGACGGTGCGCTGTGGACCGGTGAGCGAGTCGTAGAGCTGGTGTTGTAATGCCGCAAGGCGTTCCAACTGATCAGCTGTTTGAAGACCGGCGACAAAAAGCGGGCTGCGTGACGGGACAGCCAGACAGCTCATTTGGCAAGCAGGCCAAGCAGTTCGGACTGGAGGCGAACGGCACCAACGACAGCGGAGAGCTGATTGGACTCCATGGCTTTGTTAATGGTTGCTTCGAGTGTTTGAAGGCGTGCAGCCTTCTTTTCAGCGAGGGTTGAGTTATCCCAAGTGGTGTAGAGGAGCTGCTTGGCACAGTTAAGCCACTTATCTGCAGTAGTACGCGATACCCCCCAGCGGGAGCGAATAACTGGGACAACTGATAGCTCGTTTTTACCGATTGCCATGCATTCAGCGATCTCCGTCCAGATGTCTAGGAGTTCCTCGTGTGTGTAGTGAGTTTTGTCTTTTGCCATCGCCAGAGTTTAACCAGAGGAGGGCATGAGTAGTGTGCCGTCTGCCGCGAGAATATTAAGCTTGTCTTCTGCGTCTTCAAAGGAGCGTGCCCAGATAGTAGCTAAGCGTGCGATAGGTTCTGGATCAACGGTGTAGAGAAAAAAGTAGTGGCCTTCTAGCGAGGGTGTGCTAGTGGTGGGAAGGAAACCACCGGTGAGGTGAAAGGTAGCGAGGAGATTACGAGCGATGTGCTCGGCGAGCACGACATCAACATCATGTTGCAGAACCAGGCCGAAGGGTTCGCCTGTTGTTGGATCTTCAGCAACGATGGACCAGGGTTCCATGGCACAGGGTGCCTTTGGTTTAGTTTGCCGAAAGGGGTATGACGGTGATGAGAGCGCCAGGTTTTTCTTCTGGGGTGCAGTAGCGCTTGTGAGCAGCGAGTTGCACCACTTGAGAATCGTCGTGAAGAAGAGTGCCAGTGAGGGCATCGAGTATGGCGCGTGAGAGTTTGTCGATATCGCCTTTCTGCTTGGAGGTTAGGTGGAGTGGAGCTTTAGGGGCCAGGCCGGATTTGTTGAAGTGGCCTTTAGGGCGTAGAAAGCGAAAGGTAATAGAGACGGACACTGGTGTATGGAGCAGCGGTTGATTAGTGGCGAGCGCTGCATCGGTTACAAGTGAGCGCCAGGGACGTAAACGCTTGTTAGTTTCGAGGAGGATACCGTTACCGACTGAGCGTTTGCTACCTTGTGTTGCGGCTTCCATGCCGATCACGTTGAAGGTAATTGGACTAGGCGCGGACAATGATGGTGGCGGTATTGATGCGTCGTTGTTGTCGCTCAAGCCACCAGCGTTCTGCGGTGAGGGCGCTGGCAGGGTCTGCGCAGAAGGTGCCATTAGGGGTTAGGAACTGACCGCAGAGTGAGACAAGCTTGCAGGGCTGGTATTCAGGCCGGTGCGTCGTCATGGTTTGGTTTGCCGATGGTGGTGATGACAGCAGCGACGATGGCTTCTAGTTGTTGGCGAGGGATGCCAGAAACGGTGCGAGCGGCAGCGTCGATAGCGCGTTGATAGGCGGTGAGGTTGACGGGCAGTGTGGTGGGTTTGGGCTTGGTGGTCATGCGCCGCGTATTTCCCAGAAGTGTTTGATGGTTACCGTGGCCTCGCCCAAGGCGAGTGAAAGTCGTTCGGATGCCTTGAGCTGCTCGCGTTGTTCAAGGATGTAGGGAGGGTAGGTGTAGGACTTGCGAGAACGGCGTGAGATTTTGCAGTCATTCCAGGAGAGGGTGTCTTCTGCTTCACCCGCTTCCACCATTTGATCCAGTAGATCAAACAGCTCTTGGCGTCGGGCTTGGATTTCCTTCTCACGTTTGGCTAGGGATGTGAGTTCTTCTAGCAGTGGTTCAAGAGAATGCTGAGTAGACGAGAGCAGCGATGAGGATGCAGGACCAGATGAAGGTGATGCGGTCGCCATGACGATCAAGGAACGATGGGTTGCGTTGCGCTTTGGGGGGTAGGCGTCGGATGGATTGATTGGTGCGGGTGTAGACGCGGCGAGTGGAGCGTGTGAGGAAGGAAGGGAGCGATGGGGATGTCATGAGGTAGGTCTCCAGCCGTTGCGGTAGGCAAGGGTGATGAGGGTTTGCCGGTTGTGGGTGAAGTAGGGGATGTCGTGGTCGTGAAGGAAGTCGATTGCGTCCTCTTCGTGGATGTCGTCCACAAGGGCTTGTTCCAGCAGGAAAGCGAGTTGTTGCTTGTTAGCGCTAGTCATAGTGAGCGCAAGGAGGAGTTGCGTGACTCAACGGAGCGGCATTCATCGGCCCAGTCGTTGGGCTCGCAGGGCTCGCAGTCAACAGAGGGCGGGACGTATTGGACGGTGTAGGGAATGCCAGCTTCGATAAAGGTGGCGTGCATGTCTAAGAGATCGTCTTCGTGGCACCAGTCGGAGAGGATGGCGCTGTTGAAGAGGTAGCGCTCGTACCAGTTTGTGAGGCTGGGTTTGGAGGGTGGAAGAACCGTGCAGAGCGGGTTCATGGGTGGAGTGTGCGGTGGGGTCGCCCCCTTAAACATGAGGATAGGCTAGCCAACGCTAGGCGTCAAGGGCTGGCTAGGGGGAGGGTGCCGGGATTCCGATGGTGCCGCACACCTGCCCTGATTTCCCTTGCGGGTGTTGTATTCGGGCCATCCCGGCGGTTTAAGAGTGCCACGGGATGAGCCGCTGATGACTAACGGGGGCTGATTAGCGGCTTAGAAGGGGCGGAAGCGCATGGCGTACTGGTCGCAGATGTCAAGCCATGCCTGCAGGCACTCATCGGCGGTGTGGGTTTGGATCGTGAGGCTGCCGGGACGTGACCAGAGCGTGAGGCAGCGGCTGATGAGCAGCTTGTAGTGGTCGCCGATCATTTCGACGCCGGCACCGAGCTGCGGGCGGGTGTCGTAGGGGCTGGAGGTTTTGCTGCTTTGGGTTTTTAGATCAGCGATGCCGTAGGTGCCGTCCAGGAAGCGCAGCACCAGATCAGCGGTGCCGGCAACGTTGCGGCGCAGGCTGTAGGCCATCACCTCTGCGCCGATCACGGTCACCCGATCCCACAGCTCGTGAGCGAGCAAGGGTTCGATCCAGGTGCCGTAGTCACCATGGGGCGGTGGAGAGAGGTTTGGCGGCGGGTTGGGGTTGAACCGCTGGTGCGCCATCACCTCCAAGGCCTGGTGGATGGTGTTGCCCCGTGGTTCCCAAATGTGGCGGCTGGCCATGATTGCCTCCATCTGCTCGGGGGTTTTGGTCACGGCTGAGATCAGGCTGGTGACGCTGACCGGGAACTGGTGGCCATTGGTGAGGGAGTAGGTCCACGTTGCGCTGTTCCTTGTTAGGCCTAGTGGCTGCAGCCACGTCAAAGTCGCGGGGGCTGATGGGTTGGACGGCTTCGCCGGTGTTGGGGGATCGAAGCGGGTTGGCATAGGGCGTGGGTGGTTCGTAGGTGGGGTTGAAGTATTTAGATAGACGGGCTTCGATCAGGTTGCGCTCGTAGTCGGGCGATGGAAAGTCCAACTGCTCAAGCTGCCAATAGCCCTTGTTGATGCCGCGTTGCAGCAGGGCTTGAACAGCGGAAAGATCAAATGCTTTGTGCATACAGAAAGTGTGTGATGTGCCTGCGTTGTCGCGCCTAGCCTTGCCTGGCCCTTTCCTACCTGCCCGCGCCATGCCTGCGATGCCGTGCCTTTGATCGCCTAGTCGGTCCTCACCCTGCCTGCCTCGCCACTCCCGGACAAGCAAGGCCTCGCCAAACCGCGCCTCGCCTGCAATTCCAAGCCCAGCCACTACATGCCAGGTCGTTCCAGGCCACCCCACGTCCCGTCGAGCCGGGCCTTGCCTGCAAAACCCCGCCGAGTCATGCCCTGCCGCGCCAAGCCTTAAGGTGCCAAGCCTGCAACTCCAAGCCACCCCTGTCGGGCCCTGCCTCGCCAAACCTCACCACGCCTGCGATTCCATGCCGTGCCTAAGGGGGTTACGCAGCTTTAGCTAGCTCTTGACCTGCTTTGCTCAACGCTTTATCAGCCTTGGCAACAGCACTGCGACGCACGCTTTGATCAGTTTTTACTGTCTCAGCAACGCGCTTGAGTTCTGAGAGGGCACGTTGTGCTTCACCAAGGCGAGATGCAGCTGATTTGAAAACCAGCTCATACTCATCAATGTTCTGCACAGCGACCTCAACCCGCTGGTAGTAGCCCTGAGCAGAAGGCTCAGGATTGGCGCAATGGACAAAAGCCCGATACTCGTCAAGTTCAGGTGTGATCACCTTCAGGCTGCGAATCGCACGACGAATCTCGTCACGTCGCCAGCTTTCAGCCGCAATGCCGTCATCCCAAGTGCAGAGCGGATGGAGAGGTGAGTGAAACGAGCGGGCTTCGTCTAAGGCCGCATCAACAGTGACACTGCCATCGCGCTTGCGAATGCGCTCAAGCGCTTCACCAACAGATTGCGCATCGGCTTTCGGGCGATAGGTGGGTTGCCAAGAAAAGGTTTGGTTCATTGTTGGGTTCCGATCAGAGAATGCGGAAGAGGCCATTGCCGACGCCAGCAGATTGCTTGCTGTCTGGACGGCCTTCGCCGATGCCGACCTGCATACCGACGCGGGCGATGAGGTTGACGACATCACTCTGAGTGAGGATGCCGGAGTCGTACTTGATCTTGAGAGTGGCGGCCCAAGGAAAGTAGGTCGGGCGAGGGCGAAGATCAACAACGCCGGTTGCATTGCGGCAAGGACTGATCACCATCTGCGGTTCTCCTTTCGTGATGCGGACCAGAGGGGTCATGTCGTCAGCATCAAAGCCGTCAGGCTCAACGAAGATGGCGAGCTTGGCCTTGGTCATCACGAAGCCAGCAGCACGGCAAGCGCTGATGGCTGCATTGCGGAAAGAAGCGGCATGAATGCCATCCCAGCCTTCGCTGCTGATGTGACGTGCACCGTTGTACAGCTCTTCAAAGTCTTTGGCTTCGCGGTTCTTTCGTGACTTGGCCGTAGAGCCGGCCATCTGCGTAGCCATCATGATCTCTTTGGCTTTGGCCGAGAACTTGTTGATGACCAAAGGCGCAGTGCCTTCGATCTGCAGTTCAATGATGCGAATGTCCGGCGGTGTGATGACAACCGGAGCGGAAGCGACAGGAGCCATGGGAAACTGAGACCAGCTCGCAGCTGGACGTAGAGGGTCAGTTGTGAGTGAGGGTTCGCGGTGCTTGAACACCGGTCTGAACCCGACTCGCTAAAACTAGCACTAGAGAGCCCTAGGAACAAGGGCTAGCGGACGCGCCAGATCGGCTGGCGGCGGGCGTGGCTTCGCAGGCTCGTGCTCTTGCCCAAGCGGCCAGTGCTCTGCAGGATCCCTGCCTTGACCAGCTGATTGGTGAGGCTGCCCCAAGCGTTGTGGTGATGGGGCACGACACCTGCGTCCTCGCAGACGCGGCGCATTTCCTCGGCCAGGCACTCGGTGCCAGAGAGTCGCTCAAGGATCACGGCCTTGGCCTGCTCCATGAAGACAGTGCCGGCATTCCTTGCAACAGTGGCGATGGCTTGATTTTTAGCAGCCTCGCTAGCGCTAGCAGAAAAATCAAAAAGGGGACCGTAGCTCACCAGCGCACCCCCTGCAGCAGCGGGTTGGTCACGGCCGGCTCTGAAGGCAGCACAACAGCGCCTGGCACCGGCTGCGGGTTGAAGCGGTTTGAGTTGGCCATGCGCTCTGGCAGGTCGTCCTTGAGGCCCCACAAAACGTCGGCGCGGCCGTCGCGATTACGGAAGACGTAATCAAGAAGCTGCAGGTCCAACGGCACGTCTTCCTTCGGGTTGGGATCTAAGCGCCGCTGTCCTGCGGCATAAATCAGTATTTCGCGGCTCAGCTCTTGCTTGGCCCGCTCAGGGAACGTCATCCAAGCCAAAGACATGGCCATCTCGTCCCACGGCTTGAAACGCGGCAACGTGCGACCAAGGGCCAATAGCACGCTGCAGAAGTCCTGCTCAGTAATCATGCGACCTCCGAGGTTTGATACATGGCAAGGAAGTTTTCGCGGGTCTGACGGTCTCGGGTGATCGAATCCACGTAGCCCACAGATTGCGGCGAGCTAGCCCTAGCAGCAGGTGGTTCAAAAACATCGCCCCAGCCGCTCGCTATGGCCCGTTCAAGGGCCTCGCGACGCTGTGCAGGGGTCCACCCACGCAGCTTGCCGCAGACGCGCTTCCAGACGCCTTCTGAGCGGGTGCCTTTCTTGACCGCCCAGAACTCAGGCAGCAGCTGCTGGCAATCGAGCAGGTCATCGGGCACGAGGTCCACGTCAATGGCCTTGGCCGCGTAAGCGTCTCGCGCACGCGCACGCGTCTTGGTTTTATTGGTTTTAGGTTTTAATTCTTCTTCTTTAGAAGAAGAATAAGAAGAAGAGGGACTCGCTTCGCTAGCGCTTGCGAGCCCCAGCGTACCAGCCGTGTCAAGGGCTATTGCAGCCTGTTGCTCCAAAACAAGACTGCAGAACCTAGCCACCGACAGGCTTTTGGGCTTGTGCATAAGAATGAAGTCGTACAGCTCAGGCTGCAGCGTGAGGTTGATCCGAGGCATTTAAGGCAGGTGCTGTTTGGCGCCGTTTGGCGCCGTTTGGCGCCGTTTGGCGCCGTTTGGCGCCTTTCGGAACGGAAGTTAACGGCAGATAGCCCCATAGGCAAGATCTCCTAGCGCTAGTCAAGGAGTCCCTTGCGACCCGCTGCAGGACGGCCTAGTCAGCGCATGAAAAAGGCCCCTTGCGGGGCCGTCGGTCACTTGCCCTCAGCCTCGTCGGCTACTAGCTCCCTGGCCGCCTCTAGTGCTGCCAAGGCCTGTAGCAGGTGCGTGCGGAACTGGATCAGCGGTTGCTCTAAGACCTCTGGAAGGTCGTAGAAGGCTTGTGCATCTTGCAGGCATAGGGCAGCCTCTCGAACACCTGCGCCGAGGTTCTCGTAGGCGGTCCCTTGGCAGCTCAGTAGCTCCAGCAAGGTGCTGCGCGTGATCGACTGGGCGGTTAATCCTGAGAACGCAGTCATAGAGCGGCTTTTCGGGTGTGGTTACTTGCCAAGCAGCTCTGGCGCGGCTAGGCATGTGGCCACAGAATAGCCTGGAGCGAACTTAAAAAATGACGACGGCGATTTACGCCCGCGTCAGCACGGAAAGCGAGGATCAAACCCACGCCCTAGAGCAACAGCTCCATCGCCTGCGTGACCACGCCGCCCAAATGGGCGAGCCGGTGGTGGAGTTTGTGGACGTGGCATCAGGCACTCGCGACGACAGGCCTGAACTCAAGCGCCTGCTGGAGTGCTGCGGCGACGGCCTGCTCAACACGGTGGTCTGCACGCGGCTGGATCGTATGAGCCGCTCAACAGTGCATGGTGGCAAGCTGCTGCGGCTGTTTAATCAAGACCAATGGCCAAATCTGATTTGCCTAGATCAGTCCATTGATTTGTCGTCGGCCATGGGGCGCTTTTATGCCAACTTGCTAATAGGCATGGCGCAAATGGAATCAGAGTTAATCGGCGAGCGAGTGCATCACGGGCAGATGTTCGCACGCAAGCAGCTCAAACCGCAATCTGGCAAGCCTCCTTATGGATACCGCTACACAGAACAGAAGCTCAACTATGAGCTTGATCCAACAACGGCAGTGGTAGCGCAGCGGATCGTTAAGCATTTTTTAGATAGCG
>Ga0194130_10008645_pt1 | contig 10760 bp, 10 predicted proteins | sample TA2KigsurfametaG_FD_160084 | JGI IMG/M metagenome (GOLD analysis project Ga0194130, IMG submission 160084) | Freshwater microbial communities from Lake Tanganyika, Tanzania - TA2015050 Kigoma 12 surface | ecosystem: Environmental > Aquatic > Freshwater > Lake | place: Tanzania: Lake Tanganyika... | reverse complement strand
CTGCACACTGCCTAACGCTTGCCATCACCAGGCCGCAGAGCGGTGTGCATTGAGAAAAGACATTTTGAGGCGGCTCTGGTGCATGGCATTGTTAGCAGCCCGGATTAGTTATGCAATCAAGCTGAGTTGCTTAGGCACATCATCCAATAAACTTTCACCAATAAGGGGGAGGATAAAGTCGGCCGGAAGATTTGCAAGCTCTCTTGGCTCAAGCTTATGAAGCCCACCCCCATAGACACGCCCTTCACCCAATAGCGCCTCAGGTGACAATGAGTTCAGTTCAGCCCAGACTCGTTGAACAAGGCCAGAGTCTTTTCCAATACATTTCTGCATTAACAATGTAGGATACATTGCCAAGTAGACGTTGGCAACAGTTGCGGCAGATCTATTGAGTATAAATCGAAATGGTCGGCCACTCTTGGAGTCTGAACGACCTAGATATGTGCAAACAATCGGCGCAGCAGGACGGTTCTCTTGTGCGTACCAAAGAGTTCGGTGGCTACATAGATATCGAGAGTGAACCCCCTTTGCCTTGCCGCTTTCAAGATACTCAAAAAGCTTTGGATATACTTTCTTGATTTCATCCTCCTTTAATCTTGTATTTAGAAGGAAGAGTCTCTTCTCGATATTCGGGGAACCATCTCCTTTATCTTCGACTAGGTCTTGAGGCAGATAGCGAGGGCTGGGAAGAATTGGACAGAATTCCTCGAATGGCAATCCCATTTGAGTAATCTGATGCTCTGTGAGAATGAAGAACTTATTGTCCCCTGTGGCAATCCCCCGTGATATCTTGAAGAAATCAGCAAGGCGAACCTGCTCTTTTTGCTTGCGAGCTGAGGCATTAGGGAAACGAGACCACTTTGGCTCAGCCGCAAGAGCTTGACTTGACACCAATAATGACTTTAAAGGCTGCTGGAGACTGCCACCATAAGTAAACCGCACTTGGTGATCAGTTGGCGGCAGTTCATTTTTAATCCAAATAACAGCTGATGACACAAGTGCATCAGCAAACTGAACATCTCTTGGATCAAAACGATGCAAGTGGAGAAGTGTAACCTTGCTAAGCAAGTACTGCTGAATCGCTTTTCCATAATTTACATCCATAAATTCACTAGGAATAAGCCATCCTGCTATTGCGCCTGGCGCCATCCATGGATGAGATATTCCCATAAAGTAACAGTATAGCCCCGCCAAGCCACTGAGATCTATTCCGGTTGAACTAAGGACTGATTGACGAAGCCTTGCTTTCTCTTTGCCAGCAATGTGATGATGTCGCACATAAGGCGGATTGCAGATCAATAGGTTATAATCTGGGCTTGGCTTGGCCCTCGTGAAATCGCCAAGAACTATCGATATCTTGTGCTCGTCCCATAAACTGATTGCCGGCTCACCATAATGAGGGTCAATCTCAAAGCCAAGAGCTTTATCTATCTGACTTGTAGATACAAACTTGTTTAAGGCTGAATAGAATGAGCCGGTTCCAATCGCAGGATCAAGGAATGAGACTCTGGTTTCTGCCTCCATAAGTTGAATCGCATATTGTAGTATATCTTCTGCTAGCGATGTTGGTGTTGGGAACTGGCCTAAACAGTTTCTTTCTTCTTGAGTCTTGCAGAGATCGAGGCATTCTTGGAGGGCAACTCGTTCATTTTCAATAGCTTCAATAGTATCCATTTTCAAATGCCAAACTCGATCAGATCATCAATGCGATGCTCCCAGACCCAGTCAATGCCTTCTGCCGCTTCATAACCTAGATACCCACTATCGAAATATCCGCAGAGAAAAAGATTAAACTGCACATCTCTTCCATATGTGCTGCGTAGTTGACTCATCTTTATAGCCTCCTCCTTTCGGCGCTTGTTTGTGTTGGTGTAATCTCCCGCAGATTTAGCTTCCAGAAAAAGGGGTAGTTGATCGGCTTTGGAATCAAGAGGCTTAATGACTGCATCAATCGGAATGTTTATAGAGTTATCGCCATTCTCCTGATTAACTGAGACATTCATTCGGAAACTGAAGGATCCTGGCAGCATTTCTTGAAACCTCATGCCCTCTCCAGGCGGTAGCTGTTTATATCCTCTACTTTCAAGCCACTTTTTAATTGATGCCAATTGTCGCTTTTCCTGCGCATTTCTAATTATTGGATTGGCTACAGCCCCACAGAGGCGGTCGGCGATGATCGTTGCTGCACGATGTGTCTCAAATTCAGAGACCAACTTCTCTTCTCTTGAAAGCCAGACGAAAATATCAGGATCTGCCATCTTAATGATTATCTTCGCTATTTTGCCAAGTTCTATTTCTGCTCGTATAGCTGACATTCTGGGTGGAAGCTGCCGTTTAAGTTCCATACTTTTTACCAAGGTGGGCGATGCGCCGCTAAGCCCAATTAGGCGATCAACTGCTAATGGTGGGCAGGTAGACATCCTAAGTGTAGGCAATATGCTCGGGTGCTCTTTGAGTACCTCGGGCTTGATATTGAACAAGTTTTCGGTAAGGCCTAGCGATTCCTCGACGTCTCTGGTTGCTCGAACTCGCGTTTCCCTGAATGCCATTGGCGCAAAGTTCATAAACCACTCGTTATACATATCGACCGATTTCGCGATATCTTCTTTCCACTTGTCAGGTTTGTCTCGATTGACGGCCATTGGCGCCCTCTAGTGGTCGATGCCGTTTCCAATTGTAACCAAGGATTTGTCTTCTGCCACTGCAGCCAGCCTGAGCGGCAACGAAGCGGCGCGGCGGTGCTGCTAACTACTATTTGGGCGGACCCGCCTAAGTCGCACCGATTGCCTCGGCTGTCCGCCTAAGACGCAGCTCTCGCAAGGCTTGCAGGCATCATGGCTTGCGGCACAACCGATCTAACGCCTCCAAGGGATCTGTTTCAGCATCTTATGTGGATCCGCCTAAGATGTGTTCACTGTGTTACAAAGCATCGCGTATGGCCGTCCAAGCCCTATTTAAGGAATTCATGTATATTTGAGCTTTTCAGCTAAGCAGGCTCCAATATGCACAGAGTAGATCGCTAATTGGAAAACTTAATACCACTAATCCTACAGTAAGCATTCTTGCTCCGGCTTCCGATCCTTCAAACGCTAAATGGATGGTTTCTGTGAACCACAATGCCGGCCCTGCTCCCTCGTGAACACCTCCACACAGCAAACCAGATTCTAGCTGTCATAAGTGCTTTTAGACCATTGTGTTCATAGCGAACAGTGGTTATCGGGCCCGGTATCCACGTGTAGCGGCTTCTACAGGAGGTCGGCGGATCTGATGACGATCATCGGGCCGCCCTTGAAAACGTGGATTTAGGTCATGGCGGTGTCTTTCCCGCCCTCTTGCAGATGGGTTGCGAACGAATGGCGGCATCATTGACATCTGGACGCCTTGGTGAAGCGAGCCTGCAGCTCCTCCCGGTAGGGCTGGATCAGCCCCCCCCCACCAGGTTCGTGTCTGTGCTGGGCTGATTGGCTCACTCAGCCAGCAGCGCCAGGGCGCTGGCCAATGTGTCGGCCTCGGCGGCGGGTTTGTCGCGGCGCCAGCGGGCGATGCGCGGGAAGCGCACGGCGATGCCGCTCCTGTGGCGCGAGGAGCGCTGCAGCCCCTCGAAGGCGAGCTCGAACACCTGCAGCGGCTGCACCGCCCGCACCGGCCCGAAGCGCTCGGTGGTGTGGCTGCGGATCCAGCGGTCGAGCGCGGTGATCTCGGCGTCGTCGAGGCCGGAGTAGGCCTTGGCGAAGCTCACCAGCTGGGGCGGGCTCGTGGCAGCTGGCTCCCCCGTGCTGTCATCGCCGGCAGCAGGGGCCCGATCCCACAGCCCGAAGGTGTAATCCGTGAACAGGTTGGCGCGGCGGCCGCTGCCGGCCTGGGCATAGAGCAGCACCGCATCGAGGGTGTAAGGGTCGCGCTTGTGCTTCCACCAGTGGCCGCGCTTGCGGCCGGCCAGGTAGGGCGAGGCCAGGGCCTTGAGCATCAGCCCCTCGGCGCTGGCGGCGGTGGCCTGCTGGCGCAGGGGCTCCAGTTGCTCCCAGCCCTCCAGCGCCAGGCGGGGGGAGAGGCGCAGGAGCCCGGCGCCAGGGGTGGGTGTCGCCTCTGCCAGCTGCGGGATCAGGGCCTCCAGGGCGGCGCGGCGCTGGCTCAGGGGTGCCGGGCGCCGGTCCTGGCCCCCCTGCTCCAGCAGGTCGTAGGCCACGAAGGCTGCCGGACAGTCGGCCAGGAGCTTCTTCCCCGGCGCCTTGCGGCCCAGGCGCCGCTGCAGCTGGGCGAAGGGGGCGGGCTGGGCGGCATCGGCCGGCCACACCAGGATCTCGCCGTCGAGCACGGTGCCGTTCGGCAGGGCGGCGGCGGCGGCGATCAGCTCGGGAAAGGCGGCGTTGATCAGCTCCTCGCCGCGGCTCCAGAGAAAGCTCTGTCCGGCGCGGCGGATCAGCTGGCCGCGGATGCCGTCGAATTTCCACTCCACCAGCCAGGCGCTGGTGGGGCCGGGCAGGGGAGCCGCCGCCGGATCGTCGGTTGCCTCCAGCTCCAGGGGCGACGCCAGAAAAAAGGGGTAGGGGCGGCTCGGCACGGTTTCCTGTTCCCCGGCGGGAGCCAGCAGAGCCCGGTAGCCCTCGGCGCTGGGGCGGAAGCCGCCCATCAGCCTGTGCTGCAGCAGGGCCTCCTCCAGGCCGCTGAGCCGGGCGAGGGCCCGCAGCACCAGCCCCTGGCCCACCCCCACCCGCAGGCCGCCGGTGAGCAGCTTGTTGGCCACGAGCAGCTCGGCGGGCTCCAGGCCCTGCCACAGCCGGCGCACCGCCTCGGCCTGCTCGGCCCCCTTCAGGGCGGCGGCGGCCGGCAGCAGCTCCTCCATCCAGCGCTGCAGGGGGGCGGCAGCCCAGTTCGGCTGCCCCGCGATCCCGGGAGCTCCATCGCTGTCTGCCGGGGCCACCTGCCGCCAGAGCAGGGCGATGGTCTCGGCGGAATCGCCCACGTGGGCGTAGCAGTCGTCGAACAGCCACTCGGGCAGGGGGGAGCCCTCCAGGCAGATCTCCCGCAGGCGCCGGCCGGTGATCAGCCGCTTGCCCTGCTTGCCGAGAAGCACATGCAGGGCCCAGGCGGCATCGGCCGGCTCGCTCGCCGCGAAGAACGCCACCAGGGCTTCCACCCGGGCGTTGGTGCCGCTGCTGGCGTCGAGGGCGCCGTAGAGGGCGGCGAAGCGGCGCATGGTGATCGTCAGGTGTGCCGCTGCAGGGAGGTGGGAAGCACCCACCAAGCCCGCAGTGCCCCGAGCAGCATCAGCCCGCCGAAGCTGATCAGCATCGTGTTCTGCTGGCCCAGGACCCCCGTGAGGTAAGCGGCCGCCATCGCCGCCACGGCCGCCAGGCAGCCGCCACCCACCAGTCGCTGCCGCCTGCGGCTGTTGCCAGGCAGCACCACCCGCAGGCTGGACAGGGCCACCAAGCCATACACCAGTAGAAAGCCGAGCACCGTGAAGCCGCCGAACAGGCCGAAGATCTCGTTGATCGTGAGGTTGCGCTGCACCACCAGCCCACCGCCGGCCACCAGGGGCAGTCCGGCGGCGAGCAGGGCCCGCGAGGGGGTGCCGAAACGGGGATGCACCCGGGCCAGCTGAGCTGGCAGCAGCTGTTCTTCCGCCAGGCCGAACAGCAGCCGGGCCAGGGCGGTGAGGCAGCCGATGCAACTGCCGAACAGACACAGCAACGCACCGAACTTGATCCACAGGCCTGCCCCGGGAATCCCCAGCCGATCGGCCAGGGCGCTGAGGGGATCGAGGCCCTGCCGGTCTATCGCCGGCAGCCAGGCCAGCCCCTCCGGCAGGAAAGCCCCCCAGACCATGAACAGCCCGCCGGCCACCAGCACGGCGGTGCGGATGCTGCGCGGGATCGCCCGCTCCGGCTGCAGGGCCTCGCTGCCCAGGTTGGCCGCACTCTCGAAGCCGATGAAGCTGAGCACGGCCACCATCAATCCCGAGCGCACCTCGGCGCTGCTGTCGCGCATCGGATTGATCGCGGCCAGGTCGGGCGCCCCCCATCCCTTCCACACCACCGCCGCGGTGAGGCTGAGGATGATCAGCGCCGACACGCTCTCGGTGACGAGCATCGTGCGGGTTGAGAGCTGCACATCCCGGCGGGCCAGCTCCAGGCAGCCCAGGGCGCCCAGCAGGTAGGCCACGAGTCGAGGCAGCGGCAGACCCAGATGCAGCCCCAGCTGCTCGAGGAACATGCCGAAGAACACCAGGCAGCCGACCAGCGTGGCGCCATAGCCCAGCAGCAGGGCCCAGCTGGCCACCGCTCCGACGCGCCCCCCCAGGCCGGCGCCCACATAGCCGGCGATGCCAGTGGGGCTGCCGGGCAGCTGGCGAAACAACACCAGGGTTTCGCCCACCAGCAGCACCACCATCAGGGCCAGGCCGTAGCTGATCCAGGTGGCGCTGCCAGCGCTGCGCATCGCCTCCGGGATGTTGAACACCGCCGTGAGGGTCAGCCCCACGGTGCCCACCGCCTGGGCAGTGACTGCGACAGGGCCTAGGCAGCGGCGCAGCATGGAGTGATGGGAGTGGGCGATGGCAGCCCGTCGTTCCATCGTTTCATCCTGAATGCCTGCAGCCCCAGGCCAACCTGCCCGCCATGCCGATCACCCTGAACGAACGCCTGGACGTGCTTTCCGAAGCCTGGAACGAGGCTGAGATCGCCCGGCCGTCCCTGGGCCGCTGGCTTGCTCAGTTTGATGCCGCCGACCAGCCGATCGCGCTGCGGCTGCTGGAGTGCATGCAGATGCACGGCTGGGCGCGGTTGATCCGCGAGTGCCGGCTGCTGCATCAACGCCTGTGCATCGATCTCGCAGAAGACGGATTCGATGTGGAGCGCTGCAGCGACATCGACTTCACCCGCGCCTTTGTGTGCAAGAGCGGTGATCTGATCTCCTACCTCTACCGCAAGGCCAACCGGCTGCCGGTGACCTGCTTTCACAACATCGAAGGGCTGCAGGCGGCCCCGCCGGAGCCCAATCACCGCCGGGCCCTGGTGATCCTCGACGACTACATCGGCACCGGCTCCCAGTTCCTGTTCACCTTCGTGGCCCGCAGTGCCGCCAACCGCGCCCTGCTGCAGCGCTATGCGCGGGTGCGGCTGGCGGCGATCGTCGTGCACGACGACGCTCGCCAGAAATGGAAGCTGCTGCAGCGCCGCGCCGTGGAGCAGGTGATGGCGATCGAGGAGCAACAACTCACTTGCGTGGATTTCGCACCCGAACGCCAGGAGCTCATCACGGCCCTGGCCAGCCTCGACTGGCGCCGCGCCGGCCTGGTGGCCGCGGGCCGCGACTTCCCGGTGGTCGCCCACCCGCAGCTGTCCCCCGAGGAGCGGCAGCAGCTGCGCGCCTTCCTGCAGCGGCAGCAGGAGGCGGAGGGGGCCGGCACCACCGAATTCCTGCTGGGGCATCACTCGTTTTTCTATGGCGCCCCCAACGCCCTGGCGCGGGTGCTGCTGCCGCTGTTCAAGCGGATCGAGGATTTCAGCGTCTACCCGCGCGAGTCGCAGGTGGGGCTACCCGCTGATCTGCTCGATTACGACATCGACAACCCGGAGCCGGTGACCCTGCACTACCCCCGAAGCTGATGCGTTCCTCGTTGCGCCGCCAGTTGCTGCATCTGGCCACGGATCTCTCGGCCCTGGTGGACAACCCCGACGATCTGGAGCATGGCTTTGATCTGCTCACCCGCAGCTATGCCACGCCGGTGGCCGATGCGGCTCGAGCCGCCCTGCGCCGCGACCCGGCCATTGCAGCGCTGATCCAGCAGCGCTACTGGGGCAGCTGGCCCAACCAGGCCGAACTGCTGGCGCTGCCGCCCCTGAGCCTGGGCCACGCCCATGCCAGCTGGTTCGCCGATGCCGGCGGCCAACCGCTGCCCGATCCGGTGCTGCAGGACGCAGCGATGGCGACGAGACCTGGCTGCACCAGCGGGTGCGCCACACCCACGACCTCTGGCATGTGGTGTGCGGCTGCCCGCCCACCGCGGCCGGTGAGGCGGCCATGAGCGCTGTCAACGTGATGCAGCTGCGCTGGCCCGGCAGCGCCATGCTGCTGGGGGCCGACCTGCTGCACCGCTGCCTCGAGGGGCCAGCCGCCGGCGCGGTCGACGTGGGCCAGGCGGTGGCCTACGGCCTCGAGCTGGGCCGCGTCTGTGGCCCCTTGCTGGCCCAGCGCTGGGAAGAGGGCTGGGAGCAGCCCCTGGCCGCGTGGCGGGAGCAACTGGGCATCAGCGCGCTGGTCGCGCGCTCACCCTTTGCCAGCGCAGCACCGGATGCGTCGCGTCAGGCGGCGGCGGCGGCGGGCTGAGCAGAACCAGCCGGGGCAGCGCCCAGCAGACGCTGAACCAGCAGCGACTGCAGCAGCAGATCCGTCAACACGACCACAAACATCAGGGCCAACAACCTTTCGCCGAGGGGCTCCACCGCCGGCTAGACAGACAGAATCACCAACACCTGATGCACCAGGGCAAGCCAATCAATCGGGGGCATCGCCGCCTGAGCAGTGCGGTGGGTCTCCCTAGATTGCCGCGATTGACGGCAGCCGCACACCATGACCCTGCTGGCGATCCATCGGCATCAAGGCAGCGCGGCAGCTGAGCTGACAGAGCCGGCTCAGGCCCAACCGCAGCTGCTCACCCGTGACGCCGCGCAGATCCAGGCCGAACTGGCCCGCCGCAGCATCGGCTTCGAACGCTGGCCGGCCCGCGTGCAGCTCAGCGCCGATGCCGACCAGGCGGCCATCCTGCAGGCCTACGCGCCCGAGATCGCGCGGGTGCAGCAGGGGGGCGGCTACGCCACGGTCGACGCGATCCGCCTGACACCGGAGCATCCCGATCGCGCCGCCCTGCGCCAGAAGTTCCTGGCAGAGCACACCCACAGCGAAGACGAGGTGCGCTTCTTTGTGGAGGGCCGCGGCCTGTTCTGCCTGCACCTCGGCGATGAGGTGCTGCAGTTGATCTGCGAGCAGAACGACTGGATCGCCGTGCCCGCCGGCACCCGCCACTGGTTCGACATGGGCCCTGAGCCCCAGTTCTGCGCCCTGCGCTTCTTCAACAACACCGAGGGCTGGGTGGCGGCTTTCACCGGCGACCCCATCGCCGAATGCTATCCGCGGCTGGATGAGCTGATGGATCAGCTGATCCAGCCCGCCGGGAGCGTCTGAACCATCGCTTGAACCGGCTCAACCCCCACCGCGTGCATGCGCAGTTGCTCGGTGCCCGTTAACGCCCCCGTGAGCGCCTCCACCTCCACCGCCGCCAGCTGCTCCAGCCGCGCCACCGTGACCTCGCGCCCAAAGCGCGTTTCGACCAATCGCCAATACAGACCAAAGTGCCGCGCCTCGCTGGCCAGCAGCTCGCCGTAGAGATCCCGCAGCTCGGCATCTGCGGCATGGGCCGCCAGCAGCGCCATGCGCTCGTGGCTGCGGGCTTCGATCAGGCCCGCCACCAGAAAGCTGTCGAGCATGCGGCCGGGCTCGTCGCGCCGTACCGCCTTGCTCAGGCGGGCGCCATAGGCCGGCGCGGGCAGGGGCCGCAGGGCCAGGCCGCGGCGCGCCAGCACCTGCAGCACCAGCTCAAAGTGCTCCAGCTCTTCGCGGGCCAGGGGGCTCAGGGCTTCGCCCAGGCCAGGCTCTGCCGGGTAGCGAAACATCAGCTGCAGGGCCACCCCGGCGGCCTTGCGCTCGCAGTGGGCGTGGTCGATCAACAGCAGATCCGGGCGAGCATTGGCCGCCTCAAGCCAGGCGCTGCTGGTAGGCGCCGCCAGCCACTTAACCCGGGCCACAGAGGGCTGAACCAGATCTGTGTCAACCACTGAAGCGGCCGACACAGCTGAAACCAGCGAAACCGAAGCCATGGAAGACGTCATCGCGCTGGCCTGAGATGGCTCAGCAACCCCTCGAGCGCCAGGCGATAGCTGGCGGGGCCAAAGCCGCTGATCACCCCCAGGGCCTTGTCGGCCAAGTACGACTGGGCGCGAAAGGGCTCGCGGGCGTGCACGTTGCTCAGGTGCAGCTCCACAAACGGAATTGCCACCCCCAGCAGGGCATCGCGCAGGGCGATCGAGGTGTGGGTCAAGGCTCCGGCGTTGATCAGGATGCCGTCAATGGCCCCGCGGGCCTGGTGGATGCGGTCCACCAGGGCGCCCTCGTGGTTGCTCTGAAACGTCTCCAGCTCCACCCCCGCAGCCGCGGCCCGCTGCTGCAGATCGGCTTCGATCGCCGCCAGGGTCTGGGCGCCGTAGAGCCCCGGTTCGCGGCTACCCAGCAGGTTGAGGTTGGGGCCGTTGAGCAGCAGGATTCGCATCGTCACGGGGCCCGCCAAGGCTCATGTCGCAGCAGGTCTGAGCATGATCGTAGGGAGCAGGTTTGGACCTGTCCCGCCGACTGGTAAGTTCTTGCGGTGTGGTTCGGGTCGGTGCCCGAGTGGTTAATGGGGGCGGACTGTAAATCCGCTGGCTCTGCCTACGTTGGTTCAAATCCAACCCGGCCCATCCACCACACGCCCTTGTAGCTCAGCGGTAGAGCACTCCCTTGGTAAGGGAGAGGTCACGAGTTCAAGTCTCGTCAAGGGCTTTGAAAAAGGGGTCAAAAATATAATTGATATAACTAACTGGGGGTCTGCAGGGGTCTGCAGACTGCCGCAGTCGATCGGCAGAGAAACGGCTCTGGTGGACGCATCCGCTTGGACGCTGCTTCGACATAAATCGGCACCTGCCGGGCCCCGGCGGCAGGCCGCA
>Ga0194130_10008644_pt1 | contig 10760 bp, 16 predicted proteins | sample TA2KigsurfametaG_FD_160084 | JGI IMG/M metagenome (GOLD analysis project Ga0194130, IMG submission 160084) | Freshwater microbial communities from Lake Tanganyika, Tanzania - TA2015050 Kigoma 12 surface | ecosystem: Environmental > Aquatic > Freshwater > Lake | place: Tanzania: Lake Tanganyika... | reverse complement strand
CGGACAACCATCATCAAGCACAGCAGTCGTGCCCGTCATAAACAAGCCGGAATACAGACAATACTTCGGCTCGTTCATCAACCAAATGTGTGCTTTCTGCACACGCTGTTCAGCAGATAAAGCCATGTCACTCTCCTATAATTAAAAAACTCAAGTCAGACTTGAGGATTAAAAAGCCCACTGATTATCAGACGCCCACTTCTTGAACTTGGCATTACCTACCAAGATCTTCTGCTTTGCCTCAGACTTGATACCCGACTTAGCAAACAATGCTTGCCACTCCATATCCATCCGCTTGAGATAGTCCAACCACGGATCGACAGACTTGGCATCCACTCGGCTCAGTGCAGAGAACACCAACAAGCACTTAGCAATAGTGTCAGTAGGTCCGGGCAACTTCGCACCCATCGGGTCAGCCACGATAGATTCCCATGTCGGCAACTTGTCCACCACGGTAAAGAAAGACTCCATATCCCGTGCCGCTTTCTCACCGATAGTCCCGGCGAGGAGGGAGATAGTAGTCGTGTGGCCCAACTTGTCCCGGCGCTTGGCTATGTGGCTCGCCTTCTCTAAAGATCTTGGTGTAACGAACGACGTTTGACCGGCTCGAGTCGGGTTGAATATGTACTCGTTATCCTTCTGCGCCGGATCGGTATAAGACTCAAGGCACTGCGGATTACCCTTGACCCACGCAATAACTTCGGGAGCGATGTCGTTCTCAATAGCCCACGCACCCCACGAATCAGCATCCACCGACCCATCAGCATTAAAGCCTGCGTGCGGTTTGCGTATCGTAGTGAAGCAGACACGGTTACGGGCATGGGCCTCAAAGGTATCACCCACCGAATCGCTTGCCATGTTAGTCGTGCCAAAGATCTTAGACCCAACAGGCACATACTCATCACCAATGCGACCCTCGTTCATCAAGGTAAGCAATACGTTCTTAACGGTCTTCATCGCCTTGCCGATCTCGTCCAGCATGATGATGACGGGCTTGCCGGATTGGAACTTGAACCGTGCGTTCGGAGCGAACCTAGTAACACGTTTACCGTTCTCCTCCACCGTGTAGGGCAGGGCAAAGTCACCCAAGTCAAGCAAGGTGCAGTCAATATAGGCAATCTCATGCTCGGGGTAACGCTTTGCCAAGACTTTCAGCATCGCAGACTTACCAATCCCCGGCTCACCTTGCCCAATGATTGTGACCTCGTGACCCACCTCACCGATAGCATCGGCGAACTCAAGCAACGACAACTTACTGCTCAGGCTAACTGTAGCCATTTCACTCTCCTTATAATTAAAAACTCAAGTCAGACTTGAGGATTCACTTCATACAACCACTACGTAATACCACTATTATACACTACTATTTACTTCAGCGCAAGCCCCCACCTTGCAGTCAATCTCCTCCGGCTTACACGCAAAGTAATATTTGCGCTCACACATTGATGTGACAAACACCAACTTGTCAGTGATTGATTCAATGTAATGCGGCCGACCCATAAACTTGACGGGATCACCGACCACAACTTCCCGCCCGTCAGTCACTCTAAATAACTTCATCTCGTTGCTCCTTTTTATTTGTGACGCATCAAGCCTGCCCTCAAACCACTTAAACAACTTGCTCTCCAAGTCCTGATTCAAAAACCCATCGCTCATCACTCACCTCTTTTCTTTTTCTGTTTAGTTTCTTTACGGATGTCGTAATACAGCACCAGCCCGACACCTACCAGCACAACAATTGCAAACCACGCCACGCTTTGGGCGGCTTCATGGGGTGTCATGTTTTCACTCTCCTCATTTAAGTAATAACCAAAGCGGAGCGGCCACAAAGGCATGACCGCCACCAAATAACATGTAGTCCACATTGCCTGACATCAGGCCGTAGGCGAACACGGCAAACCCCAACGAGAACTTAAAAAATACTAGCGAATAGAAAAAGACTTCGGCTCTCATCGCACTAACCCTCCTTTGTTGTTGATTCCCCTCAAGTCAGACTTGAGATTCACCTTCATGTAATTGCTCTTGTGGAGTGGCACGACTGTCCAACTGCTCCTCTCCTGTCTAGCCGACTCTTCACCACAGAACACACATAAAGAAGTTAATAGTCCACGCTCAGGTGGCTCAATATCTGAGCCACAATCACGACAATGCACCCATCTCGTAGCCATATCACACTCCTCTCACAAAACAATCAATAAAATGCACTTGGTCTCTGGTGCTCAGGGTTTCCCAACTTGGCTTGACGAACTCGATCTCGTAGTCAAACGAATCTCTACGCCACGACTTCTTACGACGAACCTGTACTTTTGGGATTGCTTTTACTTGGGGTTTGATTGCCTGCAACTGCTCGGCTAGGGTTTTAGTAGCCATGTTCACTCTCCTTAGTTTGTTTTCAGGTTTTTACTTGCGTCCATTCGATTGTTTTTAGTGCTTTGAGCCTAGACTTGGTAGTCTGTGTGGGCCATCTTGCAAGGGTTTCTTTGTTGATCTCTACAACCCCATCTACTACATCTGCTATGTGGTTATCAAAGAGATACACCCGTACTTCTGTTGGGTGAGATTCAACCCGTGTGTTGTCTTTAGCCCAGTTTTTACGACCAAGCACCGCCTGCACCATCTCCACTTCAATTACTCGCATATCACTCTCCTTAGTTTGTTAAGACACGAAAAGAAACAGACTCATAAAATCTCAAGTCTGACTTGAGAAACTTATCTAATATAAATCTGCTTCTCGCCGTGTCCGGCGTTTGACCCCTCTGCTAATCGCAGTCCTGTGTGGTGTTCGGGGTAAGGGTGTATGAGATAGCGTGGCAAAAAGGACAAACACGACAAAGCAAATCCTTCAACTACTTCATACACCGCAGAGATACTGCTCGGGTTGTCATACAAGGGGATGGGGGTTCTCTGACCTACACCGTTCTGTTGTTGTCTTGCCTATTGGGGGGATAGTGGGGCAGGTGATGTATCCGTGCCTAGCCAAGTGAACATGTGACTAGAAACGGAATTCACACCACAACAACAGACCACGCGCTACGATTGTGCCGTGACCTACATAGAATCTTGAACCCGTACCAATTACTTGCACAAGCCCTACGCCTACTCTGCACTCGGCAGTTAAACCAACACCTCAGAGTCCCCGCTAAAGCGGAACGACTTGCAACTCAAGTCTGACTTGAGGATCGGGATAGCCAAGCATTTGACACATTGTTAAAGAGCGAAGCCGAGGTAAATTTCGACTTTGAAACTCTATTATATAATAGATTTATATAGTGCGTCAAGGGGGTTTTGTGGTTTCGGCATAGGTTTCTCAAGTCTGACTTGAGGGTTTCGGTGCAGGGTTTTACTTTTACTTTGGGGGCTTGTTCCACGGGGAGGGGGTTTTGTTCTGCGATGTTCTTTTTATTTGAACGGGAGAAAGACTATATAGATCAACATGTTAGGAGGAGAATCACGCACTTGTTCCTTTGTTCTATGTAAAAATACACGCCTGCGCAGAACCTCTTTTCCTGCCAAAAAAGCAGGGGATAAAGTAAAAGTCAAAGTGTTCCAACTTCGGGAGACCTGTATATATATTTTATTAAAGAACAAATATATAGAAAGTGCCGGAAACAAGAACAAAATCAACAACTTAGTCTGTACTCTTAAAAAGAACAAGAGGAACAAATTTTGGAACAATGGCTTGCACAAGCCGTTTGGCTGTTCCACAAAAAAATTTACAATGGAACAAATAGGTATGTGCTCAATTTCGGCAAGACTTGCCGTGTAAAACTCAAGTCTGACTTGAGGATTTGGCCCCCCGCACCGAGAGGACACCAGTTCCACCCTCCCGCACCCACCCACCGATAAGTTCTTAACGCGCACGCGAGTCGCGTGGTGGGTGGGGTCTCTATTAAAAGCGTAACTAATAAGAGCGGCATAGCCGCTCTTACCGATATGACACCAGTTCTCAAAAATTTTGGGCGAAAAAAAACCCCGCCGAAGCGGGGTTTGAAGTGGTGCGGTGCTACATGAAAACACCAAAAGGTACTTTGTTCGCAAGGTTTAATTTAATCCACTTGAGGGCATCTTTTTCGTTATCGAATTTCTTAATTATCTCGCCGAATACTGTATACGCTTTAATTACGATCATCTTATTCCCCTTGAAAAAGCCCCCCTTGCGGGGGGCTTAGGTTTTACTCAGCAGCGGCTTCGTCCAAGGCATCCACCAGGAACGCGGCCAGGGCGGCGAGGCTGTCATTCGCGGCCCGCATTTTCTCGAAACCCTTGCGGAGTTTCTCGCTGGCCTTTTCGGCTGTATCAGCGGGAGAGATCGCAATCATGATCGCGCCGCCGCCAGTCTTGGCCCCTGTTTTCTTACCCTTGGCGCGAGAGGCGTTTTCCTCATATCCCTTGCCTGTTTTCACGGCCTTGCGAAACTCGCCAAGGATCGTGTCAACGACAGCGGCCGAAACCTTTTTGCCCTTGGCATTGAGACCCTTGGGAAAGCGGGCCTCAACGAATGCAACCGCAAGAGGACATTTGCCTTTTGCGCCCACTACAGCCTTGGCCGCGTGTAACTTGGCGGCGGCTTCAGCGGCACGGACCTTAGCAGATCCGGCTGTGTTCAGAGCCTCGCCGCAAGTAGTGGCAAGGGCAATATGCCCGACAGTCGGGGTATAAGGTTTGACGGCCTTGGTTGTTTTCTTGGTTGTCATGCTAACTACTCCTATAAAGGTTGATTGAAATGTCGCGTTTTCTGTCGCGACAACCAAACTATAGCATAGGTCTACGAGATACAAAATCCTCAAGTCAGACTTGAGGCAGCAACCCCCACCCGCCCCCTACCCCCCAAACTGGCTATATGGGACCCGCCCGCCGCTACGCTGTGTGTTTTGCACATCCAATTACCCCCTCCCCCCAACTCAATGTAAAAGTAAAAGGCTTGCCCATTTATAGCGAAACACCCCCCTTGTCTTTTCTAATGGGTCCCATACCCCCGGGGGGTATATAATTTTTTCTTGACTTTTTTATTTCCCGTGTTATTTTCCGGGCAACTGGAGCCGCAAACCGCCCCTTACATGCCCATTGTCATAACACCTGAAGTTGGAATACCGCTGCCCTTTGACGTTACGCCAGAGGAGGCCGAAGGCTTCAGAGAGCGGGCTAAGGCTGCTTGTCAGACAATCCTGGACCTGATCCAAAACGGTGCAGATGTAAAAGCCGATGAGGGGGACTCAGCCAAGGCACACCAGATTATTGCTACAGAGAAATTCACCCCGGCAAAGACACTCCCGGGCACCATCCTCAAACTTGAGGCCCTGCTGGATCACTATGACCACGAGTTCCTTGAAGTCAACCGCAGGATCCAGAATCTTGTAACGAACAAGTTGCTGGAAGAGACCGAGAACGAAGATCCCAAAATTCGGATGCGTGCCTTAGAACTGTTGGGTAAGCGTAAGGGGGTGCAACTCTTCACTGACCAGATAGAAGTGACCATCAAGCAAAAACCTGTAGAGGAGATTGAGAAAGAACTCGGCTCCTTGTTGGAACGCTACATGGGCCCTGTCGAACAGGCGGTTGAAAACGACGTAGAAGATGTTGAGGAGATAAAAGAGCCAGCCGTCATACCGGATGACGATGAGTTAGATGCCATGCTTGGGCTAAAGAAGGAGGGCGGGAATGGGCAGCAACCACTTGCAGACGCTCCTAGCCAATAAGAGTCAACTGGATCAACTCCCGCCGAGTGTAAAAGCCCGGCTGTATGAGTTGCTGGAGGAGTTAGAAGAGAGAAAATCGGCTGAGAACGCCCAGAAATCCTTCATGGCCTTTGTGCAAAAGGTCTGGCCGGGGTTTATTAATGGGGCACATCACACTAAGATGGCCGCTGCCTTTGAGCGGGTAGCAGAAGGGAAGGTCAAGAGGCTAATTATCAACATGCCACCCCGGCACACTAAGTCAGAATTTGCTTCCTACCTGCTCCCGGCTTGGTTTCTAGGTAAGTTTCCTGATAAAAAAGTGATTCAAACCTCCCATACGGCTGAGTTGGCGGTGGGTTTTGGACGGAAAGTGAGGAATCTTGTTGATCAGGACACGTATAGAGAGATTTTTCCTGCAGTGGCGCTACAGTCAGACTCTAAGGCTGCTGGCCGGTGGGCGATTAATAAGGGGGGAGAGTACTTTGCTATCGGTGTTGGAGGTGCTGTTACGGGTAAAGGCGCAGACATCCTCATCATCGACGACCCCCACAGCGAGCAAGAAGCCGCCCAAGCGGAAACCAACCCGGAAATCTACGACAAAACCTACGAGTGGTACACATCCGGGCCAAGACAACGACTCCAGCCGGGGGGAGCGATCATAATTGTGATGACCCGGTGGTCTAAAAAGGATCTAACCGGGCAAGTTATCAAGGCGGCAGGCCAAAGATCGGGTGAGGACTGGGAAGTTATTGAATTTCCAGCGATTTTGCCCTCGGGAAAGCCCTTGTGGCCGCAGTTTTGGCCCCGTCACGAGTTAGAAGCCCTCCAAAAAGAGTTGCCCCATACCAAATGGATGGCTCAGTACCAGCAGAACCCCACTTCTGAGACCTCAGCGATTGTAAAAAGGGAGTGGTGGCAGACGTGGGAGGACGAAGAGGCCCCGCGCTGCGAGTTCACCCTGATGGCTTGGGATACGGCCTTTGAGAAAAGCAACCGTGCAGACTATTCCGCGCTTACCCACTGGGGAGTCTTTTACAAAGACGATGATACGGGCACTCAACAGGCCAACATCATCCTGCTAAATGCCTTTCGGGACCGTTTGGAGTTCCCGGCACTGAAAAAAAAGGCGCTGGAGTTTTGGGAGGACGACCAGCCGGACTCGGTGATCATCGAGAAGAAAGCCTCTGGTGCTCCTCTTATCTATGAGCTAAGAAGCATGGGCATTCCGGTCCAAGAATTTACGCCAAGTAAAGGCAACGACAAGATTGCAAGGCTAAATGCGGTGGCTGATCTCTTTGCTTCGGGTAGAGTCTGGGCACCCAACACCCACTGGGCTGAGGAAGTAATTGAAGAGGTTGCATCCTTCCCGGCGGGGGAGCATGATGACTACGTTGACTCGGTATCTCTTGCGTTGATGCGCTTCCGTAAGGGTGGATTTGTGCGTTCGTTACTGGACGAAGAAGATGAGCAGCCGTATTTTAGGCGGCGTGTTCAGGGGTACTACTAATGGCGGTTACACAGCAACACATGGGGCGTAATTCGTTAGTAGACCGATTGGCTGCTCAGGTAGGTAATCGAGATTTGGCTATTGAAATATTAAAAAAGCGTGGACACTTGGCTCAAGATGGCAAAACATTAACGGCAGAAGGTATGAAGCGAAATGCTATGACAGCCGAAGAGCGTGCAATTGATCGTGCTGTAAAACGCACAGGTAAAGAGGCAAAAGACTTTACATATAAACCGGCAACAAATATGGCGGTTTTAAAAAATAGGAAATAAACATGGCAATTGACAAGGCACTTGGGCAGCCTCCGTTAGGACTTAAGGATGAAGATCTGGCGATGATGGAGCCGGATATTGAGATTGAGATTGAAGATCCTGAGTCAGTAAGTATTAAGGCTGGTGGGCTGGAGATAGAGATTGAGAAAGACGAAAATAGCGATGACTTTAATGCCAACCTTGCCGAAGAGATAGATGAAGGTGAACTGACTGAACTGGCAGGAGATCTGCTAGGTGACTTTGAAGAAGATCTAAGTTCACGTAAAGATTGGATGCAGACCTACGTGGACGGCATTGAATTACTTGGTATGAAAGTTGAGGATAGGACAGAGCCTTGGCCGGGGGCTTGTGGTGTATATCACCCGTTACTAAGTGAAGCCCTTGTGAAGTTTCAAGCCGAGACCATGATGGAGACCTTTCCTGCACGGGGTCCGGTTAAGACACAAATTATTGGTCGTGAGACTCCTGAGAAAAAAGACGCTGCCCAGCGTGTTCAGGATGACATGAACTATCAGTTGACCGATGTGATGACGGAATACAGACCCGAGCACGAGCGCATGCTGTGGGGGCTGGGGTTATCGGGTAATGCGTTTAAGAAGGTGTATTACGACCCAAGTTTTGAGCGTCAGGTCAGTGTATTTATTCCAGCAGAAGATGTCGTGGTGCCATACGGCGCATCTAACATCCAGACCGCAGAGCGGGTGACGCATGTGATGCGTAAGACGCCTAACGAGGTTAGAAAACTTCAAGTAGCGGGCTTTTGGAGAGATGTAGACCTGCCAGATCCACAGGATACGTTTGATGAGGTTGAGAAGACGATCGCTGAGAAAATGGGCTTTCGTGCCTCATCCGATGATCGGTACAAGATACTTGAGATGCACGTTGATCTAGACATACCGGGATATGAAGATAAGGACAAGGACGGCGAGACAACGGGTATTGCGTTGCCTTACGTTGTCACTATCGAGAAGCAGACACAGACAATTCTAGCAATTCGTAGAAATTGGAATCCTGATGATGACACCAAACAAAAACGAAACCATTTTGTTCACTACGGTTACATCCCCGGCTTTGGCTTTTATTGCTTCGGCCTCATTCACCTCATTGGTGCTTTTGCTAAATCAGGCACTTCTCTTATCCGCCAACTGGTCGATGCTGGCACATTGTCTAACCTACCCGGTGGATTTAAAACCAAGGGGCTCCGAGTCAAAGGCGACGATACTCCCATTTCGCCAGCGGAGTTTAGAGACGTAGATGTAGCCTCTGGCACGATTAAAGACAACATCATGACGCTCCCTTATAAGGAGCCATCGCAGGTTTTATATAGTCTTTTGGGCACCATCGTTGAAGAAGGTCGTAGGTTTGCTAGTGCAGCGGATCTGAAGGTATCTGACATGAGTGCTCAGTCTCCAGTCGGGACTACGCTGGCGATTCTTGAGCGCACCTTAAAAGTGATGAGCGCAGTTCAGTCGCGAATTCACTATGCAATGAAGCAGGAGTTCAGGCTTCTAAAAATCATTATTCGTGATTACACCCCGCCTAATTATTCTTACGAACCAGAAGATGGAACCCGTAGAGCTAAACAGTCGGACTACGACCAGTGTGACGTAATCCCTGTCTCCGATCCTAATGCGGCCACCATGTCTCAAAAGGTGGTTCAGTATCAGGCGGTTATGCAGTTAGCTCAAGGCGCACCACAGTTATATGACCTGCCATATTTACATCGCCAGATGTTAGAGGTTTTGGGTATTAGAAACGCCCAGAAATTAGTTCCCAATAAAGAAGACATGAGACCGCGTGATCCGGTAACGGAAAACATGGACGTGCTTAACAGTAAACCCGTAAAAGCATTTGCCTATCAAGATCATGAAGCCCATATTGCTGTGCATATGGCAGCGGTACAAGATCCGAAGATTGCCAAGATGGTTGGGCAAAGCCCGATGGCTAATCAGATCATGGCGGCTATGGCGGCTCACATTACTGAACACGTAGCCTTTGAATACCGTCGTCAGTTAGAAGAGCAGTTAGGTGTTCCCTATCCTGCCTTTAATGAAGAAGATGATGAGCGTATTCCTGAACAAATGGAGATTCATCTATCACGTCTGGCCGCAGCAGGAGCACAAAAACTTCTTGCCAAGAGCCAAGCGCAAGCAGCACAGGAACAGGCACAACAGGTTGCACAGGATCCGATTGTGCAGATGAAACAAGCAGAACTTCAACTTAAGGCCCAAGACCTTGAATTGAAGAAACAGAAGTTAACAACTGACGCTGCGGCAAAAGCAGATCAGTTGGATATTGAACGTGAGCGAATTGAGTCTCAGAAAGAAATTGCAGGAATGCAAGTAGGGGCCAAGACCGCAAAAGATCGTGCTGAATTGGAAGCCCGCATGGAGTTAGAGGGTCTTAAAATGGGGACACAGATTGCTGAAAGATTAAAAAATAGATGAAACGTATACCCCGTAAACCAGGACAGCCTGCAAAGTCAGATAAACACTCTGACCTATACACAGATGAAGACCCTAAAGGCACGATTCATGGACTAAAGTTTGCTTCAGCACAAGATGCCAAAACAAGCGTATCTAAGATTAAATCTAGTGGTCGCTCTCACGCTCATAAAATACAAGCAGCAATTGCTATGGAGCAACGCGCTAAAGTGATGGGTAAAGCGGATGCGGCAGGTGTGTACCGTAAGTTTATTAATTCGATGAAAAAGGAAAATAAGTGAATGAAGACTTATTAAGTTACTTATCAAAAAAACTGCAAGAAGAAATGAAGGTGATTGAAAACGATACAGTATTGGGTCACGCAAAAGACTTTGGAGACTACAAATACGCTTGTGGGATCTATCGTGGCCTGCTGATTGCAAACAACGTTCTCACAGAGACCGCAGAAAGGATGGAAAAAGACGATGAGTGAATTAGCCATCGCTACAGAAGAAGGTGAAGTAAGTACGATTCCGGATTCTCCGGAGCGCAAAGCCAAGCAGGTGCCGGATCCGTCTGGTTACCGAATCCTGTGTGGGATACCCAACATCGAAGAAGCCTACGATGGTGGCATCCTTAAATCCGACATGACCATCCAGCATGAAGAGCTTCTGACTACGGTGCTCTTTGTAATGAAAATGGGGCCGGATTGCTATAAGGACAAGGAACGCTTTCCCAGCGGCCCTTGGTGTAAGGAAGGGGATTTTATTCTCGTGCGCCCACACGCAGGTACGAGGCTCAAGATTCATGGTCGAGAGTTTCGGATCATTAACGATGATTCTGTCGAGGGTGTAGTTGAAGATCCTCGTGGAATCAGCCGCAA
>Ga0194130_10008642_pt1 | contig 10762 bp, 10 predicted proteins | sample TA2KigsurfametaG_FD_160084 | JGI IMG/M metagenome (GOLD analysis project Ga0194130, IMG submission 160084) | Freshwater microbial communities from Lake Tanganyika, Tanzania - TA2015050 Kigoma 12 surface | ecosystem: Environmental > Aquatic > Freshwater > Lake | place: Tanzania: Lake Tanganyika... | reverse complement strand
CTGCAGCCGCGAGTGGTTCCGCCGACCCCGCTGCCATGGCAGCGCCTTTTGCGCATGCCGCAGTCTGGTGGAACGCGATGCAAGAGCAATTCTCAAATGCAGTGAATCAGGCCATGCAGCAAAGCGCGCCGCCGGAACCGAAGCCGAGCAAGAAAGCAGCAAAAGAGAAAACGACTACAAACAAAACACCCACAGGCAAAACCGCTTCAAGCCAAACGACGACTGCCAAGAGCGCCAAGAGCAAAAAACCAGCAGTCAGTAAACCAGCGGCCAAAGGTACAAAAAAAGACAAATCACCGCCAGCATCGGGCAGCGGATCGAAACGCGCGTCGAGTTCGGCAGATTTACCTAAAGAAAAATAGGAACTTATCTCGTTAGGCCGCTAGTAGCTAGGGCAGTAGATCAATTTTTGGCACGCGCTTTCAACCAGCGCATTAACGCGCCGACGACGGGTAGTTTTTCATACAATTCCTCGGCCACATCCCAATAATCACGGTGATAGTTCACGCGACCATCAGCGGCAAAGCGGATATGGGTTGCACCACGTATACATTGTTCATCGCTGGAGAAGCGCTTCATGCGAAATAGAAAATCCCAGGTCAGAAATGCATGATCGTCCTGCAGCATGCTATGCGTGACGACAAAGCGCGGCGCATCAAGCTGATCGAACATATGAGTAAATACATGGCGTACTGGCGCAATGCCATGAACTTCATTGAATGGATCTTTGAACCAGACATCATCGGTATAGATATCTGACAGTGAATGTGCAGTCTCCGGGCTGATTGACTCAAAAAAATCAATCACGCGCTGCAAGCTTGCTTGGTGCTTCATAGCCCGGTCACCTTGTGAATCAGCCAGAAGTAGACACGGTACGGTAACAAGCGCGCAAATCGCAACCAGTTCGTAAATCGACGCGGAAAATGAATTTGGAACTCGCCTCGCTCCAGGCCAAGCACAATTTGTCTTGCTGCTTCATCGGAAGTGATTAATGCCGGCATCTCGAAGTCATTTTGCTTGGTTGCAGGTGTATCTACAAAACCGGGATTGATCAGATAAACGCCGATACCTTTGCCGTGTAAATCCAGATAAAGCGTCTCTGCCAGATTGATCAGGGCCGCTTTGGTCGGGCCGTAGCCGAGGGAACGTGGTAGACCGCCAAACCCTGCTACTGAGGAAACGATACCGATACCGCCGTGGCCTTGTGACAGCAAGGTTGGCATCACGGCGTCAATAGCATGGAATACTGAACGCAGATTCACATCCAGCATGTGATCGATTGCGCTGATATCGATGGCGTCAGCGCGCATTTCGCGATAAACACCTGCCACCAGTAGTATTAGGTCAATGCCCTGCCATTCGGCCAAGAGTCGATCACGTGCCTGCAGCAATTCGACGTCATTGGTGACATCAAGCGGCAAGACCATAGACTGCCCGCCCGATGTAGCCACTTGCTGCAATGCCTCTTGATTGCGTGCCGATAGCGCAACTCTTGCGCCAAGTGACAACAGGTGCTTAGCAGTTGCTGCGCCTATGCCGGTAGATGCGCCGATCACCCACACCCGTTGATTGCGCCAATCCTGAATTTTCGGGTTCATGATTTAGGCCCGCTTCGAAGCCGTCGCATCGCATACGACGAGAACATCACCATCATCGCTAATCCCCTATTGCGCATCGACTGTCGACTGTCGCTCATCGTATCTCGCTGACTGAGTACGACTCACGGTTCGCGCTTGCGAAACGACAGCGTCACCTCGCCAAGTCGAAAGCCAAACTTGCTCATTACGGCTCGATTCAGCATGACCTTGTCATCCATCATGAACATCCAGTCGTCAAAGTTCACATGGTAAGTCGTGCCATCTACAGGTAATGCAAGCGTATAGCGCCAGTTGAATGCATTGCCACCGGTGGCGCCATTGGCTTCACCGATCACATCGGACGCTGTACCCGTGTAACGGTTGTCACCGATTTTTTTCAGGGTCCAGACACGGCGCTGCTTGGTACCGTCGGAGAAAGTGAAATGCTCATCTAGTGTGCCGGTGTCGCCATCCCATGTGCAGTCCATCACCACGGTAAAGCGCTTGACGACTTTGCCACTGCGGTCTTGAAACATACCCCATGCATCGACTGTGCCGTTGAAGTAGGTTTTCAGATCCAGCTTGGGTTGCTCGGCGGCGTAATCCGAAGGCTGCAGCGTCGCGCCACAACCGCTCAGCATCAGTGCGATACATACTTGCGCACTCATCAATAGCGCCCGCCAGCTCGGTGTTTTCATACTTCAATCTCCTGTCAAAGTTCGTTTCAAATGAAGTTTTGAGTGGTGGCTCATACATCGCTTAATGGTGCGCGCCACAGCACCACAGCTGCACAGAATTTCAGGGCACATGGCAATGCAGCGTAAGCCAGAGTTAGCGCAGACAGCGCGTCGGCTTGCGTTGTGCCCGGGGTGTAACCGAGCCATCCCAATAATGGCAGTGCTATGCCCGCGGCCAGCGCCAGATTCATTTTGGTGACCCAACTCCATAAGCCAAAGTAGCTACCTTCATGTTCACCGCCATGACCGGCACGACCAATCACACCAGCGAGTAGTGCCGGCGGTAAGGCTAAATCGGCGCCCAGTGCGGCACCAGTGAGCACGCAGATGATCGCGAACGGCACCACAGCCCCTGCGCTGAGTTGCGCAGTCCATAGAAACGCAACAATCGCCAGCAACATCGCCGCTAGCCAGGCACGTGATTCACCGACGCGCGCAGCGAGCCGCGTCCACAACGGCAGCGCTAATGCAGCAGATAAAAAATACAGTAACAAGAACATCGGCGCTTGCGTGGGCAATAACAAGCGGTCTGAAACAAAAAACAGAAATAGCGTTGCAGGCACTGCTGCAGCAATACCGTTTAATGCATAGACCACAAATAACCAGCGAAAGCGTGGCTGGGTCAAGGGCATCAACCAGTGCGCGCTTGGTCTGGATTCGGCCATGCTTGCAGCACGTGGCGAACATTTCAGTAGCAAGGCTGCGCCAAACAGCAGCAACACAACGAAGCTGATGCATAAACCGGTACGACCCACCAGCGGCGGCAGCACCGCCGCTAACACCACGCCGAGTAGCGCACACCCTTCACGAATTGCAGTGAGTCGAGTGCGTTCGCCGCGCTGTTGAGTGAGGCGCGCACCCCAGCTGTTATGCGCGATAGTGGCCATTGAGTAACCGAGGTACACCAGCACCAGGCTGGCGCCGAACCACAGCACCAAGCCATCGGATGAAAGTGGCGGTGGCAACATCAATGCCCCAAAGCCAATCGCGAGTAATGGCAGGGCCAGCAAAATAAAACCCGGGTAGCCGCCGAACTTTGCGCTATCCATCCAGCGCCCCAGCGGTGGGTCAATGAATGCATCCAAGGTGCGCGCACCGAGCAGCAGCGTGCCGACGGTTGCCAGCGACATGCCGAGTTGCGCGGCATACAGTTGCGGCACCATCACGTAGATAGGTAGTGCCACCAGCGCCAGCGGAAGACCGAAGGCGCCGTACGCAAACAATTGCGTACGTGTGAATACAGTCACTGGCCGAGTAACGCGGTGCGCAGCTTGGGCGCAGTGGTCTTTGGGTGCAGCCAGATCGCAAAGAAAGCCGGCCCAAAAGCAGGATCGGCAACTTCACCAATCGGCGCACCATTCCGAAAAAATCGGGTAGCTTGCCCCGGAAAATAAACACCGGTGAGCTGAGTAGTCTTGTCCACATCAGGAAACAACTGTCTCATGGCATCCCCCCAGGCTTTGTGCTGTGTCGGGTTGCCGATACCGAGTTTTTTCATTTCATCGATGCTGGCATCAGCAATACGTTTGCCTTCCAGCGAGCGTGCATAGTTGAGTTCGAGTGCAAGCAGCGCGTTCTGCCACTGGTCCGGGTTGAAGTTGGTACGCGCGGCCCACAATGATGCGTCATACAACTTCAACCCAAGCCAACGGAAACTCCCGCTACCAATCACAGTAGCATCGGGCAATACTTGTTTCATCACCGTGGCGTTCGCCAGCGCCACCGAGGGCGCGCTCGAGAGCGAGAACAGCAACACCATCGGTAGCGATACCAGCATCAGCAAATGCAAAACAACCCGCCGAAGGTTTGATTGAAGCGACATGGTGTTCAAGGTTTGCGCAAGGTGAATTGGTACAAATCGATATTGTGCTCGCGGAAACCAGCCTCGCAATATGCGAGATAGAACTGCCAGGTTCTGATGAAGCGCTCATCAAAGCCTTGCGCTCTTACTTCTGGCAATACCGCATTAAACGATTGATGCCAATCTGCCAGCGTACGCGCGTAGTCCAAACCAAAAGCAAATGCATCCACGACTTGCAAGCCATGGCGTTCAGCATGCGCACGAAACACGCTGGGCGACGGCAGCATGCCACCCGGGAAAATGTACTGCTGAATAAAATCGCTGCCTTTACGGTAGCGATCAAACAGCGCATCATCAATCGTGATGGTTTGTATACAAGCCTGTGCACCCTGTTTCAATCGACGCGCGATCGTGCTGAAGTAGCTATCCCAGTATTGTTCGCCGACCGCTTCGAACATCTCGATCGAGGCAATACCATCAAATTCTCCGCTTGCATCGCGGTAGTCTTGCAGCCTGAGTTCAGCGCGCTCGGACAGCCCCAAGTTTTGCAGACGTTGCTGGGCGAATGCCAACTGCTCAGTTGAAATCGTCAGCCCTGTCAGGTGCATGCCATTTCGCGTAGCGAGCTCAGCGAAGCCACCCCAGCCACAACCTATTTCCAGCAAGCGCGCGCCCTCGGTCACATTCAATTGCGACAGAATGCGCGCGTATTTAGCTTGCTGTGCTTCTTGCAAGCTCATGGTGGGTGCGTTGAACAGCGCACTGGAATACGTCATGGACGGATCCAGCCACAAGCGATAAAACGCATTGCCGATATCGTAGTGAGCGTGGATATTGCGGCGGCTACCCGCTTTTGAGTTGCGGTTGAACAGATGACGCACTCGGTAGAGCAAGCCACCCCACCAGCTGCCGTAAATTGCTTCTTCCAATGCATTACGGTTACGAACCAATAGCTGCAGCAGTGCTGCCAAATGATCGGTATGCCAGTCACCGGCGATAAAGCTCTCGGCAAAACCAATATCGCCGGATTTCATCGCTGCCATGCATGGCTTCCAGTTATAGAAACGTAGTGACACCGGCGAATCGCTTTCGCCGAATTGCAGCACGCTGCCATCTGGGCAGGTGAGCCGAAGTGCGCCGTGTTGCAGGCGGCGTAGCATTTCAATCAGCACGCGTGCCTGTGGTGGCATGGGGATGCGCGATACGTCCTGCCCAGCGGGCTGCGCTGCCAGCTCTAGGCTGACACTCAAAGATTTATTCATCGACTGAGAGCTTTCTGTGGAGGATGTGGTTTGCTGAAAAATGGCACACGCTTGATGGACAGCCGCAGTGCTTGCCAGTGAATGCGGGCAATCACGCCGAAGCTCATCAGGGGGTAGCGCAAAAATGCTTGCGCTGCGCGTACATCATTTAACGCTCGTAACTTGCCGCTGACACTGGTCAGTAGCAAGGGACCTTGTACATCGTGATAATCGATGCGTGCCACTATGCGCTCTGTATTGGCGCCTTTTATATTCTGTATGGTGCGCATGAAGCGGAAGCGATAGCTTCCATCCACGGCACAAAACGGTGAGACATGAAAAACTTTACTGGCGGTGTGCGACTGTCCCCATTGCATTACCCCGCCAGTATCGAGCAGGTAGCAATGTCGCTCACCAAAAGTGTTGTTCACCTCGCATATGATCGCGCGCAGCGCACCATCATGCCGATGGCAAAACCAAAAAGACACGGGGTTGAACACATAACCCAGCACACGCGGGAATGTCTGCAGCCAGACTTCGCCATCGGCGTCGGCAATACCTTCGCTACGCAATAATTGATCAATCCAGAGCAGTAATGGCGTCTTGCCATCGCCATGATCGCCGTCGTGAAACGACAGCAGGTTGAATCGGTTGCGCGAGCACAGTTTGCTGCCGAAGGCGTCATTGCCCAAGGTGCGCAGCGGCAGCATCAGTGTGAATACGCCGTAGCTGAACACATTCGACGCGGGACGCAGCCGCTGATGCCGGACCGATCCCATGCTGATCATCGCGCGCGCCGTGTTCATGGTGCAGACCTTATGCGGCTTGTTTGACCGCTGCTTCAGGCAGCGCAGCGATCCCTGCTGCCACTGACAAGCCCGACTTTAGGCCATCTTCATGGAAGCCGTAACCCGTCCAGGCGCCGGCAAACCAGGTGTTGCGCTTGCCTTGCAGCGAGCGCAGCGTGCGCTGCGCTTCAATCGCGGGCCCGTCGAACACCGGGTGCGCATAGTCGAAGCTCGCCAGCACTTTGCTTGGGTCGGGTGCGTGTATCGGGTTGAGCGAGACAATCACTGGCGTTTTGCAGGGCAGGGGTTGCAGTTTGTTCAGCAAGTAATGCACACAGACATTCGGTTCGCCCGGGCCGGCACTTTCGTAGTTCCAGGCCGACCAGGCTTTGCGCGATTGCGGCAAACAACTCGCATCGGTATGCAAGATCGCCTGGTTCGGCTGGTAACTTACTGCGGCTAACACTGCACGCTCTTCATCGCTGATATCGTCGAGCAATTTGAGCGATTGATCGCTGTGCGTAGCCAGCACCGTGTGGTCGTACAAAGCCATACCGCGCGAGGACTCGATACGCACTTGGTAACTGGTACCCAGCGGAATTCGGCGTATCGAGGTGACCGCTGTGTTCAGGTAATGCTGCGGAATGGATGCCAGCATTTTTTCTACGTAATGACGCGCGCCACCGGTGACGGTATGCCATTGTGGGCGGTTACTGACTTGAATCAGACCATGGTTGTGGCAGAAACGTACAAAGGTCGCGAGCGGAAAGGCGAGCATCTGCTCGGTCGGGCAAGACCAGATACAGCCCGCCATCGGCAGTAAATACCAATCACGAAATTCAGTGCTGTAGCGATGTTCATCTAAAAAATCGCCGAGCGGGATTTCATCCATTGCGCCTGCTGTAAGCGCGAGCTCGGTGGTTTGCCGGTTGAAGCGCACGATATCGCGCAACATGCGCCAAAAGCGTGGTGAAAGCAGATTGCGGCGCTGAGCAAATACAGTATCCAGGTTACTCCCAGCCCATTCCAGCGTGCGCGCGCCGATCTCCGATGACATCGGCATCTTCACTGCGAATGACATGTCGCTCGCGCTGGTATGAACCTCAAGTTGTTCGAACAACTGCACCAAGTTCGGATAGGTTCGATGGTTGAATACCAAAAAACCGGTGTCAACACCAAAGCGCTGACCATCGATATCGACATCAACGGTGTGCGTGTGTCCGCCAAAATAATCACCGGCTTCGTATAGCGCAACCTCATGACCATCGCGTGACAATTGCCAAGCGGCGGACAATCCGGAGATGCCGGATCCAACGACTGCGATCTTCATGTCGAGTCCTGACAATCAAGAATAAAAGTGCTACGACGCCCGACAGGAAGTGACTAGGATCGGGGGGAAGGTCACCCTGGCGTGCCGCCAGCGGTCAGCCGGGAGGCGTCGCAGCTGAAAAGCTTGCGCTACTGTGGTCCGAGCGCTTTTTCGAGTGCGCTGACGAAAGACTTATCGTCAGGCCGTGTCATGCTGCCGAAACTGCCGACCAGTTTGCCATCGCGGTCGATCAGATACTTGTTGAAATTCCAAGAGGGCTCTTTCGCGCCGGCCTTGGTCAGCGCGGAGAATAAAGGGTTGGCTTCCTTGCCCTTCACCGAGCTTTTCGAGAACATCGGAAACTTGACGCCATAGGTGTTGTGGCAGAAGTCTGCGATTTTTTTGTTGTCGTCGGGCTCCTGTGAAAAATCATTGGACGGAAAACCCAACACCACCAAACCTTTTTCCTTGTATTTCGCGTACAACTTTTCCAAACCGTCATACTGCGAAGTGAAACCGCAGTAGCTCGCAGTATTCACGACCAATACAGCTTTGCCCGCATACTGACACAAATCCTGTTGCGCCTCGTCTTGCAGTCGATTGAATTTGTGGTTCAGCAGCGCTGGGCAGCTGACTGCGGACGCAAGTCCCGGCAGCAGCGCTGACAGTAACAGCAGCGACGATGCGATCATGGTGTAATGCAAATTCAGAGGCGTTCTCATCGCGTTGACACCTATAGAATTAATCCCGATTCGATGAGTCTAGCCTAGTTTGAAAAATCTTTCCGGCGACGGAAAAATGATGCGTTTAGGCCAGTTCTCACTTCGCGTATTGGTGCCGCTTTTGCTGGGCCAGCTACCGTATTAAAGCAGTCAATTAAACAAAGTTGCCAAAGTTGCTTTTGTATCAAAAATTTGAGACCACGATTAATCGGAAATAGAGACTCCATGCGACATTTGATACTGCTGCTTGGCGATCAACTCAGCTTAAACAGCGCCGCTTTGGCAGAGTTCGACCCTGCCCAAGATGCGGTGCTGGTGATCGAGGCGCCCAGCGAGGCCACGGTCGTTTGGTCGCACAAAGCCCGCATCGTGATGTTTCTCTCCGCGATGCGGCACTTCGCAGAGGAAGCGCGTGCGCGCGGTTGGACGTTGGATTATGTCGCGTTAACGGACTTAGGCCAAAAGACATTTGCCGAGCGATTAGCCGAAGCATTAGCGCGACATCGTCCAAAAGCACTCAAAGTGCTCGAGGCGGGTGAGTTTCGCATGCAAAGTTTGATCGCCTCGGCATGTCAAACCGCGGGCGTAGCGTGCCACTGGGTCGATGACACGCATTTCATGTGCAGTCGTACCGAATTTGCTGCCTGGGCCAAAAGCAAGCGCGAACTGCGCATGGAGTTTTTCTATCGCGAGATGCGCAAGCGGCACAAGGTGTTGATGCAGGGTGCAGAGCCGGTCGGCGGCCAATGGAATTTCGACCAAGACAACCGCAGCAGCTACCCGAAAAAAACCGGGCCTGGCGAGATACCGTTGCCTGCGGCGTTCGCACCAGATGCCATCACCAGCGAAGTCATCGCCGAAGTTGAAAAACACTTTCCTGATCATCCTGGTACCGCAAGAAATTTTTTCTGGCCTGTCACGCGTGAGCAGGCTTTAACCGCGCTGGACAATTTCATTCGATTACGGCTGCCAAATTTCGGCAAGTACCAAGACGCCATGTGGACCAACACGCCTGCAGGCTGGCATTCACTGTTATCTGCAGCACTGAACTTGCATTTGCTCGACCCGCGCGAGGTGATTGCTGCGGCCGAGCAGGCCTACCGAGACGGCCGCGCTCCACTTGAGGCGGTGGAGGGATTCATTCGTCAGATCTTGGGTTGGCGCGAATTCATACGCGGCGTGTATTGGCTGGATATGCCGGCCATGCGTGAAGCCAATCACTACGGCCATCAGCGTGATTTGCCGCGCTGGTTCTGGACTGGCGAGACCCATATGGCATGCGTACGTGATTGCCTGCAGCAGACACTGGCTTACGGCTATGCGCATCATATTCAGCGACTGATGGTCACCGGTAATTTTGCACTGTTGGCTGAGCTATCTCCGCAGCAGGTGGAGGATTGGTACCTGGCGATTTATGTCGATGCGGTTGAATGGGTCGAACTACCCAACACCGCCGGTATGGCACTGCATGCCTGCGGCCCGCGCTTTACCAGCAAACCCTATGTGGCCAGCGGCGCCTACATTCATCGACAGAGTAACTACTGCAGTGCCTGTCGCTACGACCCGGCGCAGCGCTCGGGCGAGCGAGCTTGCCCATTCACCACGCTTTACTGGCATTTCATTGAGCGGCATGCAAAGGTATTAATGAGTAACCCCCGTACCGCGCTAATGGCCAAAAACCTCAATCGACTCAGTGAGGCCGAGCGCGCCGCTATTCGACAGCAAGCCGCTCGCATGTTGAGCCAATTGGATGCGCTTTGATATCAAATTGAAAATCTGCGTCCGGGGATTTTGCGTTTGAGATCGGGCGAGTGCTGGAGCGCCAATCGTGATGAACCATTATTGATAAAATCGGTGCAATCATTTGCCTTTGCTGGATTTTTCAAATGCTGTACCCCGAGCTTTTTCGATCGCTGGAGCAAGTCCGCTGGAACATGGAAACCGACATTCCATGGGATCAGTTCGACACCGACAAACTCTCCGACGAGCAGGCGCGCACCATCAAAATGAACGCCATCACCGAGTGGGCGGCCCTACCGGCAACCGAGATGTTCTTGCGGGATAACCGTAACGACAGCGATTTTTCGGCGTTCATGTCGGTCTGGTTTTTTGAAGAGCAAAAGCACGCCTTGGTGCTGATGGAATATCTGCGGCGTTTTCGCCCTGATCTGCACCCCACCGAAGAAGAACTACACAAAGTTCGATTTGAATTTGACCCGGCGCCACCGCTCGAAACACTGATGCTGCACTTTTGTGGCGAGGTCAGGCTGAATCATTGGTATCGCTGTGCGGCGGAGTGGCACACCGAACCTGTCATCAAGCACATTTACAAGACGATTAGTCAGGATGAAGCGCGGCATGGCGGTGCTTATTTGCGCTACATGAAAAAAGCCCTGACGCAGTTTGGTGACAACGCGCGTGCTGCATTTGCCAAAATCGGCGTGTTGATGGCATCCGCCCGCCGCACCGAGAAGCCTTTGCACCCGACGAATTTGCATGTCAATCAGGCGCTGTTCCCGAATGACACGGTGCAAAGCCGGTTGCCTGATCCGCAGTGGTTAGAGGCTTGGCTCGACAAGCAAATTAA
>Ga0194130_10008635_pt1 | contig 10767 bp, 12 predicted proteins | sample TA2KigsurfametaG_FD_160084 | JGI IMG/M metagenome (GOLD analysis project Ga0194130, IMG submission 160084) | Freshwater microbial communities from Lake Tanganyika, Tanzania - TA2015050 Kigoma 12 surface | ecosystem: Environmental > Aquatic > Freshwater > Lake | place: Tanzania: Lake Tanganyika... | reverse complement strand
AATTAGAGACAAAGCTTGCTGCGCTCTCAAGAGGGGCATCGCCAACAGAACCACAGCTGCCACAGACAAGATGAAGATGATGGGCATCCTCTGCCGCGTGATAGGTCGCACCGCCATGGCCAAGGTGGGCATGCTTAACTAAGCCAACATTTTCTAACGTCTCAAGGTTTCTATAAATCGTTGAGAGATTAATTCCTGGATGGCTCTTTCTAACGCTCTCTGCCACTTCCTCAGGGGTGGCATGGCCTAGCTCGCGCACCGCGCGCAGCACTAACTCGCGCTGTGGGGTTAGCCGCAAACCCTTCTGCCTTAACTCATCTGCGCGCTGGTTCACAGCTCCATTCTAGAGGCTTGGCAGGTTATAGGAATTTTCAAGGCTCTTAGATCTTGATATCCAGCTACGAAAGCGGGCAAGGAGTAGATATAGCTCGCATCCTAGGCAGTAATTAAAAGCAGCATTTAGAAAGGCTGCAGCTAGTGCGCCACCAACGGCGATTGTGAAGAGAGCGGGGATATCAAGTAGATATGCAGTTGAGGCAAGTATGACAAAGATAAATCCAACAACTTGAGCAAAGTGCGGCGGCCTTACATCCTCCAGTGGCGCCTGGCCTTTAAGCCTTGGCTTAATTAACTTTGAAAAGATAACTGCATATGGCGTTGCCTTTGGACCTAGAAGCGCGCCAAGTGCAAAGGCGACAAAGATAAAGCTAAGAAGAACCCAAGACTGCGTTGTGAGAAGGAGTGCTAGAAGCGCAGTAGTAATAGCTGCTCCAAAGCGCGGCCCTCTAGCATCAAGAAATTGTTGTGTATCACTTTTTTCAAATTTTAAGACGTTGAATACTGACATTTAAAATGTTTCCTAATTCTCTAGTAGTTGGTTTTTTGATTATTAAAAAGAAATCAACAACTACTGCAGACAGAGCTGGCCAGCAAAGCGCGCAAAATCAATTACCCGTCTTTTGGTAAAGAGCGCTTTTATTATTGAAGCCATGTCGAAAGTGTAGAAGAGGTATTAGAACTTCGCTACTTGCAAATACCTTGCATTACGCTCACTCAACCTACTTAATAGCAGCAAGTGATGCTAAGACCTCGCCACGCTTAGGGGCGCCAACAGCTCGCCCAACCTCGATCCCATATCTATCAAGAAGAAGAGTTGTAGGGGTAGTTCTAATATCAAGGCGGCGTACTAGCTCTAAATTATCTTCGGCATCAATATCAATATGTTTTACTCCATCAAGCTCAGAGGTGATATCAGCTAGTAAGACTCTAGTTGCCCGGCAAGGGGTGCAGAATGCTGATGAGAATTGCAGCAGAGTCACTCTCTGCCCCAGCTCATCTCCAATATCCTCACTTGAAAGAGATGCGCTCTTAGCCTTTGAGCCTTTTATCTTGCCGCTTTTAGCCTGATACCAGAGGCCGTAGATGCTCGCTAGCGTCAAAATGAGTGCAATTGCTAGGTAATTCTCCATCCCAGTATTCTTCCACCCTTATGGCTCGACTTCTACTTTTAACCAATAGCACTGGCGCTAGCGCTGAAGTTCTGCTTGCTTTAAGCCTTCTGCAACATAGCGTAAAAATCCTGCCAGCAGTGGCTTCAGTATTAGTAGATATCCCAGAAGTTGATGTTTTATTTGTTGATGCAAGGCGAGATCTAAGCGCAGCTAAATCACTTACTAAATTAATAAAGACAACTGGAGTTGGCTGCCCAATGCTTTTAATTACTACTGAAGGCGGCCTCTCAGCAACGAGCGCTGATTGGGAATTTGATGATGTCATCCTTGATAACGCAGGGCCAGCAGAGGTTGATGCACGAATCAGAGTAGCGATTGGAAAACTAGAAGCACTTCGAACTCAAGCAGATCCAACATCAGGTGAGATAAAAAGTGGCGATGTAATAATCGATGAGAAGAGCTACACCGCAAAGATTAAAGGTCGCGCACTTGATCTAACCTATAAGGAATTTGAACTTCTAAAATACCTTGCCCAACATCCAGGAAGAGTCTTTACAAGATCTCAACTACTCCAAGAGATCTGGGGCTATGACTACTTTGGTGGCACTAGAACTGTTGATGTCCATATTAGACGCCTTAGATCAAAGCTTGGAACAGAGTTTGAAGCAATCATTGGAACTGTTAGAAATGTGGGATATCGCTTTAATCTCTCGCCAAAAGATTCCCAGCTTGCAGATCTAGCTAATGATTAAACTTGCCAATACTGATCTAACTATCTATCCACTCTGTCTAGGTGGCAATGTCTTTGGCTATAGCGCAGATAAAGAAAACTCTGAGGCGGTACTTAGTTTCTATGCCGATAACGGTGGAAACTTCATTGATACGGCAGATATGTACTCCCAATGGGCCCCAGGCCATATTGGCGGTGAATCAGAGACCATCATCGGTAATTGGATGAAAAAAAGAGGCAATAGAAGCCAAATGATTATCGCTACCAAGGTTGGAAAGCTTGATACCAAGCCAGGACTTAGCCCCTCAAACATCATCTCTGCCTGCGAAGATTCACTAAAGCGCCTGGGAAGTGATTACATCGATATCTACTACTCTCATCAAGATGATCTAGATACTCCAATAGAGCAGAGCCTTGGAGCATATGACTCACTGATTAGGTCAGGAAAAGTTAGATATATCGCTGCATCTAATTTCACACCCGAAAGGCTGCAAGAATCCCTAGATATTTCAAAAAAGCTAAACCTTGCCTCCTATATCGCATCCCAAGATCAATACAATTTAATGGAGCGTGAATATGAGAGCACTCTTAGATATACTCTTGAGAAGAATAATCTTTCACAAATTCCTTTCTATGGCCTTGCTCGCGGTTTCTTAACCGGCAAATACCGACCTGGAGCTAGCGTTGAATCAGTTCGCGCAACTGGCGTTTCAAACGCTTATGGAAATGAACGCGGCTGGACGATGCTTGAAAAACTAGATCAGATAGCCAAGGAGAGAAAAACCTCTATTGCTTCAATCTCACTTGCTTGGCTTAGGGCTCAGAGAACAATTGCTGCCCCTATTGCATCAGCAACAAAACTTGAGCAGATTAAAGAGATCATGCCTATAGTTGAATTAAATAAAGAAGAACTAGCCCTACTTTCCTAATTTCTTCTCCTCTATTGATCTATTTGCAAGGCAATCACAGCCAGCTAGCTCTTGAATAAGTTCATCGGTAAGCCGCTTTCCATTAGAGAGAGTTACTACCTCGCTCTCTAAATCAATATCAGGACCAAGAGTTAATTCAATTCCATAATCGGTAGTAAAACTCTCTCCTACCTTCCATCTCTTATTCAACATTTCTCCTTCACTAAAAGGGCAGCAAGATGGAGTTTAACAATTTCGCAAATACTTCTAAGGCTAAGTCTTTAGAAAATCAGAATTTAGAGAAAATTCCTTCATACGCTCCGTAGATCTTAAATACTCACTAACTCCTGACACATCGCCCTAAAGGCAGCGGTATGAGCTTCAACATCGCTCCTGCTTGTGTAAGGAGACATAAGTGCCATATTGTGAAATGGAGTAAGAAGGATTCCATCATTGAGTAGGCGAAGATGAATATATTGCTCTAACTCAAAATCGCCCGCTCTTGCCGCCTCGCCTCCGGTTTTTGGAGCGCTTCTTTGAAAGAGATACTCACCGCGAGCTCCAAGGCGATTAACATGCCAGGGCAGGCTAAATTCATCTATCGCTGCCTCAACTCCATCACACCAGAGGCTTCCAAGCTCAATCATCTTTATAAAGTTCTCATCGGTTAATACTTGAGTAAGCGTTGCCTTCATTGCAGCAAGAGATAGGGCATTTCCTGCAAGAGTTCCACCAATTCCGCCAGTATCAATTACTTCACGCTCTGTCTTTCTTGCTATCTGTTCTGCAATTTCATAGCTCATTCCAAATGTGCCAGTTGGTATTCCGCCTCCGATTGCTTTTCCAATAGTTAGAAAGTCTGGCTTTAAGCCAAGTTGCGCGCTCATTCCCCCAGGGCCAACAGAGATGGTATGGGTCTCATCAATAATCCAGAGCGCACCATATTTCTTAGCTAACTCGCCAACTGCTGATAAATAGCCATATTCTGGAAGAACTATTCCCACATTCGTCATTGCAGGCTCCATCAAGATAGCTGCAACATCGCCAAACTTTAGAGCATCTTCCATAGCAGCTAAATCATTAAATTCAACAACTCTAGTTGTTAGATCAAGTGGGACAGGGGCGCCAATATTTCCCTCACGAGTTATCGTTGCTCCAGAGCTATCTAGAGTTGCAAAGCTCTCATCAACAGATCCGTGATAGCAGCGATCAATAACAATGATCTTCTGTCTTCCAGTTATTAACCTGGCATAGCGAATCACATGGCGATTGGCATCAGTTGCAGAGACAGTAAATTGCCAGAGCGGGAGATGAAATCTTCTAGCAAGCTCTTTAGATACCGCTAGGGCATCATCTGTTGGAAGCATTGCAGTCATGCCCTTTGTAAGCTGGTTTGAAATAGCATCAACTGTTGGCTTTGGGCTATGACCGGTCATAGATCCAGTATCACCAAGGCAGAGATCAATATATTCATTGCCATCAACATCAATAAAGTGAGCTCCCTTTGCTGATTCAACAAAGAGTGGGTGTTTACCAGGCCATTTAGACATCCAAGACATAGGAACCCCGCCTGGCATTACCTCTTTAGCTTTTTCAAAGAGAGCAGCGCTTTTTGGGGTGCGGGAAGTAAAGCGCTCCATCTCTTCTTTATGAAGCGTCTTTAAGTGTTCTCTATTAATCACTTTTTAAACCTATCTCTTTGAATGCTTCCAGGGCTTGATACGGAGCAAGTCTTTCCTCAATTTAAACTGGATAATTTCAATGTCATAGGCAATCTGAGCCCTTAGCCAGTATCCATTTGAGAGACCAAAGAAGCGACAGAGCCTTAGATCAGTATCAGCTGTAATACTCCGCCTTCCCTTTAATATCTCGCCAATTCGCTGTGCTGGGACTTCACACTCTTTGGCGAGGCGATAGGAGGTTAGGCCCATCGGAATCATAAACTCTTCAAGAAGGAGCTCTCCTGGAGAGACTGGATTTCCTGCTCTTACAGATAACTTCTTAATCGAGGCAGGTTTAGATTTAGAGCTCTTAAGCGCCATCTCTATCTTCCTTTCCTGTTCAAAAAAGTAGGAAACTTAATTCTCTGATTTCAAAGTTGTGGGCCATAGTAACGCACCTCGTTACTACCGCGCCTGTGGATTACTTAGATCTCTTCAAATACAAAAAGCGCTTCAAGATAGGTATAGCTAGCTATTCCAAGATTTGCAGCATCAGGGGGTGCGCTCTGTGGCTCAATACAGACCCCTTCAGGATCTTGGTCATAGACCACCCAATAAGGCGCATCTGATTCAATCTTTATCTGCAATACATCTTCCCAAGAAACTGTTGGCACTCCTCGCACTTGAGTAAAGGCATCATCCCAAGGGGGAGGTGTTGGGTTTATTAACTTTCCAGTTGGCAGGTAATCACTGCCACGTTCAAACATTTTTCCAGGATGAAAATTAATCTCAGCTGCCCCGCCTCTATCAAACTCTCTTGGAAACCAGGGATGAAGCCCCATCCAAAATGGTAGATCACTTCCCCCTGCTTCATACTCTAAAGACCAACGAAGGGCATTATCAAGAAGTTCAAATCTCTGTTCAACTCTTGCTCCAAGATATGGCTCTGGAAGGTCAAGTGCAAAATAACCATTTCCTATCTCCTGCCAGGAAGAGGTAGGAGCAAAGCCATGTATTGCATGGGGTGAGGCAAGATTTGTTGGTAGTTGAAATTCTTCTCCCTTACTATTTTTAATTAGACCATCTTTGATTCGCCCTGCCCAAGGAGCCATCGGATACCAACCCCAGGTAAGCACCTGCCCTCTAAAGGGGAGCACACATTCAATATCTCTAAATCTTAAGGAAGAGATTCTTCCCCCTTGATCAACATCAATTTCAAGTGAGATCGCACCGCCATCCATTGCATGAAGAAGGCTCATAGCGCTAAATCTAACTCTTCTTTCCAGGGAGGATTAGCACCGGCTCTAGAGCAGGTAATTCCAGCAGCTTTTGCAGCCCGCTCTAATACTTGTCTCAATACATCTGCCTTTAGTCCATCTAGGCCGTATCTAAGAAGGCCTTCAACAATTACTGCGCCAATAGTGTCGCCTGCCCCAACGCTATCTATCAATTCAACCTTTGCTGCAGGGCAATCAATTCGCCCATCTCTAGTAAAGGCAGATAAGCCCTTCTCAGCTCTTGTCACAACAACTATCTCGGCACCCCTTGAGAGCCAGTTAGCGATTACTTCACTCTCTGATGATTGATAAAGCCAAGAAAAATCATCTTCACTTAGCTTCATAATCTTTGCTAGATCGATCCATCTCTCAACGCTATTTCGATAGATCTCTTTATTGCCTTGAATTGAAGGTCTGACATTGGGGTCAAAAACTATAGTTGCGCTCTTTTTGGAGAGCCATTTATATAGCTCTGAAGCACCAGGCTCTAAAAGAGTGGCAACAGAGCCAATATGAATCACCTCAGAATCCTCTTTAGGAAGCCAAGAGGAGTGGAAGTTAAAACTTTCCGTTGAATCTAACTTAAATTCATAGCTAGCAAGGCCTGCTTCATTGATAGTTGCTATGGCGAGAGCAGTTGGAAGATCTGAGCGATGCACTAAGTCAAGGCTAACCCCGCTATCTAATAGTTGGCGATCTATTGCCTGGCCATAGCTATCAGTTGAAATACCACCAATAAAAGTAGTTGAAAAACCAAGGCGGGCTAAGGCTTTTGCGCTATTACAGGGACCTCCTCCGACCATCTCTGAGATTTCTCCCCCTACTACAGGAATGAGATCCATTAAAGCTTCACCAACAACCCAAACTCTGCTCACTTCTTTAACCACTCCTTAATTATTGGCGCTAGTGATTTCGCATCAAGCTGCCCGCTTGCCAGGCTAACGATTACCTGCTCTGCTTCATCGACTCCAACTTTGAAATCTTTATCATTGATAATTGCAAATAGTCTTCCTGATGCCCAGGTTAATCTCTTATTGCCATCAATTAAAGCGTGATTAGATGCTAGTGAATGCATGAGAGCTGCAACTTTTTCGGCAAATGACTCATAAGCCTCTTGCCCATAGATCGATGTTGAGGGTCTATGAACTGCAGATTCAAGTAATCCAATATCTCTGATGCGAAAGTCTGGAATTAGCGCTTCGCCAATCTCAATTACTTCCTCAAGGCTGAGATATTGGATTTCCTTACTCACTTAGCAAGACGCTGAAGGAGTTCAGCGTCTTGAGTTTTAACCTTTTCAATGCCCTTTAATAGTTTATTTCGACGCCTTGAGGTATATGCATCGATTGCTCGAAGAGCCGCCTCTTGCATCGAAATTCCATCTTCAGCCGCTGCCCTCTTCAGTGCCTTAGCTTGCTCTGGAGAGAGCCTCAAATTCATCGCCATAAACAAATGGTACCACTTAGGTACTAGTTCAATTACTTTCACGCACTTCTCCGATCTACTCTTTCAAAGCGTTATTCCCCTCCCATTCTGGGCTAGAACCGCGACAGATACTCCCGATCGTCCACAGGCCAAGTCAAAGTTTTGGGCAAAGCTACCAAGCCGGAGAATCGGGAATTAGTTGAGTTACCACAGAATATGACCCAAGAATCTCTACTCGACATGGATTAGCCTTGGCCGGTGCTAAGTAAGATTTTCAAGCTTCGAAGAGAGTTTGGCAAGTTCTCTAGCGTTGGAGCCCTTGGCTATGTGGTGGGGGTTGGCGGCTTTAATCTCCTAGTTCATACCCAAAATGCTCCCTTTAAAGAAAAACCCTTAACTGGATCAATTCTTTCAGGAGTGGCCTCAATCCTTGTCGCCTACATTGGTAATAGACATTGGACTTGGAAAGATAGGAAGCGCAGCGGTGCAAGACGCGAAGTAACCCTATTTTTTATTATAAATGGAATCACTCTTACCTTCGGAGTTATCTGTCTTGCAGTCTCCAGATATGTTCTAAATCTTGATTCGGCCCTTGCTGACAACATCTCAGCAAATGTTATTGGTGTTGGCCTTGGAACAATTTTTAGATTCTGGAGCTATCGAACGATTGTCTTTAAGCCCCACTAGAGCTCTTCAAGCGATCTGCCATAACAACAGCTACCTCAAGCCAGCGAGTGATCTCCTCTTGTGTAAATGGGCTATCAGATCCTCTAACAACATAGAGGCCAGTAAACATATCGACACTATATTGATAAGCGCCAAAGAGATAGCGTATTGATTCACCTTCACCAATTTTGGCATGAACGATAACTCGGTTCTGCTCTGAAACTAAGCTTGCTGGAATCTTGGGAAGATTGAGAAATTCATATTTAGTAAAGATGCCATCTCTTTCGGTTCCACCACCGTTTTTTACACAGTTGCTATAACTTAGTTTTAGTTCGCTCAGCGCCTGTTGAGCAGCGCTTGCGCCTCGATAGCGAACTGACTCTGTAGATAGAAATAGATAGGGATTGCCGCTCCGATTTGCCAATACTTGACGTCGCTCCTTTCTAAGCAACTCAGAGTCATATTGAGCGCTACAGAGATCTAGCGTTGGATCCTCCAGCGTCGTTCCTCTTCCCATGGGAACGACATACCACTCTGAGGAGAAGTCAGAGCCATTAAATCCATATCTATTTAGCGCCTTTTGAATTGGATCTTCAAGTGATCTATCAGGCTCTACGGCGTAGCTTTGCGCCTCTGCTATATCGCTGATTTTTACTTCAGCTCGAGCAATACCAAGAAGAACAAAATTACTTCCCTGAACTTTTACACTCTTTTTTCTACCACCAACAGCGATACTTGCCGCCTCATAACTATCACCACTCTTCTTTGCTCGTACTGTCTTGGCTACGCCGCCAATTAATGAATATTGGGCGCTTCCTGCCCCTAGAACTACTCCTGCAAGAGATGAGGTTGCAAGGTATGCGGTGCACTTTCCAGAACACTTCATTGCCCCAACTGGGTATTCACTTGAAGCGCTACTCCACTTTCCACTTCGTCTCATATCAGTTGCAGGAGTAAAGCCAACTGCTGCGCTTAACTTTGCTGAGCGGCCATTTCCTAGACAATCAAAGGTTTGTAGCCTGCCAACTCTTTGATCGCCAATCGTGATTGATAGCTCTGGTTTGCTCTTTAGAGAACTTCTAGAAATTATCCAACCTTCAGGATTTACTAACTCAGTTGCACAAAGTCCTGTCCCAGCATCACTTACACCACTTAGCTCAACGCTAACTCTTGAAGAGCTAACTTTAGAAATCGCGTAATCACTTCCAATAACTGGAAGACCCCGATCAATATTTACTTGGAGAAGAACTGACCAAGGGCTCCAGATCCCTGAAAGATTTCTCACTCTAATCTCAAGGCCATATTGACCTTCAGGAAGATCTTGTAATTGCAAGATCTTTGGAGCAGTAAAGGGGTTTAAGTATGTCGGCTGCCAATCTGCGCTCTTTGACGTTGAAAGTTTTTTCACCACGCCATCAATCCTTGCCTCAAAATCGGCAATATCATTGACACTCTGTGAATAGGTGCCATCTAAAATTGCCGCATCAGGTGATCTCCAACTATTAGGAGAGCTCAATACTGGCTTCTTTAAATCCCCAGAGTCTTTTCTGACAATATTAACAAGCACCGAATCTTCAGAGGCGCTAGTGGCACTTAGCGTGATATTTCCGCTATAAACCGTAGCGCTTTTACCAGGCTCTAGCGTCATAGAACCTGATACCGAGGCAGATGAGGAGTAGGTATAGGAATCAAGATTTAGCATCCAGATATCAGTGCTTATTGCCTCGGTGACATCTGCAAGAGCGTCGTAGGCATTAGGTGAAACGATTGCAGAACTTGGCGGTGGATCGGTTCGATAAATGACTAATCCTGCCTTATATCTAGGACTAGCTTTTCGATATTCAATCCAATAGGTAGATCTACCATCTCTTAAAAATATTGCTCTAGGTTTTCCATGGATATTTAGCGCATTAATCTCAATTGACTCACTACTCCAAGATTGCTTAATTTCGCTTTCTTTAAGTAGTCTCATACGCCATTGATGATAAGTTGACAAAGGAGTTGAAACATCAACATTTCCCATCAAATCAATACTTCCGCCATACTCAACCGCCTTACAGCTGCTCCAACTTCCGTCAGATGCTCCAGATGGACAACGAATAAAGTTAGAGTGGCCAAGGCCAAGTGCATGTCCTAGCTCATGAGCAACAATGAAGCCATCGATAGAGTTATGTAGCACTATTGAGCCGCCAGCTCGCTTAGCATCACCAATCATCGCTCTACCAGACCAGATACATCCAGCATCTGGCGACAGGATTACTAGGTATCGAGATTGCCAATCACTTATTCCAAGGCGCTTATAGGTCTCAACCCTTACCGAACTAGTCCATGTATTGAAATTATTATCACAAGGCATTGCATAGTTAAGTCGAATTGGAAGGCTTAGCGATGCGCCAAATTTGAATTCAATTCTCTTATCTTCAGGGTCACCATAGACAGTGGTCAGCTCTTTCCAGAGTGGGCCAACTTTACCTTCAATCTCTTTTTGAGCATCGCTAACACTTCCCGAAAGAGGTAGTGATCTATTCCAATCAATAGAGACGATATCGATGATACGTGTTTCAAGTGCTAGCGCTGGAGCAGCGTTAAGCAGCGAGAGGGTTATTGAGAGCGCAAGCGAGGAACACCCTAGGCACCTAAGAATTGGTG
>Ga0194130_10008634_pt1 | contig 10768 bp, 14 predicted proteins | sample TA2KigsurfametaG_FD_160084 | JGI IMG/M metagenome (GOLD analysis project Ga0194130, IMG submission 160084) | Freshwater microbial communities from Lake Tanganyika, Tanzania - TA2015050 Kigoma 12 surface | ecosystem: Environmental > Aquatic > Freshwater > Lake | place: Tanzania: Lake Tanganyika... | reverse complement strand
TTTGGCTCAGACAGTGGGTGAGGTCAGTGCTGCAAGTCACTGAAAGCGCGGGGTTTGGAGTGGTGGACGGCACAGGGTTCGAACCTGTGACCCCTGCCGTGTGAAGACGCCAGCCAGTTTTTATTCGCAATAAAAATCAATGGCTTACAAGGCTTCTGAGCCGCTGTAGTTAAAAAGTAATTAACTCACGGGCGTGGGTTCTGCTCAGAACCAGGGTCTGCTCACGAGCAGGGCCTGCTCGTGAAGTGTCCGGAAACAGGACAGCGAAAGAGCGGACCCTGCTCTGGGAGGGGGTGAAAACAGGGAATAAGTTACCTGCGCATCAGTTAGTGAGCCCCCGTAAAACTATTTAACGTGGGCTCACTTGGGGACCCTGCTTCACTAGGTTGTGCGGGGCAACATTAGGTCCACCTGCCGCCCAACAAACCGGCCGATATCCCGCTTATTGACCGAACCTCCGACCCAAGCGGCGGCGAGCCGAACCTTGGCTAGCAAACTCGCAGAGGTCTTTGAGGGCGCTCCCACAAAGCCGTCGGTCAGGATAATCGCACGGGTAATTGAGTGATCAGCCATATGTCGGGCAACGCATTCAATGTCGGTGCCCCCCGTTGAGGAAAGTTTGCCGGCCATTAATTCCGCGGGCGTTATGTCTTCCACCTTGGTGGAGAAAAGGTGGACCGTATTGGCTACCCAGTCTTTGCAGTCGAGCATAGCGCCGTAAAGCGGTTTCACGACATCGCTCATGCTCCCCGAGACATCCACATAAACATGGACGCGCTCATTGCTCTTTGGGCGTTGCTGGACATCAACCCCTTGGTAAAGGAGGGGTTTCGCCCCAAGGCGATGCTGAACAAACGCTCGTCGATCCGAGCCTTCCATCACGGCAGATACTCGATGAAAAGAATCGCGTTCAGGTCCTTGTGAGTAGACACTTGACCCGCACTCAGAGGTCAATCGGCAACACGGCTAGAGGAGTCTTCCCTTGAACAATTTCGAAGGACGTGACAGTCCGGAAAAAGGACTATATAAATAACCATATGAAAACGTTCATTCAGTTCCTGGAAGGTAACTCGGCGATCAAGTCCAACCTACTTTTGGCGAGGCAGCCTGATTCCGACCCAACCGCTGCCACAGCAGTCAAGGACTTGGTGGTTGTAGGTGACCAGGTTCTGATCTCTCCCGAAGGCCTGAACCCCAATGACTAAGAGAATTACAATCGCTCAAGCTTTAGATAGTGGCATCGTAACGGGTATCTTTTTGGGCTTTTCTCGCCCGCAGCCATGCAAAGATCTAAACTTTGCAATGCTTTCCATCAATATGAGCCGATCTGACGAAAGCTTTCACGCCCTAGAGGCGTTGGGTCTGGATTGGCGTATTTGTAAAGATGAAGAAGAATACGACGAGCCCGTCTACGATCCCCGCTATATATGCGGTGTCGCTAAAGAATCGCTCTATGATGCGGTCGAGCTCTCTTGCTTCGAATGGCAAGAGGGCACTTTTGTTGTTGGATTAGACAGATTCATCGCATCGGAAAAACCCTTCAGGTATGAATCAAGTATTCCAGCGACTGTCCGCCTCCAGGAGGCTACTGGTAACAAATCCGGAACGCAGAGGGTGTTGCTTTCACCAGCCCGTCCGTCCTACGAGTATCTGGGTAATGAGGATAACGAAGAGGAAGTTGAGAGTGAGTTCATGGATCTAGATGTGCCAATCAGTGACGCTGATGGCCTCGTTGTCGCTAACTTATGGAAGCTTTGGCGAGATAACTTTGAGTACGTTTCCTCGGCTGAGCATGGCGAGTCAAAGTTCAAACTCATGGTACGCCCGACCTCCTCTAGTCTCATTAATGGACTAGAGGCATATAGTGACTCGCCTGATAACTTAATATGGTCCTACAACTGGGACTTCGATAGTTTCTCAGACCTCAACAAAGCCTGGAACGCTCGGCCATTCTTCGTTTTTGAGGATGACTAAAACTCATCGGTTAAACAAATCGGGGAATAAAGCGTCCACCTCGTTACTTATTGATTTGAAGTCATTCTTTATCTCGCTACCTGTGTAAATGTCTAGGAGTACCTTCTTGCTGATCTCACCATTTTCGATAAAGGATTGAATAACAGTCTTGGTGTAGCCCACGAGAAGAACATGCTTTCGAATTGAAGTAGCAACTTTCTTGAGGTTCTCATGATTCGCCTCGAGTAACTTCTGAGTATCTTGTATGGCCGAAAGGTCCCGGGAGATTCTCCCCAGTAGCGCCTCCAGTGCCGACTGGTCTGCTATGTTCATCGGTCTCTTCACCATGCTCCGCATCAGATCGACGGCCACTAGCAAATTAGTGTAGTTGTCTTTTTCATGATCAATGATGACACTAGATTAAACCGTCTGTTGAATCATCACTACTCTTTAAGTATTATTTGTTGTCATAGCGCCTGTGGCGGCGCATCCCAAAAGCGTGATATCGATGAAGTCTTCCTAAAAGTAAGGAGTAAACTCTCGTGATAACCCTAAAAAAATGCAGTATCAAGAATTGGGATGGAGGCGAGATCACGCCTGTAATGCAGATTAGGGATCGTATCCGACTAAAGCTATCGTACTTGAAGCTTGTGCAGGATGAGCTTACCTCAAAAACTCTTAACCGAAGATTTCATGATGAGCCAAAACGAACCATAAACGACCTCATTCGATGGTGCCACGGAGCTATGGGAATGTACTCAGGTACAAGTTCGGGGTGTCTGTATATCGAGAATGACCTAGGAAAGGATGAGGCAGTAGTTGAGCATGTGGTACCTGTGAGCGATCTTGTTAATTTGTATTTCGCTAAAAAGGTGCCTCTTCCATTGTTACTGTTTCTTCCGGTTGCAAAGATCTCGAAAGCCAGCGATTGTCTTTTACTTGGGTGTGCTAAGACAAATACAGATCCTAGTTTTCCCTTTCGTCGTTACAGCAATGCGGGATTGACGGCATCTCTTTTTACGCACGCCGGGGACGCAATCGATATGATGCATTATTCACTCGACGACCATTTTGCTCTCGTAAAGGGGACAGCATCAAAAGCAAGTGGTTTTTTTAATCATGAGTTTGCGGAAGTTTTTGAGGCGTTCGCTATTGAAGAATTGATTACACGTCACCGTCTAGTCCTAGGTTTACCCGTGGATGGGTAGCGTTCACTCAATCACGAGAGCAACATTAAAAAGAGGCTTGTTTGTTCTCACCTTATTCGATATTCATATACTGGGTCTCTCAAAAAGTCGGTTAATCTAAATCTTTTTTAGAAAAAATGCTTCTGCTAGGTGAGCTAACGAAAAAGCGAGTTTTGTGATGGAGAGGGAAAGTTTGAAGCACATCACACTGAATTGGTTCCAAGAGCATGCAGCAGCTGTTCTTGGTCCTAGTGAGATCACTGTGCATACCGATGAGAACTTTGGCAAGACAACTTTTACGGTAATTCTGAAAAGTAGTCCCCCGGTTGTTGAGAGGGATTTGCGGACTAATTCGTCCGAATATGAAGTACACGAGAACATTCGTCTCTATTTGGATGTTATTGAGGAAGGGTTTTTAGAGGTTTTAGTCTATCTTGAACTAGAAGTTAGTAGCAAACGCTTTCCAGATGCCTGTGAACTTGCAAATTATGTGAACGCAAGGTCGAGTTCGGGACATGTGCAAATCTTTGACGAGGAGGGTGGCCTAATCATCAGGGTGAAGGTTGCGTCATCGGCCTTCACGTCCCCAAGCGCTCGGGATTTCCATTACTTGTTTGCATCGTGCTTGCAAACTGCATATCAGGCTTTTGACTTGTTCTATCTGTTCTCTTCTACCGAGCTTGATCCTGAGAAATTAATCAACTTATTCGAATCCAACGTACCGATCGACTCTCACTCTGATTCAGATCACGATGGAAAATCTCCGCCCCTCGATATTGAAGAAGATAGTCTGCAAGACGACATCGAGATTAGGGCTAAAATTGCTGACTATGGTGAGGAATTCAAGAATATTGTCTCCGGACTAAAGGACTCAGATTACTGGGAGAAAAAGCTAGACTACTCAATCAAGTCCTTTGAATTCTTTGACCAGCTAGTTCAAGAACTCTGGCCAAAACAACCTCCAAATCAAAAAAATATTGAGCCCGTAGTGGCTATTTTCGGCAGTTATATCGCTGAGACTTTAATGCACGCATTCGACGGATTTTGGGCCGTTAACTCTGATGGCGCTTGGAAGTACATCATGGCATTGGGTGAGGATCAACCTGATATAGAGGTCTACCCATTTATCTGGATGAGGAAGCGTTTCGACAAGGGCGATCTGATCTCCGAAAAGTATGAATCTTTGATGGCATATTCTGAGCAAATTGCAACGCCAGATCTTGATGATGTCCCAACAGGGCCTGTTAGGCGTCAAATACAGATTGATCAGCTGAGTGAGTTATTAGACTTAAGTGCTAAAGGACCCGGCACCGACGCAAACGCTCGGCCTACCGTAGTGTGTCATGTAATCAATCATCGAGTTGTTCTTATAAAAGATGGTTCGATTAGGGGCTCACGCGTAAAAAATCTGTTTTTCCTTCCCGCTGATGAGGGAATGCACCCCAGGCATGATGGTCACCAGAGAGTATCTGTCAAATGTTATTGGTATAACTGGAGACCAAAAACAACCTGGATGGGAATTCTTGTGAAGGAAGGGGCGTATGAAATTATTGAGAACTACAGTGGAGAAGTGGTTGTAAACTTTGGACGAGGAGATTAGCGCCTTACTTTTTTCATTTGGCGAACGCTAGGGAGGCTGAGTGTGGATATTAAGTTAAGTGAGAGAGTGTTGCACTGGTTTGAAGGTGTGACGTTTCTTGGCCCGTTTGAATTAACTAAGAGAGCCGATCAAGCTAAAGAGAATTGGGTCTTTGAAATTTCGATGTCAGGTACACCAGTTGAGTTTGCTAATGAGGCAGCTCAGATTTCCATCTCACCTACGACTGAAGGTGAGGCTTCAGTATCTGGAACGGTCGTAGGAGATGGCAGGAAGATTTTCCCCTACTTTGAGACTTTCGGTGAATACGTTATTGCCTCACGCTCTGTTCTTGGCATCAATCTTGATGCCTCGTGTTATTCGTCAGCTTGTTTTTTAGCGAACTATGCGAACGTCAGGTCAAATATGGCTTTTTTCAAAGTTTTGAGAGGGTCGAATCAAGCTCTAGGCTTGGAAGCGAATTCGTTCACCTGTCTTTTTTCGGGGGGTACAGATGATGATTTTTATAATGTCCTGTATTCCTGTGTGGATAGTAGTTACAGATACTGGGAATTATTTTCCTGCTTGTCTGATTCAAGGATTTCGCCTGATGCGGCAATAGAGCAGTTCGAAGATAATTTTTCGTCGCGATAAGGCTTTTTGCGTGTGTTCAACCAACCAGCAAAATTCGAGGGATCATGAGTCGGGGCTGAGTCGACCCGATTCACCTCCGAACAAGTTGATGGAGAACTTCTCAGCAAGTGCAGCTTCGAATGAAACTTGTTCCTCCGGTAGTAAAGACAAGGAACCACTTGCTTGAGTCTCTAGAACGCTCTTGCGAAACCCCATCTCTAAGAGCTCCCGCTTTGAGAACAGGGGGTGCTCATGAGAGTCTCGCATCTTGGTAAGGCGTACCAACCCCTTTAAAGAGCGATCTGCGGCAGAGTCAGTTGCAGGCTCAAGGGAGAGTAGAAGCCCAACGGCGATCAATCCGGGCTCCTTCCCTTGACGTAGAACGATCACAGGATTGTTCGGATGGAATCGGTCGCTCAGGAAGCGCCAGTGAACATCGACATGTCCATTTCTCCAGCAACTTGTAGCGAGGGCATCAAAATTCTTTTCCTTGAAATCCGGGTTGATCTCAGGCTTCCACGTGAGAACGATCACCTCTCGGTCAGGCGTAGGACTATGAACGTTTGTCTCTAGATTTTAGCGTTTGCGTTCTCGATACTATTTTGAGTAGAGCAATCGTTGCTCGAGCAAAGTGACTCAGCCATTTGCCAAAAAATTGGAGGATATGACATGAAAAAGAAAGTTGATGGAAGCTTCGAAACACGAGAACTCACTTGTAGCATTTTTTCCTATACCTTGGCTGAGTTTAAAAAGCTTAAAGCCTCGAAGGTTTCGTCTGAGTGGGAGGAGGACCTAAACGACAACTCGTCCTCATACCCCGTGTATGTCGGCTCTCCGTTTGACAAGAAGGGCCTGGGGTTAGCGACTTCGATTGATGAGACGGCGGATCCAAAGACCGTCTATGCGATCCCACACTATTTCTATGCGTCTGGAGAGTACGCGATTGAAGAGCCTATCGACGGGACCTTTGAGATAAAGCTCGCCCCAATCGTCGGGGAGCTTTTAGAGGACAAGCCAATGGATTGGGCAGAGAAGGATGGCGAACAGGTTTACTTTGAGGGGCAGGGTGCCACCGATGGTTCTGAGTTCGCTGTCAATTTCTATTGGGGATCAAAATTGGTCGGCTCAACCCTTTTATCCGATTTGGACGACGACGTTCTTAGTCAAGTAGCAAAAAAATGTGCCTAGTTGGCGATGATTGTTAGCGACAGTCTTTGTCGCTAGTCTAGGCAACAATCGGGGCTGACCTAATATCAAGTGAGGTGGGACCATGACAGTTTGGGACGAGGATGCGAATCCCCCGAAGGCATGGAAGGTTGAAGACGGTGACTGGGTTCCTGTCCGAGACGAGGACCTATCCCGATGTCCGCTATGTGCCCGGCTCTTCGAATCAAAACGATTCCCGTTGCCGCGCTTCTGCTCCCCTGGTTGTAGCTTGAGGCGCGCTGAGATGAAGGCGACGATTGAGAGGTCCGCTTGAATAGACGGCGTGAACTCTCCCAGGAGCGAATTTATTTGAAGGCTGAGCCTAGTGGAGAGATTGCTATAGCCAGTCTATCCAAACAAGATCTTGTCGCCGTGTCTAGGAACGGGCTCACCGACGCTGCTAGATTTTCCGCCTGCAAGAGACTGCTGTCCCAAAAAAAGCGCACGTCTCGCGCTAGAGGACTTTTCAATAATGGCAATGACGGGGACAAGGGCAATCTCGGTGTCATCAGGCTTCTGAGTCGCCCGACGCTGATGGCCCCGCACCGTAGGGGTTTCACTCAGAGTTACTTCGTTCTGCTAGCGCTTAGTAAGGTGTCCATCGAATTCGACTGCCCACTGCCAGATGGGGAGGCCTTTGATCCTAGTCACTTAGTTGAGGAGTGCGTTCCAATTTCTTTGCCCCTATGCGTTGAGGACGATACCTACGGAAGGCTATCCGGAAACGTCTGCACGGGTTATCGATACAAAGGAAAACCTATCGAGAATTGGGGCGAGAATTGGGTGGATCGTGGCGCGGATGAGCAGTTATTAGTGGTGCAAAGTGGCCCAGTGGGTGATCGTCTGATTTTTAAAGCAAGCGCTAACGGCTAGTGAAGACGGACTCTGAGGGTGTTAAACAGCGCCTCAAAATATTAGGGTAGCATTGAACTTTAGAACGGAGGGGCACATGCCTACAATAAAGAAGGACGAAGTTACTGCAAAACGTATTTGTCAAGTTCTCAACGCGGCAGCGATTGAGTCATCGCTCGATGACGATGGGGACATATATGCAAAAAAAGGGGGTATTGATTTTGGTCTCTGGCTGAAATTCCCAGCGGATAAAACTTTAGTCAAACTTTTTACCTACGCTCAATGTAAAGAAGACACTTCTCTAGAAGCGATACAACAGTTCGCGACAAAGTTAAATTCTGAGTATCTTTTTGTAAAGTATACGGTGACAGCGTACGACGACGGACGAACTTACTTGAATGGTGAATATGACTATCTTTTTCCGTTTGGGATGATTTCTGAAAACTTGATAGCCTCGGTCAAGATGTTTTCGTCAGTATTTATTAAATCGATACAAGACGAGGATTCAAATGACGAGTTTTTTGCATAAGATTTTGTTTTCTTGGCTTAGTGATTTTTATGCAGATGATAATTAACGATAACCATGTAAGGCGTACAAAAGATATTTCTTTTCGTCAAATGGGGCACTAAATATATAAATATCTAGATAACTACCAACGGATACATGGCAAAGCCTGTCATTCTCAGCCTAGGTGGTGCCCCGAGCTCCTTTGATGCGGTTAAGGTAGACCGCTCTAAGCTCTACGGCTCAAGGAAGCGTATCGCCGTAGACGCAAAGGATAGGCAGTGCGTCAAGGCTGCCCTCACAGCAGATGGATCACAGCTGATTCGATCCGGCATGACTGCTCAGGGTTACTTCTCTGCCGACGGATCCCCCGTCTCGAGATCGGAGATGGTTGGTTTAGATTCTGCCGGGCAAGTTGTCGAGACCAAGCCTTCAACCCTTGGTGCGCAGCAAGCGCTCTTTGGGCCGGTAAGTGCGTCCGAAGTTCTTGACCTGGAGCTTGAAAGCGTTTTTTGGCTTGAGCCGATTGAGGTGTCTGAAAGTCTGCTGGCAGCCCTTAAAGAGGGCGCGATATATAAGTGTGCCTTCAACTATACGGCTGGCCTTGAGGTGGAAACTGCGTTTCTACTCTCAAACTCGGAAGGAATTTTTGCTATTGTCGGTAGGCCTGTGGAGCCTCGATGGGTCGAAGAAGGAACCGTGTTCCTCGCTGAAGTTACCGAGGATGAGGAAGACGAATTGGATTTCGAGTCGTTGTGATTGACTTATGAGCTCTTTTCACATTTCAAACGAGAAAGGCCGCGACGCCACCGTCGGTCTCACTACGATCAAAGGCTCGCCACCGCCAAAGATGGGCGTGCCAGGCAAACGCGTTTTCTTCCGCAGATATCTAAGCACTGCTGAATCGGGCACGCATGAGGCACTATTGGCCAAGCATGGCGCGGATTACGCACAAGCGCTCATTGATGGTGATCCAGAAGTTGACATAGAGGTCATAGGAAGCACCATAGAGCAGACACAGACCGTGTACCTTGATGGCGACGGAAGTTTGATGTTTGTCGAGCCGTCTTTTCTAGAGGTCGTGCTTTCTGTGGATGGTTCCGAGAAGGAGCGCAGACCTCCAGTGAACTCAGTTGCAAACGTGAATTCAGAAGTACCGATTCGCTGGGCTGGCCGCAAAGTGGCTATTTCCGAGGCAGTGCGAAAGTTCTCTTTTAAGCACTCCATGCAGTTACAGCACACAGATGGCCTGACTTATGACTTTCTATTCGCGATGGCAAAAGACCTCGAAGCAGCCGACAGCCTGATGTTGGTGGGTTCCGGTGATAAAGGTACGGCCCCTTTGATCTCTCAGTCAAACGGCAGACCTTATCGTGGATTTTTGCGCGGACAGACGAACGGTAAGTCGTACAGGCTCGTCTTGCACCTCAGTGATCTGGAGCTCAAGAAGCCCTATGTCCCAGGGCGTGAGGTGAAGTCCAAGTGATTAAGCTCGCTGATAAGGGGACGGCTTTCGGCTCGGGATTTATCAACGGCCGCCTAGACGATCCCGATCTACAGGAAACCTTGTGGTCTTATAAGCGACGAGTGGCAGGAAATTACAGGCCACTTGCGCCAGAGGAGATTGGGCTTTTACCGTCAGGTCGATATCTGGTTTCTGAGAAGATCGACGGGGAGCTCTGGTTTCTTGTGGCATCTAAAGGTGCAACCTGCTTGGTGAGCCCCTATGGTCGGGTGATCCACGGTGGGATTTCTATGCTCACTGAAGCCTCCGCGCTGACGGATGGCACCATCTTGGCTGGTGAACTTCATATCCAGAAAGATTGTGTAAGAGCGCGAGTCGGCGATTTGTCGGCTTACTTCGCCAATCCCGATAAGTCCCAGGAACACTCGCTGGCCTTCTGCGTGTTCGATGTAGTTAAAGGGCAAGAGGGGATTGAGCAACAACCCTACGAGGCGCGGCACGGTTCTATAAAGGCTCTGTTTCAGGGTGGGAAATCGGTTCACGCCGTAGTCCATTTAGAGCTGGCGTCAGCGGCAGAGATCTCATCGGCTTTTGCCGAGCGCGTCTTGAGCGGACAGCAGGAAGGATTGGTTGTAAGAACCGCCTCGGGGCTAATTTATAAGATAAAGCCCGTAATTGAGTTAGACGCGTTGGTCGTTGCATATACAAGTCGTGTGGACAGTCCAGATCAAGCGCGGTCTTTACTTCTAGCGCTAGCGATCGATGATGAGACATTCCAGATCGTGGGGGGGTGTGGGAATCTAGGCACTGATGAGAACAGGGTGTCTCTGCTCAGGCAGCTAAAGCCGCTTGACTGCAATTCAGCCGTGCGGATCTCTAGCGACACGGGTGGCCTATACCAGTTTGTAAAACCTTCGCTCATCGTACAAGTTAAGGTGACTGACCTTCAGGCTGACCGCTCTGATGGTAGTCCCAGTCTGGGGCACCAAATCAAACTGGCTGAGAAGGGTTGGAGCAGTCTCGGCATGTCCCCCACCGCACGTTTGATCCATCCCGTCTTGATAAGGATGCGGGAGGATAAAGCTGTCAATTCGCATGATCTTAGGATTTCACAGATCGATGGTTATGTGAGCGTTTCTCGGAACGCCGCAGTAGATGCCTCGCTAGTAGCGAAAAGCGAGATGCTGCGACGAGAAGTATGGGTGAAGGAGACCAAGGGGGTAAAAGCGGTGCGTAAGCTGCTCGTCTGGAAGACCAACAAAGAGCAGGTTAATCCGAGCATGCCTGCGTTTGTGATCCACTGGACTGATTACAGCCCCGGCAGAGCAAGCCCTCTTGATCGGGAGGTCAAGCTCGCACCAACCCAAGAGATTGCGACCGTAATTGCTGAT
>Ga0194130_10008633_pt1 | contig 10770 bp, 9 predicted proteins | sample TA2KigsurfametaG_FD_160084 | JGI IMG/M metagenome (GOLD analysis project Ga0194130, IMG submission 160084) | Freshwater microbial communities from Lake Tanganyika, Tanzania - TA2015050 Kigoma 12 surface | ecosystem: Environmental > Aquatic > Freshwater > Lake | place: Tanzania: Lake Tanganyika... | reverse complement strand
TGACGATTTCTTGCAAGAGGTCTTTGGGAATGATGAGTTTGAATCGACCGAGGCGAGCGTGAATTTTTGGGGTGCAATTCGCTGCGGTTGTTTCACTCTGGGATAAGTTGTTTCACTCTGGGATAAAATGGGCGAATGGAAATAACGTTGAAGGAAAATCTCTTGGTCGAGCTGCTTTGCGATGATCTTCAAGGGCGTTCGCAAAAACCGAACTACCCTTTCTGGGATGCGAAATCATCCATCAGCTTAGCGAGTGACTCAACACCTTCCATCGGCATCGCGTTGTAAATGCTTGCGCGAATACCACCGACACTCCGGTGCCCCTTGAGCGAATCCAACCCTCGTTTTTTTGCTTCGCTTAGGAAGGCCGATTCAAGATCTTCACTGGGGAGTCGGAAAGTCGCGTTCATCAAGGAGCGATCTTCCTTGGCAGCATGACCCGAATACATGTTGGGATGACGATCCAGGGCCGAATAGACGATGGCTGCTTTCTTTTGGTTCAGTGCATGCATCGCATCGAGGCCACCGATGGTATTTTCAAGCCATTCCGCGACTAGTCCGAGCGTGTAGATGGCAAACGTGGGCGGGGTGTTCCACATCGAATCTTCGTTGACGTGGTTCCGATAGTTCAAATACCCTGGCATGTTGTCGCTGGACCGATCGAGAAGGTCGCGCCGAACGATCAAGACCGTAACGCCTGCCGGTCCAGCATTTTTCTGTGCGCACGCGTAAACCAACCCGTACTTTGAAATGTCGAGCGGTCGATACATAAAGTCAGAAGAGCAATCGCTGACGACCGGACAGGCCGAATGCAGATCGCTTTGAAACTGAATGCCTTGGATGGTTTCGTTGCTTGTCAGATGGACGTAAGACGCTCCTGGATATACTTTCAATTCGCTCCACTGAGGTAGCTTTGAATAGTTGTGCGATGCCCCATCGTAAATCACTTCGAGGGGCCCTTCTTTTTTCGCTTCACCTACCGCGTACTTACCCCAAGTACCTGTGACTACGTATTGAGCGGGTTGCGAGCGGCCCCGGAGCAAATTCATCGCGACCATGGAGAACTGAAGGCGTGCGCCTCCTTGGACGAAGACCACAGCATGGGAATCAGGAATCTTTAACAAGCGGATCAGTCGCTGTTTAGCCGTTTCCTGGATCTCAATGAACTGCTTGCTGCGGTGCGAGATTTCTAGGATCGATGCGCCGCAACCAGGCAAGCAGAGCATTTCATCGCGGAGCCGCTCCAACACGGGAACCGGCAGCACAGCAGGGCCAGCCGAAAAGTTAAAAAGTCGTTTTTCCATGCTTCTTCCGCCGTTTCCATCCAATGTCGAATCGTTCGCAGTTCCGTCCGGAACCAATCCAAAGTTCCTTCGATTCTACGCCAATCCTTGGACAGCGAAAGGACTGAATCCAACGCGGCCCTTTCGGAGCCGCGATATCGGTGGGAAACCTCCGGATCGATCCGGGCGCCCTCAGTCACCACGCCTACACGGCTTGTGATGCTGTATTAGAGATAGTTGTGGACTAGCTTCCGTGGTCGATCATCGTTTTCAGCCAAGCCACAGCTTCTTCTTTGGATTTAAGGTCGCCGTCGAGCTGCATTTGTCGAGCACGGGCGAGAAGTGTTGCGAAGCCTGGACCCGGTTTAAGACCGGCTCGGACCAAATCGGAACCGTCTAAGAACGGGCGCGGATTCCAAAACGATTCCGGCGACTGAAGTTTCGATCGGCAGTACTCGATTCCGCGTACTGGCACCTCGCGATTCCTTGCAATCGCTTCTGCTAATACCAAGGCTGGCTCAAAAAATCTGGAAGTTAAGACCGGTTGGACTAGCGACCAAGGAAGCGTCTCACCTTGGACCAGCACCTCAGCGTTTCGGATTGCATACTGAACCACATCCATTTCGATATTGGAAAGTTTCCAGCGATCCTGGATGGCTGCTGCCATCGACTCTAACTCCAACCGTTGCCCTGAAATTTCCTGGAACCATGGATATAGGATTGCAGCCAATGAAATGGGAAATAGGACTGGGGTTTTCGGCAACTGTCGCAGCAGGCTCAATTCTTTCTCGCGTTGGCTCGCATCGGTCCATCGAGAGTGCAATTCGGGGATTACGTATTGCGTTAGTCCGGTCCCCACGAGTTTTTCCCAAGCCCAATGGCGGCTGGGGTGCTCCAAGATTTTGGTGAGTTCAACGCCGATTCTCTCCCCACTTACGGCTTGAATTTGCTCCGCATTTCGAACGATGGCTTGTTGGGTGTTTGGATCGAGAGCAAGACCGAATCGGGCTGCGAATCGGATCGCGCGAAGCATGCGCAGTTTATCTTCACCGATCCTTGCCTCTGGGTTTCCGATCGCCCGCAATACCTTGCGTTCCAGATCTTCTCGGCCGCCTACGTAATCGATGACCTTTTCTTCGATGGGATCATAGAAAAGTCCATTGATCGTGAAGTCGCGTCGCTGTGCATCGTTCTCGGGAGAGGTGAAAACCACCCAGTCTGGGCGACGCCCATCCGAGTACGCCCCATCGCTTCGGAATGTAGCCACTTCGACCTGGCACTTTTGTCCGTGCCATTTACCGTGGACCAGTACCACACCGAATGCTTCACCGACAGCTCGCGTCTGATTGGGACCGAATACCGACCGAACTTGATCGGTCGTTGCGTTGGTTGCGACATCGAAATCGTGGGGATCGTTTCCCAAAATCGCATCCCGCACGCAACCTCCTGCGAAGTAAGCGATGAAACCCCTCTCGTCCAATCGACGCACAATCTCATGCGCAAATTGCTTTTCAGGGGTGGCTTGAGGGTACAAGTTCGGACGGGGCGTCATGCGAAATGAAAGACCGCGATGGTCGATGAAAGGGGGTTTTCGGACTCGAATACCGGATCGAGGAAATCGGTTGGATCGCTTACGATATCGGAAGCCGCAGCGTTCGATCGCCATGCAACGATCGCCATGCAACAAGTACGATCTTAAAGATACCACGTTCAGGTTAATATGTTTAAGGTTCTCAAACGAAGGATATTGAGTAGACTCCCGGTGCTCGAGATAGTTCGCGTCGATTCGTGCGCCGGTGGATCATCCCGCGAGGGCGAGAGCCGATCACAGAAGCACTGAAAACATCGGTCCATTGGGAAAACGGATAAGAAAAGGTCGAATGGGGATATGGACTATAAAAACTCCGAAAATGGCCATGATGCGGTTCATAGCACGTTCAAAAAAAACGCCTCCGAGCGCGTTGAGCAAGGCCAATCGGGCGACCAAAGCCAACCCGGCGACCAAAGCCAACCCGGCGATCAAGGCCAAGAGCGCGATCAAGGTAGGCACGCGGTCGTCGGGATCCTCCATGAAAACGAACAATTCCTGGTGATTCGCCGTTCGCATTTGGTTCGTGCGCCTGGATTGATCTGCTTTCCTGGTGGTGGGATTGAACCTGGAGAGGACTTTGAGACCGCAGTTCGTCGCGAGCTGATGGAGGAACTGCAGTTGCAGGTCCAAGTCCACGAACACGTATGGACCAGCGTCACTCGATGGGGAACGCGACTCGAATGGCTGTATTGCTCTCGAGATACGAATCATGCTCCCGTTGCGAACCCAGACGAAGTAGCTGAAGTGCTTTGGTTAGGCGTTCAGGAACTTAAATTCCGCGATGACTTGCTCGGGAGCATGCCCGATTTTTTGAGGGCTATCGAGTCCGGTTCAATTACGCTGACGAAATAAAAGACTCGGAAAACTAGGTGCGATGATGAAGTCATTTCGTGTGATTGATTCCCATACAGCCGGCGAACCGACTCGTACGATTGTTCAAGGAGCCCCGGACGAGTTGGGGGGCTTTGGATCCGACGCCCAGCCATCCGATGCGAGCGCGCGATTAAGCGTCAAAGAGCGACTTGAGCTGATGAGGGGAAAATACGACCACTACCGACGAGCGTTGGTCAATGAACCGCGAGGCTCGGATGTGATGGTCGGAGCGTTGCTGGTACCACCTCAAGATCCCACCAAACTGGCGGGGGTTATCTATTTCAATAACGTGGGATACCTTGGCATGTGCGGTCATGGGACGATCGGAGTGGTCGAGACCCTTCGCTACTTAGGAAGAATGAAACCCGGCCGACAGATACTCGAGACGTGTGTGGGCCAGGTCCAGGTGCAACTGCATGACGACCATCGGGTCACTGTGGAAAATGTTCCCAGTTATCGAGCGATCAAGCGAATGCCTATTTCGGTTGACGGGCTCCCCGAATTGCACGCTGACATTGCCTGGGGCGGCAATTGGTTCTGCTTGATCGAATGCCCTGATCCGAAGTGGTTGGATGGTACGGCGGCGGACTTGGTAGAGTTGAGTCAACGCATCTTGGCGGTTGTTCGAGAGACGAATCCAGAAGTCGATCACGTGGAGCTGTTTGGTCCACCCAAAAGCCAGGGATGTGACTCTAGGTCTTTTGTACTTTGCCCAGGTGGAGCTTACGACCGTTCACCATGCGGGACTGGTACCAGCGCGAAACTCGCATGCTTAGCCGCAGACAAGAAACTCACTCCGGCGACTGTCTGGCGACAGGAAAGCTACATCGGAAGCAGCTTCGAAGCGGAATTTCGATGGCACGACGAACCGCACGGAGTTATCGCTCCGAGCATCACTTCTCGGGCTTTCGTCAATGCCGACGTGCAGGTGCTCTGCCATGAAGAAGATCCATTCGCTTGGGGGATTTCTACCAAGTCGTAATGGCTCTTTGAGATTTGCAATCGCTGAAAGCTCGCATCGATGGCGATCTTGAAGAGCTCAATCACAGCCGGGATTGAGGTGGTCTTTACTGTCCGTGCCGCTTGGATTCCTCGAGGCTGAGCATCGATTCATGCAGTAGTTGCTCGCGGGCAATTGGATTTCTGCCGTCAAATTTCGAAACGCCCACACTGGATGTGATCGCTAGTTCCAGTTCAGCCCAAACAAAATGGCGTTTGCAGGTTGCGGCACGCACTCGCTCAGACATAGCGATGGCTTGCTCCAAATGCGACAGCCCATAGACGACACAAAAGCGATTGTTCTCGAGTCGAGCGATCAGATCACCGACACTCAGCTGCGCTTTCATCCGCCGCGCGAATTCGGTAAGAAACGCATCTCCGATGATCGGTCCATACTGATTGACGATCGTATCCAGATTGTTCATCTCAATAATCATCACGCAGAACGTCTGACCCGTGTGAATGCTCGCAGCGATCTCTTTGTCTAAACAGTCGATGAGGAACCGTCGGTTGTAGGTGCGAGTCAATGAATCCGTCGTCATGGCTTGGAATAAAGCTTCGACGTACTGAGCTTGGATGTCGTTCGGATGCAAATAGCAAAAGATGTGATTGCCGAGCTGTAGTCGATCCCCAGCGCAAAGCTTTGCCTTGTCTACTTTTTCATCGTTGATATAGGTGCCGTTGGTGCTGACGGTGTCCTGAATAGAGTGTCCATCCTCCTCCCGTATGATCACTGCATGGCATCGCGAAACGGAATCGTCGCTGATCACGACATGATTTGCGTGATCTCGCCCGATATTGATTGTCGGCATATCCAAAGGGATGGGAGGGGCTAGAATTGGGCATGGGTGGATTTGAACCAGCAATCCAAACCTATTCAGGTCTGGAAAAGAAAGTTCAAATTGGCATGCAACCTGATTCGCCCGCATGATTTTCGTGACTTACCATCCACTTTCCTGCAAATGCAGGCGTAAATGGTTTACGAGTATTGAAGGAGTTGACCACACCCAGAGCCGAAGGGACCTAAATCCATCGAATCTCGTTTTCGGCTCCGCGGCATGATTTGGGCGATCCGGGGGTGTAGCGAAGGAGCAACGCATTTCCGAAGGACAAGTGCGTTGCAGACAATCACGGCAAACCCTGAATATGTTAGGCTACGTAATGACCAACCCGTCGAACCTGGGTTGCCACTTTGCTGAGCCACCTCGAAGATGGGGGCCGGTTGTGCCTTTTGGAACGGTTGTCACGCGTTGTGGCAGGACATAAGGCCCGGGCTGACGAGATTGCAATCCAAGCAAAAGCAGACTCGATGGATCGTTCTCCATCCCCACGGATCGGTTAGGATGGAGCACGATGGATTGCATCTTCGAAATAAAAAGAGTCGCCGCAGCGAGGATTTTGCGGTGTCGCTCGTTGTGTTTGTTAAGACTACGGATCGGTTGTTACATTCTCGATAGATAGGGTTTGGCGTGGCAAGCGTCGAGTTGTTGGTAGTCGCGTTCATGGTTTTCGTTAACGGATTGTTTGCCTCCTACGAAATCGCGCTGGCATCGATCTCGCTTTCGCGACTGCAAGTGCTCGCGGGCCATGGGCGATGGGGGGCTGCGGCGGCCATCGCGATGAAGACCGGGATCGAGAAGAGCCTTGCAGTCGTGCAATTGGGCATCACCCTGGTTGGTATCACTGCAGGCGCGACCGGCGGCGCCAGTGCCACCGACGACATTGCCCCTCAATTGGTACAGCTTGGATGTAGTCCACGAGCAGCCGCGATCTTTGCAATCGCCATTTTTGTGGTGCCGCTGACCATGATCACGATCGTAATCGGGGAACTCGTCCCGAAATTGTTCGCGCTGAGGAATAAAGAATGGGTCTGCTTGACACTCTCCCCGTGGATGCGTTGGTTTTCTTTGAGTGCTTGGCCTCTGGTTTGGTTGCTTGAATCGTCGGCATCGAAATTGATGGACCTATTCGAACGGATGTGGAGTCCAAAAATCCATGCGGATTCAAGAGCCGAAGCGATTGAGTTGCAAGAACTCCGCGCGATCGCAAGCTTGGCCCGAACCTCCAGTCTTATCGGGTCACGGGAGGAAAATATCATTTTAGGTGCCGCTCGACTCGCCAGCCGAACCCTCAAGGAAATTGCGCTTCCTGCAGAACAGATACACTCGCTAGCTCTCAACAATTCTCTCGGCGAGTGCTTGATCGCGGCGCATCTAGATATGCATACCCGGTTCCCTGTCGCTGCAAACCTGGGAGACCCACAATCCATCGAAGGCTACGTGACGTTCAAGGACATCGTTTCGGTCATGCGAATCAACCCAAGAGACGCGACACTGAAAGGGATCCTTCGAGAGATTCCGCGACTCCAGGAGTCGTTGGCGATCTCTGTCGCTCTCGAGCGTCTCCTGCGAGAGCACACCCACATCGCATTGGTCGTCGCAGAGAATGGCCGAATATCGGGCATGATTACACTCGAAGATATTGTCGAAGAGCTTCTGGGCGATGTTCAAGACGAATATGACCTTCTCCCGGTGCGTGTGGTTCGTTCGGGAAACGGTTGGGTCATCGGTGGAGGTGCATCGCTTCAGAAACTCAAGGAAATCACTAGCATTGAGCTACCCAAAATGGAGCCGTCCAAGAACCTAAATGCGTGGGTTTCTGAGCAATTGGGGCACTCGCCTGCCGGTGGTGATGAGCTTTCCGTCGAGAATGTCCGGGTCACCGTTCGCAAGGTTCGACGGCAGCGGGTTTTGGAAGCATTCCTGAGAGCGGAGTGATTTGGCGCAGTGTTGATATGTCTCTGTCGATCTTTTGCCGTTCAGCCAATTTTGCTATCAGTTAACGGCCGGCAACGATGTTAACGAGGTTTCCGTGAACCGGGGCTAGCTCGTTTCGGCTAATTCGGGCCCGTAGCCTAGTTGGAGCCCGCAGGCTATTGGAGGCCAGCTGCCTGTGGAGGCCAGTTGATAGAGTGTGGCCGGTTGGTACTGGTACAAAAGGATGAAACTCCGGGGGCCCGTACGATGCAATCAAATTCGTTTTTCACGAACTCTAGTTTCCAAGTTGGCTTGCGGTGTAGCCTGTTGTTCGCTGTGAGTATCGTATTGTCGTTCAACGGATGCTCGACTCGGTTGATGAAAGGGGTCAACGAAGGCGCGGTTGTGGGGTTTGTCAAATCGGGAAAATTAGCAAAGATCAAGCCGGATTTGGATTCGAAAAACTTTCGCGCGGATTTGGCGTTGCTTCCTTTTGTCGAATTTGATGGGGATGATATTACGATCCATCATGTGCGAGATTGTCGCTACCGTAGTGAAGAGGACTACGATGTGCGACATTACAAAATGCGTTTTCGATTGAAAGATGTAAGGACGGCGGACTTTATCGTTGTCCCCTTCAAGGAATCGAGTCTGCTAGCGCATACTATGCTCAGTTTCGGGCTCGCCGATGGACGCTATGTTGTGATCTCGGTCGAAGCTAGACTCGGGGTCGATGAGTCGTACTCGGCAGTCGCTGGAGCCGGACGCCGATTTCCACTGATGTATATTGTCGGCGATGAACGGGACTTGATACTGCTGCGAACCTCGATTCGCGATGTGGAGGTTTATTTGTACCCAGGGCGAGCGGAACCGGGACAAGTCCAAGATCTCTTAGTGGATATGCTGGCCCGGGTGAATAAGCTTCAAAGGGAGCCGGAATTTTACGATTCCTTGACGAATAATTGCACTACCAATCTCGTCAATCACGTCAATAAACTTCGCCCGGGGAGGATCCCTTTCGACGTTCGCGTGTTGTTGCCAGGCCACTCGGATCGATTAGCGTATGAGCTAGGGCTACTCGATATTGACGGAAAATTCGAATATGCTCGTGAGAATGCCAAGATCAATGGGTTAGCTCAACTCAATGCGGATAGCCCCGAGTTTTCGAAGAGGATCCGTCGCCAATAAACGCTGACCGGGACGCGACTGGATTCACTCGCCAAGCACGGATCACCCCTTTGCAGACTAATCAGATCTGCAGAAAGCCTTGGATCAAACGTCCAATCCCAGAACGATCGTTAACCATGAATCCCGATTCCGACATAGCGTCGCGCCGTGAACTTCAAACGTGGGATCGAGGTGCGCTTGAACGTTACCAGCTTGAACGCCTTAATCTGTTGCTCGATAGGGTCCTTCGAGACAACGCGTTTTACCGCGAGCGTTATGGCACGGATCAACTGCAGTTGAGTAGCTTGGCAGAGCTTTCGCGATTGCCTTTCATGTCAAAATCTGACTGGATCAACACCGAGGCAACTGGCATCGCAAAGCATCATTCCTACGGGATCGATCAGTATCGCCGTTACCATCGTACCAGTGGCACGCGAGGGCGCCCTATGGTGATTATGGATACCGATTCCGATTGGAAGTGGTGGGTGTCAACGTGGCAATATGTGCTCGATGCATGCCAAATCACTCGACGCGATCGCGTTCTGATGGCCTTTTCTTTTGGGCCATTCATCGGTTTTTGGAGTGCCCATGATGCGTGTTTAAGTCGAGAATGCATGGTGATCCCTTCGGGCGGAATGTCGACGATGGCAAGGATTGAATTGATCGAGTCGTCGCGCCCTACTGTCTTGTTTAGTACCCCTAGCTATGCGCTGCACCTGGGGCAAGCGGCCGAGAAGCATGGGAAGAGTTTGCGTGATTCCTCCATTCGGTGCGTCTTTGTTGCAGGTGAACCCGGGGGAAGCGTTCCTAGTATTCGCTCGTCGATCGAATCGATGTATGGCGCTGAGGTGATGGATCATGTCGGTGCGACGGAAATCGGCCCTTGGGGGTTCGGCAGTTCCGATGGGCATTTCATGCATGTGATCGAAAGTGAATTTATCGCTGAGTACTTACCGGTGAACCTGTCAAGCGCGCAACGAGATGCCCTTCGTGGGCTTATCCCCAGCCACGCGTCGGTCCCCGTGGATGTGGTGAGCCGAGTCTCTGAATTGGTTTTGACCAGCTTGGGTCGGGTAGGCGCTCCAGTCCTGCGATACCGGACTGGAGATCTTGTCTGCCCAATTACCGATCCAAATCGCGCTAGTGCCGTTCGCTCAACGAGTGTGAATCGTGGAGATAACGTCGAGGAGGAGGGCGCCAACCCCTTGGCCGAGTCCTGCTTTGTTCGCTTGGCAGGTGGTGTACTAGGGCGTGCCGACGACATGATTGTCGTTCGCGGGGTGAACGTTTTTCCAAGCAGTGTTGAGGCGATCATTCGAGAGTTTCCCGAAGTGGGGGAATACCGGTTGGTTCTGTTCCGGAGTGGAGCCATGGACGAACTGCAATTGGAAGTCGAAGACGGGTTGCATGATCCGACACGAATCGCGGAGCGGTTGTTACTGCAATTGCAGTTGCGAGTCGATGTCGTCGATGTACCCGGAGGAACGCTTTCCAAGAGCGAAGGGAAGTCGCGAAGGGTGGTTGATCGGCGTTAAGGTGCTGTCAACGACGCCTAATCTCCCCGTGCAAGTGCTCGGAAGCAGGGGTGGTCGATTGTCTGTGAATTTTCGAAGCAAGCCTCTGCCCCTGTTTCGTGGATTGTGCTGAGAAGGGTTGGTGCTCGAAGTCATTGAAGACATCGAATTGCGTTTGTATATTCTCTTCGCATGCTTTTTCCGCGGAAAGTGGCGAGGTCGCGACGGTTACGTTGCGAAGGCTGGCTGTGACCGGTAGAAGCACCGGATTTACTTTGTCAAAAGTGTTGGTTTTATTGTTTCAGGCGGAGATTTTTTGCTGTGACTATTCGAATCGCGATCAATGGTTTTGGACGTATCGGCCGGCTGACCTTCCGTAATCTGATGAGCCGATCGAGCGAGTTCGAGGTTGTTGCCGTCAACGACTTGACCGACAACCAAATGTTGGCAACTCTGCTCAAGTACGACAGCGTGCACGGTCGTTACGATGGCACGGTCGGCTACGACGACAAGCATTTGATCGTCAACGGCAAGAAAATCCTTGCGTTGGCAGAAAAGGACCCCGCCAAGCTTCCTTGGGCTGAGAA
>Ga0194130_10008630_pt1 | contig 10771 bp, 13 predicted proteins | sample TA2KigsurfametaG_FD_160084 | JGI IMG/M metagenome (GOLD analysis project Ga0194130, IMG submission 160084) | Freshwater microbial communities from Lake Tanganyika, Tanzania - TA2015050 Kigoma 12 surface | ecosystem: Environmental > Aquatic > Freshwater > Lake | place: Tanzania: Lake Tanganyika... | reverse complement strand
ATATAACCGATTTTTACACCTTTTCTCATTTAAAACGCCCATTTTTATATAGTTAAAATTATATAAAAATAATTTATTATATTACCATAAATGAATAACGAAGAATTTATAAATCAAATAAACACACTAAAAGAAGAATTAGAAAAAACCAAAAATGAATTAATTGAAACTAAAGAACATTTAAAAAAATATACTGCACCTTCTAACATGAAAAAATACTATCAAAATCACAAAGAAGAAATCATAAAAAAGGTAAAAGAATACAAAGAAAAAAATAATTACAAACCCAATATAGATAAGAAAAAGAGAAAAGAATATAATAAATTAGCATATCAAAAAAGAAAAGAAAAATTAGAAAAAGAAAAAATGGAAAATCAGAATATTTAGGGAGTAATAAATTTATTATATAAAAAATTACTTAAAATTATTTTCTTTAGTAAATATATAGAATGGTAAAAAAGAAAAAACCAAAGGACGGATTCAACGAATTTAGAAATAATGAGAAGTCTGCCTATAAAAGTTTCAAAATACCACTCAAAACCATTCTTCTTAATTGTGATGTGATGCAACCAATAATTAATAATTTAGTATTTGATATGAATAATTTAGTTATTCACACTTACCAATTTATTAGGTTGTATGTTTTGAATTGTTATATAAATAAAACAACTTTACCAACCATAAATGAAACATTCATTTTATATTGTATCAAAACATTAGGTTCAAGAGATAATAGAGGAAAAAAAGGAAACGATGTTGAACTATCAGAATGTTTGGAAAGTTTTTACCAAACAGAATATCAACCTTTACTCAACCATGTAAAAACCAATTTGAAAAATACTACCTTTTTATTACCTTATTTGGCAACGCAAATACATACCTCTTTATCCAATAACATTCAAGAGCATTTCATTCAACACTTTTTACGCTTTATCAACAAAACAACAAACGAAATAACCGAAGAGAAAGCAATATTATTTCACTTCAAAAAGAACCTTATGGAATTAACTGAAACTGATGAAATATTTAATGAGTGGAAACTCACTCATTTATCTAATATTTTGCCTACGGAAGTTAAAAAGTCAATTTATTATGATGTGAAAGTAAAACCTTTTGATTATCTGAATGGTATGTTGTATATGAACTCTGTATTGGAAAAACAAGAAAGTAAATTATTTCAACCCTTACCATTACGAAACAATATTATTCCAAAACATATTATTATTGATACTGCAAGTTTGATAAATTTATTTTGTCCTGAAAAGGATAAAGATGGTAATAAAGTGAAAAAGGGGGAATTATTAAGTAATGTGAAAGACAACCAACAAGAAGTATGGTGTAATTTTCTGAATTTGAAACATAGAATATTCAAAAATAAACATTATCAGTTTCATAACCAAATCCAAACTGACGGAGTTAGTTGTTGCTTATTGTTTATCAGAAAAGATTTGAAGGATAAAAAATGGGGAAGCAGAGTCCCTGTTTTGCAAGAGCAAGATTTTTACAACATTGAAGATTTATCCAAAGAACAATTAGACACTTTGAAAGAAAGAAATATTGTAGGTTGCGACCCTGGAAAACGCAGTTTGGTTTATATGATGGATAAACATGGAAACAAATTACAATATACCGCACCACAAAGAAAACGAGAAAGTAAAGCAAAAACAAATCAACGAATTTTATTAGAGGAAAGAAAACGAAATGGTATTATTGAAAAAGAAACTCATTTATCGTTTCAAAATAGTAAATCAGTTGATTATGAAAAATTCAAAGTGTATCTGGTTGAAAAGGATAAATTAAACAAGGAAACCATAGAATTTTACAAACGAGATACATGGAGAAAAATGAAATTCCGTCAATATAGTTATGGTAAGAAAAGCATAGATACATTTTTGAATAAAATAAAGGAAACTTTTGGAGAAAATATCCTAATCGGTTATGGTAATTGGAGTAGGTCATCACAAATGAAATATTTTATGCCTACGATGAATAAAGGGTTAAGGAAATTAATTCATAAAAAGTATGATACAATAACAATAAATGAATGCAACACAAGTAAGAAGTGTTGTGATTGTAATAAGGATTTGGAATATTACAAGAATAAGGAAGGGAAGAAAGTGTTTCGTCTGTTAATGTGTTCTGATTGCGTGAGTTGCGAAAACAAAAAAATCGTATTTAGAACCAGAGATGCAAACTCTTCTATAAACATAATGAAATTAACGCAAAGTTGGATTGAAACCCAAGAACGACCATTATGTTTCCAAATTTCGTCTTTCACCTGTTCCAATAATAAAAAAGAAGAACAGGAAAAAGTAAGACCATCGTAGGTGAAATTCCTACTATTGATTTTACATTTTTCTTTTTTAGCGTTTATAATGGGCGTTTTAAATGAGAAAAGGTGTAAAAAGAAATAGAGAAGAAGAAAAACAGCGAAAACAACAAAAAGACCATAGAAAAAAAACACCCAAAGAAACTAGAAAACAAAGCAAAAATAGACAAAAAACATATAGACAAGATCAACGCAGTGAATATTATGCAAATACAACTCAACCAAATAGTAGTAGCGAAGCCAGATCTTCAAGTGTTAGATTTGGAGAACCAGCTGTGTTATTTGAGGAAGAGAATTTAAACTGTCCATCTGCATCAAAATATCCCAAAAATTGTACATCTAGAAGTGATTATCTTAGACAGGCAAAAATATTTCATCCGGATAGAAATCCTGGATGCACTGGAACTGCAACCAAGAAATTTCAAGTTTTACAAAGAATATGTAAAAATAAAAATAATAAGGGTGGTAAAAGAGGATCGAAAAGAAAAACAAACAAAAAACGAATACAAAAAAATAAAAGTAGAAAATCTAAGAAATAAATAGAGAATATTGCAATGCAATACACCCCAAACAAACATAAAAACACAATTGATTAAATATATAATATTTATTTATCGAATAAAAATATCATGGAACTATTACAAAATACGCTCGTTATTAATTTGGAAACCCGGCAAGATCGATTACAACACGTAATGGCAGAACTGCAAAAAATCGGTGTCCATGGCCAAAGATACAATGCAAACAAGACTGTCAATGGTTCTATTGGTTGCACAATCAGCCATATCAAGTGTCTGGAGATTGCAAAAGCCAATGATTGGAAACACGTATTCATTTGCGAGGACGACATAACCTTCTTGGAGCCCGGCGTATTTATGAAAAATCTGTCGAAATTCTATCAAGCCGATTATGATTGGGATGTTGTCATTGTTGGCGGAAATAATGCATTGCCCTATAGAAAAGCCAGCGATTTTTGCATCCAAGTACATAATTGTCAGACAACCACGGGATATATTGTACAAAACCATTACTACGATGTTCTTATCCAGAATTTCAAGGAGAGTCTAAGAAACCTTTTGAAAAGCCCCCACAAAAAGAATGAGTATGCGATCGATATTTATTGGAAACAGCTGCAAAACCGGGATCGATGGTATATGATCATACCCCCAACTGTTATACAGTGTGCAGGATATAGTGATATTGAGCAACGCGTTGTGAATTATGAGAATCTAATGACGGATCTAGATAAAGAGTGGCTTTTCCAATATCAACGACAACAAATGATTCAACAACAACAACAACAAGAGCAAATGAAAATGCAGCATATTCAGCAACAGAAGCCATCTAAATATAAGAATGCGCAGACTGAACCCAAGGTTTCTATAAATCCGATGGTATTTTCATTGACAAAATAGAAAAATAGAAAAATAAAAATAATTAGATTTTCTTTCCATGTTTTTGAATATTATTTATTCAAAAACATCTTTCTTTTCCTTGTTTTTCCTTTTTTCGTTATATGTAGATATATATCGATGGTTGTATTGAACACGTTCTCAGAAATGTAAGTGCTTATTCTAATACACTAATCTCGTCATTCACGCTATTCTATTACATCAACAATCATCTCTTATGTTTTTATATTTTATGTCGCGTAGGCATCTTATCCACGAAACCCCTTTTTGAAGCCCTTGGGAACAATTTGTTGTTGGCTTTTCGTTCCGGTGCGTCAGGGTTTGATGCGTTTTTTATGACCAAACTCCCGTTGATTTTTTTGGATAACAACCTCGTTCGGGGTATAATTTTTGTTAATTTTATTAGCATGTTGGGCAAAACTATTTGTACCATCTTCCTCTATGAAAAAATCCTCCAAGGAAGCCTTTCGCGCTTTATTGGGTTCCGACATTGATACGTATATACCTATATATAAATATGTATATCTATATTTTTTATTCGGAAATTTATTTCAATAGCAAAAAGGATGAAATCGCGTCATTCGTTTTTTTGGCATATTCATCCGTTTTTGCAGTAAGCCGATGCATTTTTTCGTGTAATTTTTGGTTATGAATACGAGTTTGTTCTTCTAATATTTTTTCGGCACGCGCTCGTTCCAAGGGCGTAAGATCCATATTATCGCGTGATCGTGTAAAATCATCTACGGACGAATATTTTCGCACATTTTCATAGTCGCGCTCGCTTACCGAAAACACCGTTTGGTCTTTATGCACCTTGCGTATATCGTCGAACTTCAATTTACTGAATATATCGGAGGTCATATATTCGTTGGAGTAATCATCGATTTCTTCATAGTAATTGGTTCCTGCACTACTCGATATATGGGAGACGCCGCCATATTTCACCATGGCATTGTTTTGCTGAACATGCTTCACCTTTTCAATCGCAGCGCCCATATTTGATTTTGTTATTTTTTCAGAAATAGTATAGGCGGGATCGTCTTTGGAGAACCATTCATTACGTGTTGGATCAATTCGGCGATCCATGGTTTGTTCAAATGCATGATTAAATCGAGTTTGGAATTCGTTTGCATCCATTTTATCAATGGCGTGTTTCATTTGTTTCGAAATAGATTCGTCGTTCCGATCATTCACTTGGTAAGTGCATTTTTCGGGAATGGCCTGATTCTGTTTATTGTTATTTTTACAATATTCGATAACAATATCAAATGCTTTCTTGTAAAACAAAAAGTATTCGGGAGGCAATCGTGATTTATCAGGGTGCGTCATAAGTACCTTTCTTTTTGCGCGTTTCAAATCGTCATCGGTAATATTGTAATCCAATTCAAACAGATTTAATATTTCTTTAAATGAATACTGATAAACATCCAATACATGTGTCATTTCTCTATAGGATAGTCTATCATTTGTCTTAGGCTAAATCAACGTATTTTCTATTTTATTTTCTATTTTATTGATTCTGATTATCTTTCATAATCCCATAATATACAATACAAAAATATACATAAAAACAAATGCAAAATGGATTTTATCCTTAACTCGAACAAATATTATAGAAATGTCTTATTATATTCCGAATAGCGCAAACACGCAAAATGAGTTGTTAATGCAGAATCTAACTCATTTTTACAAAGATAGTTCCAATTTAAACAAGATGATGAGAATTATCAACGGAGAATCCAGAATATCTCTTCGAATTGTCGATTGGTTTGTTACGAATTATGCCAAAAAATATTATACTGTATATGATATTCATATTCCCCTTATTCATCCTAGAACACACTCCGATGGAACTATAGAATATACCGAGGTACAGCGTTTCAAGGTATATAATGATTACAAATTGAAATTGAAGTCGTATTCCAAAAAACGGTTTGATCCCTTTTGCCGGTGGGAACGAATTAATATTCCGTATGATAATAATACAGATATGGAAACCACGATTGGCCAGCTGAATTTCTTCAAATGGGCAATCGAGAACAATATTATTGATTACATTGAAGAACATCGCGAGGAGATTGAACGAGACATGAACGAGCGAAATAGTACGTCTATCCGAAAACGGAGTGCAACGGATGATCCATCCATCTCATCTACCGCAAAAACCCGGAAGAAACGCGAGGAACTTTCTATTTCCGCATGTAAATGCATTAAAAAAGAAACAGTAAAAATTGTAGTAAAGTTTAATTAGTTATAAATATCATTGGGATTGGGTTGGGTTGGGTTGGGTTGGGTTGGGTTGGATTGTTATAAGTTATATAATTTTGTCTATAGCATTTTTGTCATAGTAATAGGGAGACTTGTATGTTCCAAACATTTTATCCCAAAGTGAAAACCTCTTTGAATAATTACAAGTTGTTAAGGAATGATGCAAATCATGGCATTCTGTATATAATTCAATATTCAATAGCTTAGGCAACCATATGCATTGAGTAAAACACGATGTTGGATATATTTTTTTACCAATATGACCACTGATTTCAATAAACATCTTGTATGTTATTAGCAAATGAAACTGCATATAAGATACATGTTTTACCGTTTGCATTATTTGCAAGGTTAAGATCGTTGGAATGGAGTTTGTTATAATTAAATCGAGTGAATCTTGGTAAAAAGAAATGATTGCGGTGGGAGATTTGAATGTGTGATGCAATTTATGTGAATATTTATACAAATATTTGGTATGTAATAACCGGTGCGTCATATAATGAAATAGGTCGAAGATTACTTCAAACGCAAACGAAACCGGTATAAAATACAATAATTCGGTGTAGTAATGGGTATGATTATCTAGTAATATAGCAGTTTTTACAATTAGGTGTGTCGCGGTTTCAATGGCCGTAGTTTTTGCGACATAATAATCAAATTCATGTGGATATTCTTCTTTGGGAGAATTTTCAATATCATAGGATATAGATCGTTTATTACGAGTTCCGTAATCAATCCAATTCAATAATAAATAGTTTCTCGACAGAAACAGAATGTAAATAACAAATAATTCTCCTATAATATTTGTATATTCTGTAATATATCCGATACAATGATATTGTATAAAGCTTAACGATATCAAAACCCCGTTAATAGATACGAAATTTTTTATTGAATTATTTGAAATAACCATAAAATTATATATTATCAGGATAATATATATTTTACAATGAGTACTAGTGAATTGAGTATGATTCGTGGAAATAAAACCCTAATTTGTTGCTTTGGTGGAATGGCACTCAAAATGGGTGGCATTCCTCCCTTTGAATTTGTTCGATATTTATCCTCTATATATACGTTTGTGATTTATTATTTTATATTGACACACGTCGCTGCTGTTATCATAATGGTATTGAGGGCATAAGTTATAATATCGAGGATACAGTGGATTATTTGAATCATAAAATTCATTCCCATAAGTATAATAAGATCATTTTCATGGGAGTATCCGCGGGAGGGTATGCAAGTATATTATTCGGTTCATTATGTGCAGACGTTTCCCATGTTATCAGTTTTATTCCGAAAGTGAAGTTGAGCACTCCGGTAAATAAAAAATACGAGAACTTAAAAGATATTGTGAATTCAAATACGACTACAAAATATATTCTATTTGGTGATATGAGTATTACAAATATTGATGATCATCATCATATATCTCAATGCGAAATACTTGAATCTTTTCCAAATGTATCTGTCATCCGAAAAAGTCGCGTCGATATGAAAATTCTAAGAGATACTGGAGTCATAAAAAATGTAATTGATAATATTCTTTATCACTGATTTTTCTTTTGTTCGACCATCAAATACTTAAAGGCTACATATATGATATATACATTCATAATGCCATTTATTACCTTTATTTATCGAGTTGGAAAAAATCCTAAGACTTATTATGGAAAATGTATGTTTGACTATATTTCAGATGATCATGAAGGAATAGATAATGAAGTGAAATATATTTTGAAAGAAGGGCTGAATGAATATAGAACACAAAATAACATTCCAAAAATAAAATCAAAACAACTTATGATTGGGGTACTATCGTTTTCATCAAATGAAATTGTCCCAATCTATTCAACTAGTGCTGAAATAAAATGTTTCGATTTTTATAAAACTTATGATGGAAATATATATGTGAATGGAAAAAAATTAATGATAAAAAAAGACGTATAATATATAACGTATAATATATTATGTATATATGATTACGTAGAATATGAATATGATTACGTAGAATATGAATATGATTACGTAGAATATGAATATGATTACGTAGAATATGATTACATGAATTTTTCTACAAACATTCGAATTCGATTTATCCATTGATTACCACAATCTTCGGTATCTGCATCATCATATGTCGCATGTGTATTTGTATTTATTCGGAGAACATCGCAGTCCTCATTTAAGTCTTGGCCATGAATCAACCACTTTTCATGGAAATCTCTGCACTTTTTTAAATAATCTGTTTTAATATTGGCTTCTCCATTTCGCGCTCTCATATCAATACGCGATTTGCACACCTCCGGGTCTGCATCAATATATATAATTCCACTTAATCCGTAGTCCTCCGAATATTCATTGAAGAAATGATTGTATATTTGGAAATGAATCGAGTCAATCATACCATCATGATACAACATTTTTGCGAATATGTTTCGATCCGCATCAAGGGATCTTTCGCATATAATAATTTTACACTTTGGATTATCCGCAATTGTTTTACGAATAATCGATAGACGCGACGCGTATGCCATAACCTGAAACGAAAAGGCGTATTTTACTGGATCACGATAAAATTTCACGAGGATGCTTTCTCCATCGGATGGATCCCGAATCGACTCCCATATATCGACGGGCTCCTTCAAAAACACAATTTCCTCAGATGCAAGCCGTTTTTCCATATTTTTGATAAGCGTTGTTTTTCCAGCACCGATATTACCTTCCACCGAAATAAACACTGGTTTTTTATTGGATGTAGATGTATCATCCATATTGGTATGATGAGCAGAGGATGTGGAGGTAGAGTTAGCAGTAGCAGCAGCGTTTGACACAAATTCCATGTTATTGATGTTCTTAAATACCTGTCTAAAAGATATAACTATTCATTACATTCAATTTTTTGGATTTTTACGGATTTTTACGGAATATTCACTATTTATTTATTTTTTTATTTATTTTTTATTTATTTTTTTATTTATTTTTGTAATTTGCTTCCATAATACCTACTTATAATAAGGCGATTCTCTATATTATCCATAAATACTTGATATATATCTTTGTATCGAATCTCTTTTCCAACACTAATAATTTTTTTCTTATTTTGTTCAAATCCAGAGACAAGGTCTTCGATTTGTTTCTTACGTGCATTTTCGGTTCTCGGTTCAGTAATCTGATCTTTCTCAAGGTCCATTAGTTCCATGCATAGTTCAGTATCATACTCATTAATAAGCTCCATAACACGCGATTCATCCCATGACCGATTAATCTTACCAATCGACTTATATTCTTCTTCCGTAAGTTGAATAATCTTCGGAACAGTTCCAGCAATGTCTTGAACCGTATGACAGGTGCCAAGAGACTCGTTTAACATACCTGGAGTTATTTGTACAGTTTGGTCTTCATCGCCATTCCAGTATTTCTTTGCAAATTCCACAGCCAAACGCTCTTCCGTTAAAATCAGACTGCTTGTCTTAGTTGATACGAATATAATTGGTTTTTTATAGCTGGAAAACTCCTTAATGTTGCCACCACATCGCATAACCATTTGGTACGCATCGTCGCTACTTGTATTGTCGGGAATAACACCATGCGTAAATAGGAACTCATTGCCGTCCTCAGATCGCGATGCAAACGTAATTCCACGACTAACGCACAACTTTCCCGTAACTGCAAAGGGTGCATTATATAGTTCTAGGTCATAGTAATATCTGTTCAGGGTCTTTGCAACCTCAAGATCTTCTTCCAGGTCCTCCTTAATTGGAACTACGTCGCCGTTTTGCAGGCGAAATTCTTTGAACTGACCATTAATAATAAGTACATTGAACCCGTGCTCTATCAATATCCCACAATGATTTTCGTGCGACGCACACTTGGTATTACCTGGACAAAACCACTTAGAACCGGGAACTACGCTATCTGCATGTATCGTGAGCACCTCGATCAGCGCGTCATCAACGCGTTTATTCCTATCGGAAATATCGTGGATCAGCTCGCACTCTGAATACTTATGATATACGGGCGCATGCGTATTCTCATATGTACGTAAGTGGGGCTCAACGTCAATCGAATGCAAATACTTATACACGGGACGCATAGTTGCAGTAATAAGGACCACATTCTTCACAAACTTCTCGCTACACATCTCTGATATGTAGTCAAAGTAAGGACCCCAAATATTAATACTAGAATCGGCCTCGTCAATCCAAATATTAACCTCCTTGTTAAAGTTGCGCTTCTTGAACTTCTTCAGCAACTTCTCAAGAAGCTTCATTACATGTTTCATTCTGGGTTTATTTGTGCAGCAAATGATATTGTCAATCTCATCGTCGTCATCATCTGACGTAATAATTGCAAAAACGTTATCTACATCCATCTTTTTTTTACCGTCGCGAGTTAAAGTACTTGAAGTCCAAGAAAGTGTCCTGGGATTGTCGCTAGTCTCCGTAACAGAGTATTCATCGGAATCTGATCCAGATCCGGCGGCGACGTTATCGACATCCCTAATAATACGTTTGTTTGTCTGCTTGTTCAAAAGCTTAGCGTTGCTAGTGAAAATGATATTTAAGTCGTTGATACCACTGATGTTAAAGGTGCCGTTCCACTTGTTGATGAGATCCGTCATCTTGCGAGTCTTACCGCTCTGCGCTGGAAGCTGTATGAGAGTAAGAGAGTTCCCCATGGTCGTAGGTCGTTGGTTTGTTGTTATTCACTCAATGTCGAGACATTCTACTTGATGTTTTAATAAGAATATATATTT
>Ga0194130_10008627_pt1 | contig 10774 bp, 9 predicted proteins | sample TA2KigsurfametaG_FD_160084 | JGI IMG/M metagenome (GOLD analysis project Ga0194130, IMG submission 160084) | Freshwater microbial communities from Lake Tanganyika, Tanzania - TA2015050 Kigoma 12 surface | ecosystem: Environmental > Aquatic > Freshwater > Lake | place: Tanzania: Lake Tanganyika... | reverse complement strand
AGTTGATTTAGTAGATTTAGCCGATTTAGCTGATTTAGTAGATTTAGTTGATTTAGTAGATTTAGTTGATTTAGTTGATTTAGTAGATTTAGTAGATTTAGTAGATTTAGTAGATTTAGTAGATTTTGTGGGTTTAACTGATTTATCAGATTTATCAGATTTATCAGATTTATCAGATTTATCAGATTTAGCTGATTTAGAGGATTTTTTAGTTTCTGCTGTAGCAGCATCGGCAACTACAGTAGTCGATACTGTAGCTTCAACTACTGGTTGTTCTGTAGTTTGTTTTTTAGATTTTTTAGATTTAGTTTCCTCAACTACTGGTTCAGCAACTTTGACTGGTTCAGCAACTTTGACTGGTTCAGCAACTTTGACTGGTTCAGCAACTTTGACTGGTTCAGCAACTTTAGCTTCTTCAACGACTTGAGATTTTTTTGTGGATTTTGAGGACTTAGATACTTTTGCAGATTCAGACATATTAATATACTATACTATAATAATTATTTTTTTAAAAAGAAACACACTAAATATATATTTAAGGGAAAATAAAAAAATTGTTTTCTATATATTTTTATATATTTTTATATTTTTTTATATGAAAAATAAACTTTTTTATATATTTATAAAAGTAATCAACAATAATAATGCGTTATAAATGTTATAAAAATTTTAATATTAAAAATAAAAAAAATAAAAAATATATAAAGTGATTTAATGTTTTTTTATGTTATTATTTATATAATACATATATATAAATGGAATATGTAAATAACAAAGATATTATATTATATTTTTTAAAAAAAGATTATAAATTTTTATCAAATATCATTATAAACTTATCAAAACATATTAATAAATTATATGATAATTATATTATAACAACAGATGAACGAAAAAAAATAAATATAATGTTGAGTGATACTATTAATAAATTAAATGATTATTATAATTTATATTCTACAAAAATATATAATAATGATAAAAATGATAAAAATAACAAAGAATACAATATAAAAAAAACCGAAATTAATTATATTTATGAAATTATAGAATCAATACGTGATACAAATGCAATGAATATATTTTATCCAGAATTAGAATTAATAGATTACAAAAATATATTTGAAGATATTAAAAAGATTTCTGGATTTATTGGATTAAATAATATCAATGATATATTAAAAATTTATAATTTAGATATAGATTTTTTAAAATCAAATATTGAATATAATAATAAATTAAATGTATTAAAAGAAATATTTTTACCAATATCTATTAATTATACTGATGATAAACGTATTGATAAAAAAAATAATATTTTTGAATTTATTCAGAATAATTTTGAAGAAAAATATTCATTAATGCTTGGAAACATTTATCAAATTAAAATAAGATTTTCCCAAACAAAATCAGTAATTTTAATTAATGGATATATTGATTTTGATTCAGTAAATGGTATAATTAGAACAAGTCAAATATGTAATGATTATATATATAATCAAAAAACAAATATAATAAATGAAATTGAAAAAATAAAAGATATTGATGAAAATTTTAAACAATCATATGTACGTAATCTATCAGTTGGTGAAATATTATTATATGATACAAATATTTGTAAGAAAAAAATAAATGAAGATTATATAAAATTTTTAAAATATACAAATATGAATTTTAAATCTATTATGAATGATTTTATTCATTCAGATTTATATACTAAATTTGAGATAATTAGATTTCTTTTATTAGGTTCATCTACATCAATTAATATAGCAGGGTTATTATTCGGTATTACAAAAGACCACAAAGAATCAATAGATAATAACTCTAAGCCGACATTAATATCTGATATAATTTATAAAAATCTAAAATTCATAAGTCAAAATAAACTCAAAAAATATGATACTATAATAAATATGGAATTAGAGAAAATAAATTCAATAAATGTAAATGATATTGATTTAAAAAAACAAATTTTAATAAATAAATCTATGCCAGATCATATTAAAAAAATAGCATTAAATAAATTAGAAGAAATAAATAAAGGTTCATCCGAAAATTACAAACATATTGATTATGTAAAATCATTAATTGATTATCCATGGATTAATAAAGATTATTCTGATATATTTAGTATTTTAAATAATAATATGGATGATGCAATAAAATTTATAAATGAATCTAGAAATAAAATGAATAATATTATATTTGGTCATGAAAAATGTAAAGATATAATTATAGAACTAATAGCTAAATGGGTTACAAATCCAAAAAGTATTGGGAAATGTATTGGTTTAATGGGTCCGCCTGGTGTTGGTAAAACATTATTTGGTAAAGCACTAGGTGATATTTTAAATATACCATTTGCACAAATTAATGTTGGAGGTGTCGATGATGCATCAGTATTATCTGGTCATTCATTCACATATAGTAATGCACAACCAGGATTAATAGTTAGAAAGATGATACAAGCGGGAGCTCCTAGATGTATTGTATTTATAGATGAAGTAGATAAAACAGGTGCAAAATATGGAATTAATGAAGTTATGAATGTATTAATTCATATTACAGATCCAAATACAAATGATAATTTTAATGATAAATTTTTTCAAGAAGTAACATTTCCATTAAGTAAAGTATTATTCATATTTTCATATAATGATCAATCAAAAATAGATAAAATTTTATTAGATAGAATTGAACAAATTAATGTAGAAGCATATACAACATCTGAAAAAATAAAAATATTTAAATCCCATCTATTAAATGAAATTGCAACTGATATTAATATACCATATGATTTATGTAAATTTAATGATGATGTAATAGAATATCTAATAGAAACATATACATCAGAATCAGGAGTACGTGGATTAAAAAGAAAATTAGAAAAAATAATATTAAAATTAAATTTAGATAGAATTTATAAAAGGGGTATATTTGAAAAACAAACAAATAATATTATTATCACAACAGAAATAATAGATACAATTTTAGAAAAATCAAATATAATCATAAAGAAAATATTACCAAAATCACACATTGGTATTATAAATGGTTTATATGCGACAGATTCAGGTTCTGGCGGTATATTACCGATTTTAATATATCGTAATTGTAATGGTACAAATAAATTTAAACTTAAATTAACTGGATCACAAAAATCGGTTATGCAAGAATCAATAGAATTTTCTTTTACCATTGCCACAAATTTATTAAAACCAGAAATTGTAAATAAATTTATTAAAAATAATCCTGATGGATTACATATACATACACCTGATGGTGCCACTCCAAAAGATGGACCAAGTGCTGGCAGTGCATTTACAACAGCATTTATATCAAAAATATTAAATATTCCAATAAAAAATAATATTGCTATGACTGGAGAAATTGAAACCAATGGTATGATTACTGCAATTGGTGGATTAGATAGCAAATTAAATGGAGCTAAAAAAGCAGGTGTTGAATTAGTATTAGTACCAAAAGAGAACGAAAAAGACTATGAAAAAATAATTAAAAAAAATCCAAATTTAATTGATGATAAATTTAAAGTTATTATTGTTAATGATATATATGATATTGTTCAATATGCACTAATAGATAATAAATATCAAAATAAAGATATAAAAGTAATTGAAAAAACATTTAATTATAAAGACTATTTTATAATCTAAATATTATAATTTTTTGCGTTTAAAAAATCATATAAAAAATATAAAATTGATTTAAGAAAATATTACTTATATTAAGTTTAATATGACCACACTAGAAGTATCCTCAAAAATTGATATTTATAATGATTATAATATTAATCATTATGATGAAATAACTATAAATATGATTACAAATAAGAAGATGAATGAAACAAAAACAGATAATTTTACTGAATTTGGGGAATTTGCTGATCTAGATCTGGATAATCTTGATAATTTAGATAATTTAGATTGTTCAGCATATTTTAATAATATATATAACAATTTAGTAAATACATCAGATATTAAATATGACAAAAATAAATGCTCTAGATGTGAATCGAGTGATTTTATCGAGGATTATACAAATGGTATAATAGTATGTACATGTGGTGAAGTAATTAATAACTTATATGACACATCCCCAGATAATAAACCATATGATGATGATACAAAACAAGAAAATAAAAGATTTAATAAAGTTACCAATGAATTATTACCTCAATCATCGATGGGAGCGCGATTACCAACAAACATTAGAGGGAGTTTACAAAAGTTACAAAATTGGGGAGCAATGCCATATAGAGAACGATCTCTATATAATGATTTTAAAGTTATAAATGCATGTTGTGAAAAATTAGGTTTAAATAAAAATATACAACAATCAGCAAATATATTTTATGCATCAGCAAAATCTTGTAAACATCCTGATGGCGAAAATGAAGGTAAACATATTATTACAAGGGGAAAAAATAATAAGGGTATTCAAGGTGGTTCTATTTGGATATCGTGTAAAAAACATAATATACCAGTCTTATCAAAATATATTGCTGATTTTTTTGGACTAACAATAAAAGAATTAAATAAAGGAATAAAATCATTAAAAAAATTATTAGAAATAAAAAATATGTCTGTCCAATTAAATGTTATTGGGTCAGAAGAATATGTCAGAAAATATTGTACAGAATTAAATGTAAAAACAGATTATATGGACCAAGCAATCCAGATTGCGAAGAATATTGATAAATTAAATGTTATTACTGAACATACTCAATTTTCAATAGCCGCTACAAGTGTATTAATTATGGCAGAATTAAATTCCATAACAAATGTTACAAAAAAATCACTAAAAGATATGTTCGGTGTATCTAATGTTACAATAAGTAAGACTTATAGAAAATTAGATAAAATAAAACATATTCTATTAGATGATGAGAAGATTAATAAACTTGTAGAAAAAATTAAAAAATTAAATGAAATGCAAGAAATATCTTTAGATATTAAAAAACGTATGGAAAAATTTAATGTAGATTTAAGTAAAAATGAAAAAGTATCAAATAAACAAATAGAAGATATTGAACAAAAAGATTTAGAATCAAATATAGATTCAGATCTAGAGTCTAATAAATCTAATAAATCTAATAAATCCAATAAATCTGAATCTTCTAATGAAACAGTCTATAAGATTAAAATTAATAACAATAAAATATTTGATACAAATTTAAAATCACCAAAACACGATTCTTCTGAAAAACCTAAAAAAATAACTAAATCTATTAAAAAACAACTAAATTAACTAAATCATTTCCAGTTTGGATCAGGCTTCACAATAAAATCAGGTGTATCGTTATAATTTATTGTTAATTCGGTATTTTTATCTATGTCTTCCGTAGAATATATATACCAACCATCACTTATTTTTTTTATAATAGTATTTGCATTATTACTATGATTTATTTTTGTAGCAAGTGGTGTAATATTTTTATTATTTTCAATTACTATCATAATTTTTTCTCCTTTTTTATATTTATTATTTACAAATAAACCAATGCCATGAATCTTTGATTTTGCAACATAAAAATTATTATCCGATAATAATAATACTAAACCCGATAAAATAATTGAAGATAATATTATAATATTTTTCAACATATAATAACTTTATATAAAAAATTGAAAAAAATAATATAGTTTACTTTTATTATAGTTAACTTTATAATACTTATAATACTTATAAATAATGTTATCAAAAAAATCTTATTCTAAAAAACTAAATTGGTCACAAGATATAAATAATATAAATCTAACAAATTTACCAATTGATGAATCATATTCAGAATTATTTAACAAGTTATTTTTAGATAAACGTTTTGAAATTATAAAAAATAAATTAAAAAAATATCTTGAAAACAGTGATCCAGAATTACTGTATCCTAAACCAAATTATCTGTTTAAAGCATTTTGTATGATACCTTTTAATGATATAAAAGTTGTATTTATAGGTCAAGATCCATATTTTAATAATGAAAAATATAAAGATAAAATTGTTCCACAAGCATATGGATTATCATTTTCAGTACCCGTAGAAATGGAAATTCCATCATCTTTACAAAATATTTATAAAAATATGTTAAAATATGGTCATATTAAAAAAATGCCAAACAATGGATGTTTAGATCTGTGGGCATATCAAGGTTGTCTAATGTTAAATACATCATTAAGTGTAATAGATGGACAAAAGAATTGTCATTCTGCTGAATGGAAATGGTTTACAGATAAAATAATAGAAGAAATTTCTAATAAATTAAATAATATTGTATTTGTATTATGGGGTGGAGAAGCTTATAAAAAAATAGAATTAATTGATCTTGATAAACATCACGCGATTATATCATCGCATCCATCTGGTTTATCGTGTCATAAACCATTTCAATCATATCCAGCATTTGCTGATTGTGATTGGATTACAGAAATAAATAAACATATTAATAAAACGATAATATGGAACATTTTTAATTAAAATTAATTAAGTGATGTGTATATACCAATATTATTAAGATATTTAAAATAAACACCTTGATGATGAATACTATAAATTAGCAATTTATATTTTCCTCTATTATTTATATCCTCTGAATCGAATTTATAAAATGGATTATCAATAATAAGAAGAATATAATCATATTTTTTTCGAAAAATATGATGTTGAATGCTAATTTTAAAAAATTTACCCATAATATTATTACGTCGATCGTGATTTAGATCACCATAATAATAATTTTTATCCAAATTTAACATTTTATTATATTTTGATTTTGTAGATTTATTTATAAGTGATATTTCTGCGTCATGAGTAATATTACCAAAATAATATGGTTTTTTTTCAATAAAATCAAATGTACCAACTGTTTCACCAAAACCATCAACAAATGTAATAATGGTGTTATTAAGTTCATCAGAAAGAGTAATAGACGCGGTCATTCTATTGGCGATAGTTATATTAAATTATATGATTATATTATTAATATAATTAATATTTCATTTTTTTTAAGTTTTCTTAAGTTTTCTTAATAAATTATAAAAAAAAAATATTTTAAAGCCAAGCCATTTGGATACATAGCGCTAACAGCGCATTATGTATTCACATGACGTCGGAAAATTACAAAGTAATTTTTCTAGGCCTTACGGATATATAATGAGATTAGCATCTCATTATATATTCGCAAGGCGTCCGTTGGAATCCATTAAAGTTCGATGCAGCCGCAGTAGTATATGCACCAGAATCTTCGATATAAACTGATTCACCAATTGCGAGATCGGGTAATTTACATGAATTAGAAATAGTATCCATTGAATCACAAGTTGGACCATATACAGTACACTCATATACTTTACCATCTCTTTCATTAAAGGGTTTAATTTGTGGTTTGGCATGATCAAACATAATACAATTAAAAGAACCATATACACCATCATTCAGAGTATAAGCGAATTTTGTTTCTTTTGTATCTTTATCTATTTTTTTATTTTTTGCAATAACATTTAATACAAGAGTATGTGAGGCTGATGCAAAATATCTACCAGGTTCGGCAATAATCTGTAATCCATAATCTTCTGGAAAATCTTTTTCAGAAAAGAATTCATCAATTGATTGGTTTATAGTTGAAGCAATATCTTCAAATTTAATAATAGTATCATCTGTTCCAGGAAAACCACCTCCTAAATCAAGTATAGTTAATTTATATCCATTATCTGCACCAATATCAAAAACTTTTCTAGATCTTTCAATTGCTGTTTTATATGCTTCGACATTTTTACATCCAGAACCCACGTGAAACGAAACTCCAACAATATTAAGACCAATTGTTTTAGCAAGTTTCATAAGACCATCAACATCATCCAGATCTGCACCAAATTTAGAATTGAATCTACAAACAGAATATGAATCATCTACTTTTATTCTCAAGACTAGTTCTGCATTAGGATGAAAGTTAACAATTTTAAGTAATTCGTACATATTATCAAAAGTCATAACATCTACATCAACACCTCTAGCATATTTCAGATGTGAATCTGCTTTAGCAGGATTAGCAAATATTATTCTAGATGCATCATTATTAGTTGCTTCTAGAGCAAGAATAATTTCATTTTTGCTGGCACAATCAAAATTAACACCTAACATAGCGAGAGTTTTAATAAGAAGTTGGTCGGGATTACATTTAATGGCATAATATGGTTTTACTCTAGACAAATGATCCATCCATTTTTTATATTGATTTATCACAGTTGAAAGATCAACAATAAAAAATCCAGTATCTAGATGTGATTTCTCAAGGGTTGCTTTTATTATATCTATAATTGATGTTTCTTTTTCATATGTTGTTATTTGTTGCTCATTGAAAAAATGAGTAAGCTCGGTGAAATTATCAATATTAGTAGTTGAGGTTTGTTCTTCCATTTTTATATAGTTAACTGATTATATAGTTAACTTATTAAAGATAAAAAAAAATCAACTTTTATTTTGTACTATTTTAATAGCTGTCTTTTATCCACTCAGAAAAAAAGTAAAAAGTTAAAGGATATGTGTTATAACACGTAATACTTTTATAATATATATATATATTATATTAATGAAGATTATAATAATTTTATTAATATTAATGATATTATTTACAATATATTATAAATTAAAATATATTAATATTTATCATATTTTACCATATAAACATGTTAGTAATAAAAATATAAAAAAGATAATGATAGGATTACCAACAATAGATAGAGATAGCGATTTATTAGAAGAAGTTTATAATAATATAATAAATAGTATAAAATATTGTAATAAAACTAATAATTTTGAATTTATGTTATTTCCTATATGCAGAAAAATTGATAAAAAATGTTATGATTTTTGGAATAATAAAAAAGAAATAAATAATAGTATATCTGACGTATATTTAGTAGATTCATATGAAATTAAAAAGAGACATAATTTTAATCAAATGGCAAAGACATTTAATATTATATTAAATAATGCAAGAAATAATAATTCAGATGCATTAATAATAATAGAATCTGATATAATTATTAAAGAAAATACAATTTTATTATTAATTAATAATATAAAAAATTCACACGTTGCATTATGTTATTTTAATATACCTTGGTGTGGAATACCCGTTATATCAAAATATGATTTATTTTATAAATTAGAAAATGCTGATAATATTACAAAACCAACATTAATATATGGACATGGAACAGGATGTATTATTTTAAATAAAGATATATTAAATGACACTAGAATTAAATTTTTTAATAAGAAAATTTATTTTAAAGATAATATTGATGTATATGGACAAGATATTGGATTTTTTTATTTATTAAATAAATATAGATATAAAGTTATATTATTAGATCAAAAATTAGATCATAAATATAAAAAATAACATAGAATATTATTCGACATATGTATTTATTAGTATAATTTTTATTCTATTTCAAGTGTATATTCTGCACCTTCTTTAGAAAGAGCTTCACTTAAGATTACAAATTCTGTTATCCCGATATCATCACTTGTAGAATAATATTCATTTATACCAGAAATATCATAATATGTAGTTTTATCTCCCATTTTATTTTTTAGATTAAACCATGGTAGTTCGCTACAATATGAAAAATTAATTCCACCCGATGATGAAAATAATTTACGATATCCATAATTATTAAGCGATTTAAATTTCATAGTACGATTAAAGAATATCTTTGTTGCAACAGATGAGAAATCACCATCACCTGATTTCCATTCACGATTTTTAAGAGAATGTTGGATATATTCATCTGATTCTTCTTGTCGGAAGGTACCCTCATCACAGAGGCTTCGTGCAGGACTTGTTCCAAGCGTACCATGATTATATTTCTTTAGAAAATCCTTATCATATGGATAATGTGGTGCTTTTGTTACAACAATTTTTAAGATACGTTCTTTTTCTGATAGATATCGTGCATACTGATAAATATCATAGAGAGTATCTGAATTTACTGCGGCAATTTTTGTTTCGTATAATTCTGTTTCGTATAGTTTGAGGTCTGTTTTTGTAGGTTTTTTATATTCAAATTTATATGGAGTAAAATCATTAATCATATCAATATAACGAAGAGGAATCATACCATTAGTATTAAATTCACAAATATTATCTAGTTGACTATTATTATTTAGTTGACTATTATTATTTAGTTGACTATTATTATTTAGTTGACTATTATTATTTAGTTCAAATGTTGTATGATTTTTAGGTTTATCGAGCATATATTTAATAAAAGATTCAGGTGTATTAAGTTTATTATTATTACAGAAGCGACTTTTATGATATTTATTTAGAGCCATATCAAATTGAATATATCCAGTTTTACAATTATTATCTGAATAAGATCCATTAATACGATGTGATACTGAAAAAAGTGGATTCGAATATTGCAGAGGTGTAGATTTGAAAGATACTGTTACAGGAAAATAAGTACGAGCTAGGAAAGAAGCAAGATGACGTGAATATTGAGACATAATTATTATATAGTTAACTTTATAGTTAACTTATTATTTAGTTAACTTATTAAAGATTATTTTAGTCAATTTTTTTTTATTCTTTATCCGACAGATAAAAATATATAAAGATAAAAAAATCAACTTTTATCCTTTATCCGACGGCTAAAAATATAAAAGTTAAAGGTAAAAATATAAAAATGAATTTTTATATTTTTAGCGTAAGAATTTGTCTTCAACAAATTCTTTCGGAGTCTTA
>Ga0194130_10008626_pt1 | contig 10775 bp, 7 predicted proteins | sample TA2KigsurfametaG_FD_160084 | JGI IMG/M metagenome (GOLD analysis project Ga0194130, IMG submission 160084) | Freshwater microbial communities from Lake Tanganyika, Tanzania - TA2015050 Kigoma 12 surface | ecosystem: Environmental > Aquatic > Freshwater > Lake | place: Tanzania: Lake Tanganyika... | reverse complement strand
GCAAGTAGCCGAGAGATTTTTGGGACACCCAAAGTCATTCCGCAGAACGAAGATACTGCGATGAATCCCAATTCCCCCTACGGTGCCGCAAAAGCATTTGCCACACAGATGGTGAAGATCTATCGGCAATCCCACGGACTCCACTTCTGCAATGCGATCTGCTTCAACCACGAGAGCCCGCGGCGCGCTGAGAATTTTGTAACCCGCAAAATCAGCTTGGCCGCCGCCAGAATCAAGATGGGCTTGCAACGGGAACTACTCATGGGATCCATCGATTCCGCCCGGGACTGGGGGTACGCCGCAGAGTTTGTTGACGCAATGTGGCGCATGCTCCAACAAGACAAGCCTGACGACTATGTGCTCGCAACCGGACGCTCCCACACCGTCCGCGACTTCATGCAACTCGCCTTCGAACATGTCGGCCTAGACTGGCGCAATTACTACCGACTCGACCCTCGCTTCGCTCGGCCAGCTGACCCTGAAAACCTTCTCGGTGACGCCACGCATGCGAAAGATAACCTAGGATGGGAAGCTCAAACGAGCCTCGCCGAACTTGCAGGAATCATGGTCGATCACGATCTGGCGATGCTCAGTGCCACCGGAAATGAGAGCAAGCCATCGCACTGAGTTGAAGCGGAATGCCAAAAGCCAACTCCTTAAGTTCGATGCCCTTGGATGAAAACCCAATGTCCGCGTTCACGAGGCTGAAATCCTCGCCTCAGGGACTTTCTGGAATCGAAGCATCGAACAGGCTCGCTGCAACAAAAACGGGATCTGCGATCCGCACTCGGGACAGCGACCTCCGGCTTTTGCTGCGGCAATTCAAAAGCCCCCTTGTGCTACTATTGCTCGTCGCGATCTCGATCTCAGCGACATTAGGGGACCGACTTGATGCCACGATCGTCTTCGGTGTTATTGCCATGAGCACGCTCATGGGATTCTGGCAAGAACGCCGAGCTGCCCATGCTTTGGATAATGTGGGAGCCTTCGAAGACGAAGTTGGACTTGGTCGTTACGGTAGCATTCCCTTCTGCCGTCTTGAAGGCTTCTTTTTCCGCAGGGTAGCTTTCACCGGTCAGGACCGACTCGTCGACGAAGAGATCCTTTGCCACGAGGATCAGTCCATCTCCGTGGATCGCGTCGCCGGCGTTGATCAAGATCACATCACCAGACACTTACCGAAGGAACCGTGTGTCTCCACGCTGCCATTGACTCGCAAAACCAAGAGAGCTCGATGGTGTCACTCTATGCGGCGCTCAATGCAACCTTTCAAACCGGGCTCACCAACCCCATTGATGAGACACTGCGCCGTCTGGACGTGGATCTAAGCCAATACCGGAAAATCGATGAGGTCCCCTACGACTTCATTCGAAAACGCCTCAGCGTCGTCGTCTCCGACTCCAATCAAAGACAATGGATGATCACCAAAGGAGCCTTTGCAAATGTCGTTGCAGTCTGTAGCACCGTGGAAACATGCAATGGACTTACCAGGATTCCGGATTCACTCGCTTCGCTTTGAGACACTTTCGTGCGGTACAGCGATGAAGAATATCGAGTCTAAGGGATCGCAGTGAAAGAAGTTACCGGAGACCCGCTGATCACCGAGGAAGATGAGGTCGACCTGATGTTCCTTGGGTTCCTGCTCTTTGAAGATCCCCCTAAACCCGATGCGGCAAATGCAATTCGAAATCTGAAGGAACTCGGAATTGGATTTAAGGTTATCACGGGTGACAATCGTGTCGTCGCACGGCGGCTGGGAATCCAAATGGGATTGGAAGCACCCGAGATCCTCGCAGGAGAAGAATGGCATCAAATCGGCGACGCTGCTCTCGTTCGCCGGGTCGCATCGATCGATATTTTTGCCGAAACGGAACCGACTCAGAAGGAAAGAATCCTCCTCGCGTTGCGCCGATGCGGACACGTGGTTGGCTACCTCGGCGATGGCATCAACGATGCCTCCGCACTCCACGCTGCAGACGTGGTTATCTCGGTCGATACTGCGGTCGACGTCGCCAAAGAAGCAGCGGATTTGGTACTCCTCAAACACGACCTCAGCGTGATCGCCGATGGAGTCCGTACCGGGCGAAATACATTCGCAAACTCGATGAAGTACATCTTCATCACCACGAGTGCTAATTTCGGAAACATGTTCAGCATGGCAGGGGCATCCCTATTCACGCCATTCCTACCGCTACTCCCCAAACAGATCCTTTTCAATAACTTTTTGTCAGATCTACCGGTGCTGACGATCGCTACCGATGCTGTCGACCCGGAACAAATCCTCTCGCCTCGGCAGTGGGACCACCGGACGATCCGTCGATTCATGGTAACCTTTGGACTCGTGAGTTCCCTGTTCGACCTCCTCACGTTCGGCACTTTGCTGGTCATTTTAAAGGCCAGCGAGGCCGAGTTTCAGACTGGATGGTTTATCGAATCCCTTCTGACAGACCTGCTGATTATCCTGGTGATTCGAACACGGAGACCGCTGTTCCGCTCACGGCCAAGCCGCCTGCTATCGACGGCCATTATCGCAGTCGCCGCCGCAGCGTCGCTGATTTCCTACACATCGCTCGGCGACAAGTTTGGGCTCGTTCCGTTACCATGGTGGTGGCTTTTGACCCTCATCGACATCACTGGTACCTATATCATCACCAGCGAGTTCTTAAAAAAGATTCTCTTCCCACCTCTACGCTCACACAACGGTTCCCAAGGGAAACCGACAACCGCGGAACACTTCCAAAACGCCCCTGTTCCTTCTCCAAGAACGAAGTCATGTTCTCCATAGAATGGTGCCTCTGCTCTTCCACACTCCCCTTCATGCTCGTGCCAGTTCTCGTGATCGATGGCTCCCGTTCGAGCGTGCATCGCGCTCACTGGAACAGTTCCTCGCTTTAGCCCATGACATCCCTCATTCAACAAACGGATCGATGACGAGCAAGAGCACGAGCACGAAACAGCCAAACCCACGACAATACGCTTTACTCAAATCGATACTCTTGCCTTCCTAAAAACAAAAAGGCCACCCGTTTTCACGGGTGGCCTTTTAAATTTGATCAACAAACGACCGAAGTTTCAGCATTGACTATTTGCGACGATATCGAGCAACGGCACCGAGTCCGAGAGCAAATCCAAGGAGTGAAAGGGTCGCAGGTTCTGGTACTGCCGGAGCTGAGAGTGCCGTCAAGGCAAAATTGTCTATGGCAAGTCCCGCATCATTTCCCGCATCGTTGACGTCCACCCAACGGAAAAAGATACGGTCACCCTGAGCGAGCGAAAGTCCGGTAATCGAAGCCGACCTTACTACCTGATTTGCTGCAACGTTTCCGTTCAAAGCACCATTCGAACCGACAGCCGCAGGTCCAACTAAATTCAACCCCGAGACTGCGTTAAACCCAGCCACAGTAAGGTAATTGGCTGAGGTAACGGATCCTGAGCCTAATGCCCAACCTGCGGTGACCGTGTTCTGAGACGTTGTGGAAGACCGCCAATTCTCCTGCGTGAACGAAATATCCAACCCAGTGATCGTCGTCCCAGTGTTATTCCGCAACTGGAACCCAAACCCCATGATGTTTGTTCCGGATGCGATCACACCCAAAGCACGATCCGCACCGCTCGTGGCGCCAAAACTGTACATCCCTCCGGAAGTGGAATTTCCGTCGCTAATCGACATGGCCACATTCGTTGTTCCGGTACCGCCAACTTTTGCCCCGTCCCAACTTGTTAAATTGGGAATAGGTGAAATTGCTCCCACTGTAGAACTAAAAGCGTTGGGGTTCGCGTTGATACCCAGTGAATCGAAGTTCTGCGTGTAAGTTGACGTTGTAAGCACAATCTCGGCCTCGCCTTTTGATTGCAATGCACACAACGCTAACAAAGAAAGAAAACTCGCAACGAACAATCTCATGATGGAACAACTCGAACAGTAGTAGACGATCTTGAGGTCGGACTAATCACTAAATTCACCCGGGTGAGTATAAGGGAAAATGGTCTGCCATCCAGCGCAAACCTCCCAAACCCCACAAAATAAAGAATATTCCTCCATAACATAGCCTTCACTTAGGCCAGACACCTCTCACAGGACACATAACAGGCCCTGTAATTTATCGTCCATCCGCCTCTTTGCGGTGCCCTTCTGCGATTTCCGTTTTCCCAAGACTTTCATAGGCCTCAGCCAATTTCGCATGAACCAATTTCTTATTTCTGGCCGCCGGTAGCGCCTTTTCCAGTTCAACGATGGCACCCACAAAATCGCCGTTCCGCAACTGAGCCGATCCCAGGGTTTCCCGGAAACTTGCTTCACCAGGTTCGGCTCCTACCGCCTCCACGGCCAACCGGAGCGCTTCTGCATTTCGCTCGGGATACTGCGTCAGCAGGAAATAAGCGAGGTTATTTTTTGCTGCGGCAAGGTCTGGCTTCAATTCCAAAGCGTGCAGCAATAATCGCTCAGCCTCGACAAAATCGCCTTCCATGATACGCATGCTGCTCAATGCGAAATTTGCCATCGCAGGATTAGGACCACCCTCGCAAAGAGGTACCACAACTTCACGCAATGCCCCCTTCTGGGTCTCATTCGCGGCAGCATACATCCCAAGCAATCGATCATACAAGGCTGCAGATCCACCATCCTCTCGGAGCCCTTTCTCCAAAAGGCCTACTTGCGATTCCAATTTGGTGCTTGGCTTCCCTTGTTGCTGATCGAACCAAATCCCATAGATCTCACCGAGCGCGCGGTGCAGCGCCGGAGTATCTTGCAAATCAATACCCGTGCGGAGCAATCGCTCGGCTTCATCGTACTGCGATTGCTTTGCCAATGCCTTCGCCAGTGAAATGCGATCTCTTTCATTCAAAGGATCTGCCGCCAAGCGTTTCGCGAACTCAGACTTGCCCAACTGAATCGCCCGAATCCCTCCCTCCCGATTGCCCAACGTCCGATACAGGTCGGCCAAATCGAAGTAATGAATCGGGTTCAACTGAGCGGCCCGTTCGGTCTGCACCAACGCATCGACGTAACGTCCCATCAGCGTGTTGTACTCCGCCGCGATCAAGTACAACTCCTCGTCGCGATGTTGACCAGATTGAACAAGATGCCACTGCAGGCGCGTCAAGTAGTCCGAGTTCTGGCTGACACGGAACCGCTCCGCCCACCATTTGGCTCGCTTTTGATGAGCTCGGGCATAGCCGATGTCATTGTCCGGCGCGATGGCTTCATGTACTAAATCCGCTTCGACGGGCATGGAGATTCCCGCAAGTCCCTCACCGAATGCGAACGTCCATTCGACAGTTCTAGGACCAGTCGCTCGCAGTAAACGCTTTGCTAGATTCGCTGTTCGCCCCCACTCCTCTTCCTTCACCGCCTCAGCCATCGCCTTTGCATAACGCGTCGTCGTGCGCGTCCGCATCCAAACCTGTGCCAATGCAACCAACCCTAAAACAACAGGGAGTATCACGACAGGAATCGCTAGCAAACTCTCGCGGCGATGCGAACTCACAAATCCATGGAGATTGCTCCATGTCAACGCTTTCCAAAAGCCAGAGATACGCCTCCAAACTATCCCAAATACTCCCGGAGCCGCTGCATGGTCGGTATTCTCCACGCCTTCTCCGTGGTCCGACTCACTTCCTTCGATCCCGAACTGATGCTTCAACTGCGTTTTGTACTCGGCCAACCGATCTTTCACGGTTACCGGAGGGACCGATCCATCCTCGTTCGCCAAGTGCTCCGAACCCAACGGATTCATGAATCGAAGCCATGCACCTCTAGCGATCGAAATCCAGTGCCGAACAAACTCCCTTACGGTTCGAGGTCGCGCATTATCCACTTCCACGCCGACAGAGTCGGACGAAGACGATGAATCAGAATCTACCGAGTCTAATGGAGCGGACCGGTGCTTGAATGCCCCAAGGTGCTCCGCGAACCAGACAAATGGCTCACTGATCCCTTTCCACATCCGCTCTAAGAACTCTCTTATCGCATCCCGTACCATCACTGCTTCCGTATTGGCTCCGCTGTCGTCCAGGTTGGTTGCGTGGCACTCATTTGCTCAACGCCTCATGCTTCTCGGCGTCCTCAATCTCACCGCGCTCACGATAGACTCGGGCTAGCTTTGCATGCGTCCCCTTACTACCCGCATTCTCGGAAACGACCCGCAACAACGTCTCCAGCGCGCCATCCAACTCGCCACGTTCCAACTGCACTGTTCCCAACATCTCCCTCGTACCTGTCGATTCCGGTGCAAACTCCAAGGCTGTACTCACCAAAGAAAAGGACTCATCGAGCCTTTTCGGCTCGGAAAGGATATACGCAAACGCCAGATTATTGCAGGCAACTACGAAAATAGGATCGAGTGCCATCGCTTGCTTCAAATGCCACTGCCCTTGATCATTCGACCTTTGCATGAGAAACCAACACCCCAATCCGAAATGCGCCAGAGCCGCATTCCCGCCATCAACCAATCGTTCCTCCAGCAACTCCCTCAAGTCCCTCAGTTCTTCGTCACTTCGCGAGTCATCGAATAACTTCGAGAGAAACGCATAGGTTCGAAAATGATTCACGTCGACTCGCAATGCCCGCAATAACAAATCGAGTTGCTCAGCTCCAATCGCATCCGAATCGGTTTCTTCCTTCAATCGCATCAAATAGAAATCGGCGAGTGTCTCCAATGTCTCTTTATCGCGGTGCAATTGCACTCCATTCAGCAACACCCCTTCCGCATCCGCCCATTTCTTTTGCCTCGCCAAGGTGAGGGCTAATTGAATGCGCATATTCTTTGACAATGGGTTTTCACGCAACCGATCGGAATACCCTTGAGCCGCCTCGCTTAGTGACCGCTGCTCCATGCTCTCATTACCATCGTCGCGATAGATTTCGGAGAGCTTAACGAAAAACGCCGGGTTCGTTTTTCCTGCTTTCTCAAGCCGAGAGATCGCTTTGCTCTTTTCTCCCATTAACTCGTAGTAAGTCGCCCAGAGACCATGCATCCGCTCATCCCTCGCTTCGCCACTCTGCTCCAAATGCCACAACATCTTTGGTAGTAGCTCCTCGCGAGGCCCCTCGCCGGCCGAGAGCAACCTCCCAAACTCCATCGCCCTCATTTGGTGTGCCGGCATGAAGCCAGTGGAGTTATCGGGCGCGATCTCCTCTAAAACTGCGAGAGATCCTTCGACCGTCCCCTGCTGGGCTAAAGAAACCGCATACAGAAATTTGCCTTCGGTGTTTAATGAAGAACGCTCGGTGACCAACCGCCGACCATACTCAATACTCTTTTCTACATCGTTCCGAACTAACTCCCCTCGGGCACGATTGATATACCTACTAATAATCCGATCGTGGACAAAAAGGTAACCCACCAAGCCGATGACGCCCCCAGTCACCACCAACATGGCTGGAATCCCGCGAAGATAATGCCTTCGCCGCTCGGGCGGCAAGAAGAACGACCGAAAAGGGAATGCTAAAACGCCCAATGCCAATCGGAACAGCAAATAGGGAATTAACAAAGGCAAGAGAATAGCGGTTTTGTACCATGGTCGCACATCTTCGTCGCTCTCGCGCTGGAATGGCTTCCAAATCGCAACGAGTAGCCATTCGATGCCATCGGAGATGGCTCGTAAGGTTACGATTGGAAGCTCTCGCAGAAAATGAAACATAACTTTCAAATCCATTGCTAGTTCGGACGTTCAATCGTTGTATTCGTCACCCGTTTGGTGATGGAGCCGACTTCGCAGTCGCATCGATTGGATTCGCATCGATGCGGTCTAAAACCTGATCAAACACCTTTTTTAACTCCTCAATCTGATCCGTATCAAGCTTCCGAGCCGATTTCCTGTAAAGCGATACCGATCCCACGGGCGTGCCGTGAGATTGCCTTGCAACCGCGTCGATCGTGGCAGTTCCAATCACGGCATTAATCGCATTCCCCAGAAACTCCACGATGTTGTCATTCACACCAAAAATACCTCCGTTTGGAATGGAGACACCTTGAGGCCCGATGCCGCAACCCACCACCGCTCCTGCCTCTCCGGGCAATCGGGTCAACTCCAACAACGCATATCGTCGCGAAGCCGACTTCGATTTATCCATGCGGTTATAACTTTCTAACCCCATATCCCAGCCATTCCATTTCCAGAACCATCCCATTCCTGGATACCTTCTGCATGAACCTGCGATGCTCAATCGCATCACTCGTCCCTCGCGTTCCAGAGTCCAATCACGAACTGTAGAACCGTACTCAGGAAAAAACACAAAAGGTCTTTCGGTGTCGTTCGAATTCGGTCTCTCGGTAATTTTCCACCCGTCTATCTCTCCAGGCAACTGGACCGACAAAATCCGATCCCGCAGAAGATCACCCTGCCACGGGTAAATCGCGATGCAGCGAACTGAGATGAGACCAACCAAAAAGAGAATGATTCCAACACTCACAGTCCAAGCGGACATTGCAACCATTGGCTTTCTATCGACATCCCTAAGTCCTGAATCAATCACCCCCTCAGGTAATGCATCACTCGCCGGCTCGACAATGCTGGCAAACAACTGATCACCGCTCCACGCAAAGAACAAAATGAGCGCCAACGAAACATACTCAATGATGCTGGTGGCGAGCCAACTCTCCATCCAATCGCCACCGCGATCTTGATTCCACATCAGTAACGCAATGCGGAGTGCATTGAACAAGACCACCCAGAACAACATCTGACAAACGTTCACAAACGTCCGGAACCAGTGGTACCGACACCCAACCCCCCAAGCAATAGCGAGGAAAACTGCCGGAACCAGGGACCGCACGCCATTGCACACCCCAACAGCGAGTCCCTCCTGGCTAACTAGTCCCAATACCACTCCCTCGTAGTAGTAAAAGATACTGAGAAAATCGAGGATCACACCTGCCATCCTACTGGCTGCCCATTGAAAACCTAATTGCACCCAGGGTTCCCATGCATCGGGAATCGGCTTCATAAAATACAGCAATACCAAAACTGGGACCGCTCCCGAATAGCCGTACTTTCCATACGAGAGGTAGACCAGTAGCCCGAGAAAAACGAGGAACGTGATCCACCCCAAATGTGCGGAACCGAGGAGGTTGCTCATCAGTGCCAAACCAGCGCAAAGAATCGCCCCCACCCAAAAACCGGGAACACTGCCGTGAACCCTCTGATAGCGGACGGAATCCTCGACGTCATCGATCCTTCGAGCGAAAAAGTCTTTCCGCCGCAGCCAAATCAACAGCGCCGCAACGCCAATGGCGACGGGTACGAACAAACCGTCACTCGCCCCCAATCGCTCCTTAAAAAAGGAGAGCAAGAGCGACGCATGGGCGCAAATCCCAGAAATCAATAGCACGAAAAATCCAGCCATGATCACACATTCAAACAAAGTGGAACTTCAGTTCATGAAGCTTGCAAGGAAACCATTCCTCCGGAAAACCAAACGGTGGTTGCGTCTTCCATTAGAGTACTCGCCCACCGATGGCAGAGTCCGATTACGTGCAGCCCATCTCAAAAATTCATCAAGTACCAAGCGCAGAGCCTCCCCCCATCCCCTTACGATCGTTACAACCCTCCCGCCTTGGTCCTGCCAGGCATCGCGCCAACCGAAAGGATTCGCAACCCCTCCAGGCAACAAGGAGTCGGAAAACTCGGAATGATTGAACCCAAGGTACCAACGAAAAACGCGACCTAAAGGTCGCGCTCATCCAGTTTGCGTTTCGATGGCCACAACCATCGTTCGTACGCAATCGGTCAGTAATCGAGTGCCAAAACGACTTGCAGAAACCCGTGCCGCTCCATGTGTCGGTGGATGCTCCAAAGCCTTCCGAGGAACTAGCTCCGTTTCACAGTTTTTTCCGCACGCGGTCGATCGGAGTAATCGGAGTACTGACGATCGTAGTAGCGTCCATAGCTGTAACCGCTGTAGTACGCTCCTCGGTAGTAGGTGCCGTATTCGTTGTAGTAGATGTTCTCGTCCATACCGTTGACGATAACCCCCATCAAGTTCGCTTGCACCATATCCAGTCGTTCCTTTGCTTTCCTCGCTGACAGGATCACGCCGCGGCGAATGCGCAATACCAAGACGATGCCATCGACAACGGAGGATAGGCTAGTCGCATCGGCGACAGGAATCACTGGAGGCGAATCGATCAGCACGATATCGTACTTTGCTCGCAGTTCAGAAATCATGTCCGCAAAGCCATTGGACGCGACCAACTCGCCGGGATTTTTCGGGCGACCACCGGTGGTGAGCAAAGTCAGATTGTTTTGGAACTCACAGGGCCGCAGGGCTTCATCCAAGCTTGTTTCGCCGAGCAGGTGCTGCAAGCCACCTGGTTCGAATTGCACGCCAAAGTTCTGTTGAACGCGGGGACGGCGATAATCCGCATCGACGAGGCAGACCCGCTTATTGGTTTGGGCGAGGGATATCGCGAGGTTCGCAATAGTTGTGGATTTACCATCCCCAGGTGAGGGACTGGTGAACATGAAGACCTTGCTTCCCGACTGGGCCACAGAAAACAACAACGAGGTTCTGGCGGCGCGGAAGGTTTCCGAAACCGACGAGTTGGAGTTATATGCAGTAATCAACATCGGGGACCCAACAAAGTCCTTGCTGATGCGTCCCTTGCGGATGCGAGGAACCTTGCAAATGACCGGAACGTTGAGACTTTCCTGAATATCGATCGGCGTGCGGAACGCAAGGTCCGAATGATCGATAAGCACTGCCAAGCATGCTCCCAACAATCCACCAACGAAAAGTCCGACTGCAAGGAATTTCCAAAGCTTTGGATAAA
>Ga0194130_10008625_pt1 | contig 10775 bp, 6 predicted proteins | sample TA2KigsurfametaG_FD_160084 | JGI IMG/M metagenome (GOLD analysis project Ga0194130, IMG submission 160084) | Freshwater microbial communities from Lake Tanganyika, Tanzania - TA2015050 Kigoma 12 surface | ecosystem: Environmental > Aquatic > Freshwater > Lake | place: Tanzania: Lake Tanganyika... | reverse complement strand
TGAAACTTTATCAACATCGCCATAAGTTCTAAAATCCATCTCAACCTTTCTTGTTTGAGTTTTTATTTTATTTCTCATAAGAAGATAATTATAATAAGAAGAAGAAAAAGAATAAGAAATCTTTTTTACAGGCGGTTCTAATATATGTGTATTATACCAATCTTTCCCAAATTTGGATTCAATATTTTTTTTCCTTGTTCCAGTTGTATGAATAAGCTTTCTTTGTGTAAATAAGTGTGAATTAATAAAAAATTTATCATACCAAAACTCACCATAAAATTTTTCTAATAAATCATAATCAGTTTTTGATATTGTATTTAAAGTTGTGTAAAAATCTTTTTCTGATATATTTTCTAATATTTTATTAATTTCATTAGAAACAAGAGAACCTATAAATATATAAACTTTATATTGAATTCTCCTATTATTATTTTTAAATTTATGAATTATTTTTATTGGATCTTTCATATTATATTCCAATAGAAATAATTTATATTTATTTATAATATTGATGAACTTAAATTCATACCACAATATTCTACTGAATTTTTTGAATAATCTTCATATATATACAAATTTAAATTTATTGCTTCTTGAATCATTTTTTTAAAAATTTTTTTAAATAAATCTCCATGACCTACTTCAGGACATGCAAAGTGAGCCATTTCATGAATAACTACATACATTAACAAATTTATTTCATGTAATTTATTTTCTTTTTTACTTCTTAAACATATTGCTAATTCTTCTCCTTTATTTACACTATATGATGTTAAATCTGAATTTGGATCTGTTTCATATATTGTTGTTCTTGATTCTGTAAAATTATTTTCTAATTGTTGCCAATATTCTTTAAATTCAACTTGATCGGGATTATTTTTATTCTTTATTAAGTGATCTTTTAATTTATACATTCTTTTTATAATATCATCTAATAATATTTTCTTTTTCTCTTTAAAATTATCTTTATGTAATAATATATTATTACCATTTGATGATATTAAAATCATATTATTTCGATTTATAAATATAAATATGTAAATTACTATTATTACAAAAAAAATTAATATAGTTTCATTCATTTAAATAATTAAATTAATAAATTAATTTAGAAATTAATTATTATAAATTATTAACTTTTTAATTTAAAAAAATTTCTCTTTTATTATATATTAATTATGGGATCATCTAATAGCAAATTAAACTCTGATACTATTAACTGGAATAATATTAAAACTGATGATGTCAGTTCTGTTGTTTCTAATATTAATGGACTTTCACAAGATGCTAAGCTACTTATTGCTAATTTAAATATTCCTGCAATCTCTGAAACTGATTCTGATTTTAATCTTAATTTAAATAATATCATGAATACTCTTAATAGTCATCTTAAACCTCAAGATAAAGCTAAATTTCAACAAATTATGCAACAAGTTTCTGAATCTGAAGACCTTTCTAATACATCTCCTTTTATCAGTTCTGAAATGTATGATTACTTAGTTAATTCTAAAACCTCTGAAGACCAAATGATCGGTGGCTCTAAAAATAATAAAAATAATAAAAATAATAAAAATAATAAAAATAATAAAAATAATAAAATGAATAAAAAAGGAGGATCATTAGATAATGATAGTTCAACATCATCAACATCTTCAGATTCTTCAATAGATGATATGTTAGACTCAACTGAAGAAGAAATTAAAAAGAAAAGAGATAAAAAACAAGATAAACACACCAAAAAATTAAAAGATAGTTCATCTGATTCTGAAATGTCTGGTGGTGAATTATCTTATTTATCTTCATCAGCACATACAGGCGGTGAATTCTCTGAATCATCTGATTCATCTAAATCATCTAAATCATCTAAATCAAATGAAAATAGTTCAGCAATAACAATTAATTCAGTAGAATCATCAAGTGAAAAAAAAACATCTGAAATAAGTAATAAAAATGAATCTATAACTGATGAAAATGGTGATATGCAAGCAACATCAATAAGTGTAAATACAGAAGATATAAATATGGTATCTGATTATTAAAATAATAAATAAATAATATTATATTTCAATATCATTATTATTATGTTAAAATAATAAATTAATAAATAAATAAATAATATAATATTTCAATACCATTATTATTATGAAAAATGATTTTATTAAAATAATATAATATAATTATTATGTAAAAATGATTTTATTAAAATAATATAATATAATTATTATGTAAAAATGATTTTATTAAAATAATATAATATAATTATTATGTAAAAATGATTTTATTAAAATTAAAATGTGAAAATGATTAAATTAAAATAATATTATATTTCAATATCATTATTATTATGTGAAAATGATTTAGTATGAAATAATTTTTCAAAATTTTCCATAGGTGTAATAGTGATATTATTTTCAAGACTTTCATTAATTTCATCTATGAGTTTAAAAATTTTAAGTTTAAGAGCTCTAATATTTAATTTTTTTGATTTATAGGGTAATGGTGTATTATTTTCTTCAAGTAATCTAATAGCCAAATTAGAACCTTTAATCATATTATTAGAAATATCATTATTAGAGTTGGAATAAACTTCAATATTAATAGTGTTATTATTATTATTTTTAGTTTTAGTTTTAGTATTAGTATTAGTATTAATTTTAGTATTAGTAATATTAATATTTTTTTTAGTTTTTTTATTAATTTTAGGTAATGAATATTTATTAATAAATTGATTAAAAATATCAATTGCATTTGGATCAACTAGTTCCAAAAATTGTAAAGCTGGATTCATAATTTGATTAGTAAGATAAAATAGGTAGTTAATTTCTAATTCATTATCTTTTATATATTGTGGTGTTTCAATCATATCTCCTTGTAATAATTTGGATCCATCAGTAGGTGTAGGTACTTTAATAACTGCAAATTCAATTCTATCTCCTGATTGTGGTATATTACCGGGATCTCTTTTAGATATTTTATCAGCAAGATAAATATGTGGTTGTGTTTTCCAATTTTTATAGGATTCTTTGGATTTTAAAGTTTTAGATGTTAAAAAGTATTTAATATTATATTTATCATTAAACATTTTATCTAAACAGTTAATAACATAATCTCTAGCTCCTTGAGGACTTCTATGATTAATTAAATAATCAATAATACCACCACATATTTCTTTAACAATAGGTGCATTATCACGTCTTTTAAGAACAATACCATTAAAATCTAATTTATACTTATTTGGATTAAATTCATATTTATTTCCTACATATTTCTTTTTTGTTGGAATAGCAAAAGGCCAAAATGTTTTCTCATATTCACAATCATGTGGAAATGGTAATCGTGATTTTATTATTTCTCCTGATAATTTTCCTAATTCCATACCATAATCCAAAGTTCTTTTATCAGTAATTGATTGACCCCCTTCATAAATATCAATATAATATAATTTATTTTTATTTTGATCAAAATCCCATCTAGGTTGAATCCAATAATAAACATATTCATTAATATTATTGGTTTTTCTCATATTATTTTTAATAAAATTAATAACATATTGATAATGATTTTGTTTATCATCAGAAAATTTAATATTAATAACTTCTTCAACAAATTCTTCTACTATATTATCAAGTAATTTTTTACCATTATTTTTAATATATAATTCTATAAAATTTTGAGTATGATTTTCTAATTTTTCAAGATTAAATTTTATATTCATATTATTATCATTTTCTAAATTTTGTATTAACATATTTGTCATTGTAGTTATATCTAGATTTTTATTATTACTTATAAATTCATTTATATAATGCATAAATTTATTATTATCTCCATTTGTTTGTTCATCTGAAACATCATTAATAAATTTATTAATAATTTTTAATATTTCTTTTTTTTCTCCAGAATATATCCATTTTTCTTTAATTGTTTTTAACATTAATATTTTTGATTGTTTGTAAATTTCATCAAAACTTAATTTAATTTCATGTGAAAATGGGAAAGCATTTTCATTTGTTTTAATAAATCTTGAACTAAAATTTAGTATTGTTTTATCATCAGGTATTTCATATTTATTATTAAATATAGTTTTTATATGATCCATAATTGGTTTTAATATATAATTTCTTCTATTTTCAACAAAATCTTCACATACACATTTAATTTTATTTAATTGATGTTCAGCCCATTGAGTTAATTTAATATCAAACATATTTGTATAATTTTTTTCAACTAATTCTGCTAAAGTCCATAACCAAGGTAAATAACTTTCTTCTACATATTCTTTTATAAATTGTTTAATTCTTTCTTCTAATGGTAATATTATTGCATAATGTGTAGATTCAGGAATGGTTTTTGGTGGTTCAGGTAATTGTAAATTTATTATTTTTTCATCAGAATAATACTGATTATATATATCATTAAATAATTCCCTTTCTTTTGAACCAAAATAAGGTTCAATTAATTCTCTACCAAATTTTATTATTTTTTTCCATAAAATTAAACTCTCTTCATATGGTACTTTTACTGTATTTTCTCTAAAACGATAACAACTAAAAATAGAGTCAGTATTATGAACTATTATTGAACCTACACCAGCTTGAAAATGATGATTTTCAGTTGTTAAATCATACACATAATTACACTCCTCATTATATTCTTCTATATTTAATATTTTATTTCCTATTTTGTAATTTGTATTATTTATTATGTTTTTTATATAATTATTCATTTCTATTAATTCATTACTTTTATAACTTGTATTTATATTATAATTTTTTAATTCATTTATTGATGGGAAACTATGCATTATTGATTGATTAATTTTTAATTCTGTTGGTTTTATTTCCTTACCTTCAATAGTTAATAATGAGTGATCATCAGAAACAACAATATAACCTTCAGAAGTAGTAATTTTAAATAATTTTTTATGTGGTGATAATTTATGTCTAATAACACGTGAAATATTAGTCCATCCTTTAGATGTCCATGTTTGTAAATTATAAATTTCACATGATTCTTTATTATCGAAAATAGCATGTTCTCTAATCATTGGTTTAAATTTATTTCCTAAACTATCAATATTAATAATTAATATATTATTGGTTAATTTATTTTTAAGTAATAATGGTGTTTTACCAATAACACTATCACCATATCTAATTACTGGTTGGAATGTTAAATTATTAATATCTTTTGTTATGTATTTTTTTAAATTGTTAATTAGTTTTTCATCATTTCTTGCTTTTAATTCTAAGTCATATAAATGATTTACTTTATCTTCTTGTTCAGTATTATAAAAATATTTTAATCCATTTATAATCCATGGTAAAGTTTCTTCATCATATTTTTTTGCAAGAATTAACATTTCACGACCAGTTGATGTTGTACATGCAGCAATATCTCTTTGACAAACTTGAGATATACTAGCCCCTAATTGACCATATAAGGAATTTGCAGTAATTTTAACAGCAAGTTGTTTTGCATCTAAAATTTTAGCTTTAAAAGGATCCTTTTCAATAGCCATCAGTTTTTTAATAGCTTTTCGTTCTTTAAGTAAATTATCAAGAATTAATGGAATAACACCTAATTTATTATCTTTTTTTGCAAATCTACGATATTGAATTGTTCCATCATTTTCTTTAAATTGTGCATTATAATAAGTTATTCCTGGTAAATTATCAAATTCTGGATCATCCACTATTGTTTCATGACTCATATTTTTTTGCATAATTGATGCTGGATATAAACTCATATAATCTTTTGTTGCAAGTGCTTCATATTCTACTTTAGGAACTGGATCAAAAACAATAGCTCCTTCATAACTATTTGATTCTGTTTCAATCTCTTGTTTCTTTTTTGATTTGCATTTTGGACAATCCCATTTATCAATAAATTCATGATTACAATTTAAACATTTATAATTTTTAGAAATTTTTAATACTGGAAATGCATATTTATGTTTTCTAAATTCTCTTAAACATAATGAAAATATTTTTATCCCCTGACCTCTTATAAATAGATAAGATAATGGAACAAAACAAACATTTGCCATTTCTAAATTTTTAGTAACTACTTCTAATTTATTAATTAATAAACTTACCAATTTACAATCTTTCACACAATATTTAGCAACAATTGCCCTATCTTGAGGTGTCCCTTTTTGTAATTTAAAAATATCTTTTGGACCTACATCATCTTTTGCTTGAGACCAATTTATTATACCCCCTTGTTTTGCCGTTTGTAATTCTAAATCCAAAAAATCATCTCCTTTTACTATTATTTTTAGATTATCTGAATCTACACTTAAAACTAAATATTTCTCTCCAACATCATCTGATATAAATCCCTTCATTACTTCCAAATGAATATAATCTCCTGGTAAAATATCATTTACTGATTTGCATTTTAATTCAAAATTATTATTTTCTAAAATGTTATAATATTCTACTTCTCCACGAATAAAATTTGATGCTACATAATCTAATTTATAAACTGGTAGTTTATATGTTTTTTGAATATCTTTCATTAAATCTATATGAATTCTTCCGGGTGTTTCCCAAAAATAAAATTTATTTTCTCCATATGCTGCTGATGATAAATTCATCTCTTTAAAATTACATTTATATTTTTTTAATTTTGACATATATGCCATATCTTTATCAATATTTAAAATATATTTGCAACGATCATACATATATTTTTCATCAAAAAAGAATATATTATATCCTGTTATTATATCACAATCATTATTATTTATTTCATCTAAAAATTTTAACATTAAATCTTGTTCAGTCTCACAAGTTTCTACAATTATATTTTCTATTGATGCTGTTTCTCCCAAACATGCTATATACTGTCTATAAGGTATTGATTTACCCAAATAAGTATATGTTGCACCTATTTGGATTACACAATCACCTTCTCTTTTTGCTTGAGGAAATTCACCATCTATAGAATTACATTCAATATCAAATGAACATATCCTTAATGGAGCATTATGATCTTTTTTAATTGGATTTAGTTTTCTCCAATCTACTATTATTTCTATATTACAATAAGATTCCTTTTCATCTTCATTTTCTATTAATTTATATTCCTTTGTCTCTACCCAAGAACAACCACTTATTTCCCTTATATGAAAACATCTTAACATTGGTGGTAAATTTGCTTCATATAACTTAAATTTAGTTGGCTTAGATAATTCTTCTATATATGGAATACTAATATCATTATTCTCAAAATAACTTTTAAATTTTCTCATACCTTCTGAATTTGAAAATACTAATCTTACAAAATAATATTCTTTATCATTTGTAAATCCTTCTGCACACTTTAATTTTACTAATTGAACTTCTTTTAATGTTGGCTTATATTTATAAAATACCTTTTTATTATCTTTCCCTTTTAAATAATTTAATAATTTTTTTTTAATCATATCTTCTAAATATCCTGCTGATCTTTCTTGTAATTTTTTTGGTAATAACAAATAAAAATATGGTGTATATCCTATTATTTTTGCATATACCGATCTTCCATCATCACATCTTCCAAATGAATGAATTATAAAATCACCTAATATCTCTTCTTCATCATCAATATCTGAATTATTATCATTATTCACTTCATGATCCTCCATCCAATCATATAACTGAAACTCCAATTTTATTTTTTCTGACATTATTATTAATATATTCTTTATTAAAATATTACTTTATCAATTTTTTTATTATTAAATTTAATTATACTTATTATTATCTAAACTAAAAAATAAATAATTATCTATTGCTAATTATTTAATCTTTTTTTTATATTCTGATAAATTAAACAAAAAAAACTAATTTCATATTTATAAAATATATTAATTTTAATATTTAACATATTAAATATTAATAAAATAAAATATTATGATTTTTATAAATTTAACATTTTTCCTGTCGCAGTCATAAATAATGTTTTTTTAGATTTAATTCTATGAAATGAATCTTTGGTTTTTTCATATTCACTTCCAACTAAATGATGTGATTCATCACTAGTTTTATCATTGATAAATTTAGTTATTTCATCTTTATTAGTTGTAGATAAAATTTTATAATTTTCGTTATTTTCTGTTTCGCCACCTACATACAATATATTATTAAAATTATTTTGTTTTTTATTTGTTTTTGTAAATAGATACTAGGAACACCAATAACAACTAATTTATAATTAAGTTTTTAAACAATTAACAAACCTAATGCTTTACCAAGACCACAACAATGTATAATCTTACAAATATTATTATCTTTATAAAATTAATCAATCAAATGAATCTGGTTTATTATCATAATATTTCCTATTAAAATTATGAATATTATGGACTTTATAATTAATTTTATTTTCATTTAAAACATCAATAATAGTCTTATGAAATTCTTCATAATTTTCACAATAAAAATATTCTTTTTGGAATAAATCATTTCTTTCGTTTTTATACATTTGTATTATTTCTTCTTCTATTGATAATATTTGTTCCCGCGTTAAATTATCTAAAAATTCATAATAATAAACATATTTGGAATCATTAAATATTGTTAAATAATCAATCCATCTATATTCAATCCCGCATTGACATACCAAATTTTATAGTTTTTTCTTTTTGTAAAAATTTTGTTGTTAAAATATATAATCCAATCATTTATAATAAGAATTATTAAATAAAATTTAAATAAATCAATTTTTATTTAAACTAGAATTTTTTTAACCTGATTTATTTGTATATTGTTCTTATACCAAATCCAGGTAAAACACCATTAATATTATCAAGTTTAAAATTTATTTATTATAATAGTAATTTATAATTATACTTGATTTATTTGGATAATATTAGGAAATAAAATTTGGTTTAATAAGATAGTGATAAATGAAAAAACCGAAAATAACAAAAATAAAAATAATAATAATTTTAAACATGGTATTATTAGGTATTTTAATAATGATATAAGGATTTTCTTGGAATGTTTTTTTAAGTTCATCATTATCAATTCTATCAAAAATATAATTAGTAGATAGTATTAATAAAAAAACGATAATTAATTTAAGTAAAAAATTTCTTTTAGAACAATCACTAAATACTTTTTTAAAATTTTGAAATAATTCAGATAACATTAAATAAGATTATTTTTTATTTTTTTTAATTTTATTTATAGAATTAAGAGGATTATTAATACTAAGTTTAAAATCAATCCATTTTTTGTATTTATTTTCCAAAATATCTAATTCTTCTAACCAAATATTAATAATTGGTTTTTGAGATAGGGATTCATATTCTGTTTGTTTATGAATTTCTTGTTGTTTAAGTTCTTCAATCTTTTCTTGTGTTAAATTATAAATTGGCATTCCTAATAAATAATCATAAGATATTTTTTTAGAATCTCCTAATTTTGGAAATTTAAGTTTTTCTAATTTATCTTCAATATCTTGTCTCTTTTTATTATTAATATCTAATTCTTTTTTAACAACAAGTAATATAAATTTAACTTTATAATTAATCATTTTTAATTGTTGTTCTAATATTCCAAGCTGATAATCTTTTCTTTTTTGATAAATATTTAATCTAACATTATAATAATCAATCATAATATCTTCAACAGAATTATATCTTTTAATATGACCTTCAGGGCCATATAAATGCATATTAGTTATTGAATATTTTTTATTTAAATGATAAGTTTTATCATAATCTGGATAAGAATTTAAATATCCATCTTCAAATGTTAATTCAAAATAAACTTTAGTATCAGTATTATTATCTTTATAACTAAGTAAAGATGTTTTTATTTTTTTCTCTTTTTCTTTATCAGTTTTACCTTTAAGAGGTATTTCATTAAGTGTTTTTTCCAAAAATATTTTATAATCCAGTGTCCATTCACCAATAGGAAGTTCAGTAATAATTAATTTATTACCGTCTTGTTTCCAATTACCAATAATTTCATAATTATAATTATTGATTTTTTTAACTTGTCCTAAAAATCCTTGCCACCAAGGATCCATTGGTATAAATGGTTTTTTATTAATAATATTTCTTAAATTTTGAATAATTTCAAGAGGATTATAAGGAGGTACTTTTGTTGAAAATCCAGTTCCAATACCTTGAGCCCCATTAACCAAAATCATAGGTATTATTGGAGCATAATATTCAGGTTCAATTGGTATTCCGTCATCATCTTGATGATTTAATATTGGATAATCTAATTGATTAAATATTATTGGTGTTAATTCTTCTAATTTAGTCCAAATATAACGGGGTGATGCATGATCATGACCATTTAAATTTCTTGTTCCAAATTGTCCATTTGGTAATAATATATTAATATTATTTGATCCAGTATAATCTTGAGCCATTCCTATAATAGCACTCATTAATGATGCTTCTCCATGATGATATGCTGCTTTATCTGACACAAAACCTGCCAACTGAGCTACCTTTACTTCATCTTTATCTAAACCTCTTAAAAATGAACCATACAAAATTTTCCTTTGTGATGGTTTTAATCCATCTATCACTGATGGAATTGATCTTATTAAATCATCATTTGAAAAATGTATTAATTCTGAATGAATAAAATCATAATAGGGTATTAACTTTTGTTCATATTTTAATATTTTTGACTTATCATAATTCATTAACCATTTCTTACGATCATCTGCACGTTCTTTTGCAAATGCTAATTTAATTGCATCATCATCATCCTTTATTGGTATAAATATATTATCTTCATTATCTTCATTATCTTTATTAT
>Ga0194130_10008623_pt1 | contig 10778 bp, 12 predicted proteins | sample TA2KigsurfametaG_FD_160084 | JGI IMG/M metagenome (GOLD analysis project Ga0194130, IMG submission 160084) | Freshwater microbial communities from Lake Tanganyika, Tanzania - TA2015050 Kigoma 12 surface | ecosystem: Environmental > Aquatic > Freshwater > Lake | place: Tanzania: Lake Tanganyika... | reverse complement strand
GTCTTTACAACCATGAAGAGAACTAACTAAACATAGCAATGAAGCAGCTAATCGAAAAAAAACATTTTTCTTAAACATAAAACAGAATTAATTGACAGATACCGAATTACATAATCTTTCCTTAAAGCTAAAAATTCTATCGAATCTTTTCATTCATAATTTAGTAATTAATTCATTTAAGGAATGTTTGAATTGATTTTAGTCCCCGTTATCGGTAGAAAAATAAATTATTGCACCTGAAATTCAGGGATAAAATAGGATTGAAGTTAATCCAGATTTGTTTGAATATTGTTTTTTAAATCATTGCTTTATTTAAGCATATGATTAACTTAGGATACTGACATTATAAAAATTTCCTATCATGAAAAAGTCGTTTTGGGTAATCGCTTCCCTAATTTTTTGGTGTTTATCCGGTTTTGGACAAGAATCGGTAAGTGCTGCCAATCAGTTCATTCAATCACTAAATCAATCCCAAAAGACAGAAACCATTTTTCCATTTGATGTGGAAGAACGTTATAATTTTCATTTTGTGCCAAAGGATAGGAGGGGGATTACTTTCAACGAGATGAATGATCAACAACATAAATTGGCATTAGCCTTGTTGAGGTCTTGTCTTAGTCTTGAAACCTATGAAAAGACGAAGGAAATAATGCAATTGGAGCTTGTTTTGAAAGCACTGGAAAATAGGAAACCAGAGGATAATTACAGAGATCCGGGCAATTATCATTTCAGTATCTTTGGCAATCCCTCAAATCGTAGTATTTGGGGTTGGCGGTTCGAAGGGCATCATATTTCATTCAATTTCTCATTCAGCAATAAAACACTTGTAGCAGGTACACCGGGATTTATGGGTAGTAATCCGGCAATTGTACTTCATGGTCCAATGGCCGGTAAACAGGTCTTGAAAAAGGAATCCGATCAAGGCTTTGCGCTTATTAATTCTTTGAATGCTGTACAGTTAAAGAAAGCTGTTATTGACACCATAGCTTTCAAGGATATATTAACTTTTAATAAGCGATCAGCACCATTGGGTAAGCCCGAAGGAATCAGATACGCTGAGTTGTCGAAGCTTCAGCAATCTTTATTACTGCAACTAATTAATGTATATGTGAACCGGTACAGCCCTGATTTTGCCGAGAGGATGATGCAGGAAATTAAAAACGAGGGGTTGAACAATCTTTGGTTTGCCTGGGCTGGCTACACTAAACCTGAAATAGGCAAAGGATCTTACTACCGGGTTCAGGGTCCGACACTTGTCATTGAATACGATAACACTCAAAATAATGCAAATCATGTGCATTCCGTTGTGCGGGATTTAAAAAATGATTTTGGCGGCGACCTCCTCCTGGACCACTATAAAAAAGGTCACTCACATTAAAGAATCAAAATACAGTAAAGCAAAAAGCCCCGGGACAGTTTCTTGTCCGAGGCTTTTTAGCTATAGGTAAAATGAAATTTATATAGATAAAAAGGATTTAAATCTCAAATGAGAAATCATCATTGTCCTTTGCAGACTCAGCATTATTTTCTGGATAGTCATAACGCTTTTCTACCACTTCCTGATGCGCTTTGATATAATCTGTGGTCTCTTTTAGTCCCTCGGTAAACTTTTCAAAATCCTCTTTGTAAAGAAATATCTTATGTTTGATAAAAACCCCATCTTCCAATCGTTTCTTACTTTCAGTTATAGTAACATAGTAATCGTTGGAACGTGTGGCTTTAACATCGAAAAAGTAGGTGCGCTTCCCGGCTCGTACCTTCTTCGAAAAAACCTCTTCTCTTTCTTTGTTGTCGAATTCTCCCATGGTCATAATTTAATTTGATTGGGGTAAATATAATAGATATTAGCAAAGTAACAAATTGATTTTTTTAAACTAAAAACGTTTGATCAATGGCAACAGCTGATCATGAATATTCAATTAGGAATCTGCTGTAACTCTCATCACTAATTTAAATTTCAAATTGATCTTCAGTTTGCTCCTCTAGCAGTTGCTTTTCGAATAATTCAAAATAAGTTCCTCTTAGAGCAATTAGCTCATTATGATTGCCTTGTTCAATAATTTCGCCCTTATCCATTACCAATATTTTATCTGCGTTTTTTATGGTAGAAACCCGATGAGCAATCAAAATACTGGTTTTATTCTTCATTATTTTACTCAAATTGTTTAAGATAATTTCTTCCGTTCGGGTGTCTACTGCCGAAAGACAATCATCAAAAATGAGAATCTGAGGTTCTTTAATTATTGCCCTTGCGATGGATAGTCTTTGTTTTTGTCCACCTGATAAGGTAATTCCACGTTCTCCGATCAGGGTTTCAAATCCTTTGTTAAATGCTATAATATTTTCAAGCACTGCTGCATTTTTTGCCGCTCTTTCAACCTGATTGGCTTGAGCATTGGGCATTCCGAACGCTATATTATTGTAAATGGTTTCAGAAAAAAGAAATACCTCTTGAGGAACAAATCCAATCTGTTCCCTGAAGTTTTGTAGGTCAAGCTCCTTAATTGATTGGCCATCCAGTAAAATTTCTCCTTCATCTGAATCATACATTCTCATAATCAGGTTTCCTATTGTAGATTTTCCTGAGCCTGTTCGTCCTATTATGGCTAGAAATTCGCCGGGTTTAACCTCAAATGAAATATTCTTTAGGGCTTGAATACCGGTATCAGGATATCTGAAGTTTACATTTTTAAACGTGATATTTCCTTTCAGTAGAGACTTTTCTCTGGTAATAGACTTAATTTCCGGCTTGGTATTTAAAAATTCATTGATTCTCTTTTGCGATGCAGCGGCTCTTTGAATCAGGGAGGTTACCCAACCTAGTGACATGACCGGGAATGTAAGCTGATTGACATAAACTATAAATTCGGCGATATTCCCTGAACTAATATTTCCATTCATAACTTCAACACCCCCAATATAAACGGTGATTATGGTACTGAGACCGACAAGTAATAACATGATTGGGTAGAACATTGCCTGAACTTGAACCAAGGACATCGAATGTTTTTTATAATTCTCGCTTTGGTAATTGAACTTTTTACGAATATCTTCTTCCCTAACATAGGCTTTTATGACCCTGATTCCTGAAAATGTTTCCTGAACAAAGCTTGAAAGTGAGGAAAGTTGTTCTTGTATTTTCTCACCTCGGTCATTAATTATTGAATGTACATAATAGATTGTGATGGCCAGGAGAGGTAAAGGAATTAATGAATATACAGTCAATCTCGTATTTACATTAAACATAGCAATTATGATCAGAATGAATAAAACACTTGTATTGATAGTATACATAATCCCCGGACCTAAATACATTCTGACTTTACTCACATCCTCGGTTACCCGGTTCATCAAATCACCTGTATTATTTCTTCGGTAGAAGGCCAAGGAAAGCTTTTGATAATGCTGATAAATTTCGTTTTTGAGATCATACTCAATGTGCCTGGACATCAATATGATTGTCTGGCGCATGAAAAACAAAAAAAATCCCCTCAATAAGGCCAGAATAAGGACAAGAATTCCGAAAAGTAATAAGCTCTGACTAAAGATATTTGAAATTAGTTCTTGTCGGTTGAAGCCATTAAAAAGCCTAAACAGGGTGATATTCTCATTGACCAAATCGAAGGCTATTCGAATGACCTGAGCGGGTAATACCGCAAATACATTGGATATGATCACAAAGAGAATTCCCGGCAGTAACCGCCAACGGTATTTAAAAAAGAATTTATTGAGATACGCGAGCTCTTTCATTCGTTTTGAAACACAAAAGTAACCAGAATTTACGTATGGAAGCTAAATTTTATATGTTCATGATTCATATGGCAATAAGAATGTCTCAAAGTTAATACTATTGGCACCCCTGAGTTGAGCCAAATCACTTTCCTAATTGGCTTTAGGTTAAAAATAGTGTTGAATATGGATATGAATAATTAAAACAACATTTTTTACTACTTTTGTGAGGCAAAAGCAGACATCCAAAATGATTTTATCTCAATTTGAAGAACATTCAATTTTTAGTCAGCTTGACAAACTTGGTCATCAAAAAATAGTTTATTGCAGTGATCCGGATTCTGGATTAAGGGCCATTATTGCCATTCATGATACTACTCTTGGTCCAGCTTTGGGTGGAACACGTATGTGGCCTTACAAATCAGAATCAGAAGCGCTGTACGATGTATTGAGATTATCTCGAAGTATGACCTACAAAGCAGCCATTACAGGCTTGAATCTTGGTGGAGGTAAGGGAGTGATTATTGGAGATAGCCGACTTCACAAGTCAGAAGCTCTAATGCGCCGATATGGTCGTTTTATTGAGAATTTGAATGGTTCGTTTATAACAGCAGAGGAAGTCGGGACCAATCCGAAGGATATGGAATATATCCGCATGGAAACAAAATTTGTAACGGGTGTTCCGGAATCAATTGGAGGGAGTGGAGATCCTTCTCCGGTGACTGCAAGGGGTGTTTTCATGGGTATAAAAGCCTGTTTGAAAGAATGTTTTGGGAACGATAGTTTAGCCGGAAAATCTGTTGCAGTACAAGGAATAGGGCAAGTAGGTGAAAATCTCGTTTCCTTGCTAAGAAATGAGAATGCTAAGGTTTACATCAGTGATATTAATGAAGAACGATTGGCCCAAATCGCACCAAAATATGGGGCCATTGCTGTTGCCAACAATAAGCTCTTTGATCTCGATATTGATATTTATTCACCCTGTGCATTAGGTGCTACGGTAAATACCGAGACAATAAATCGATTAAAATGTTCCATCATTGCAGGCTCAGCCAATAATCAATTGGCGGATGAGGGTGTACATGGAAAAATGCTATTGGAAAAAGGTATTATGTACGCACCTGATTATTTAATCAATGCAGGGGGCTTAATCAATTGTTATTCAGAAATTGCCGGATTTAATAAGAAAAAAACATTTCAAATGGCAGAAAACATTTATGAAGCCACTAGAAGGGTATTACAAAAATCTAAACAAGAAAATATCCCAGCCAATGAAGCAGCTAATAAAATTGCGGAAAAAAGGATTGAGGACATTAGAAAAATAAAAGCCTCCTATTAATTGAGGAAAATTAAACAAAAAAATCGTTCTTATACATGTTAAATAGAAGGCACCTGAGGGTTAAGGCATTGCAGGTTTTATATTCTTATCACCAATCTGAAGTCAAGGATATTTTGCCTTTTGAAAAGGCACTTTTACAAAGCGCTGATAAGGTTTCTGAAATGTATTTTTGGTTGCTCTCACTACTTGTTGAAGTTGCTGAATACAGTTTAGTTGATGCAGAGGAACGTGCCAATAAACACCTCCCCTCTGAAGACGATCTGAATGCAAGTACCAAGCTTCATAACAATCTTTTTATCTGTTCCTTAAAACAAAATCAAGAGTATCTTGACGCAATCAGGAAGTATAAAATTTCCTGGAGTTTTGATCCCGAGTTGATTAAATCAATATTTATATCTTTAAGGAGATCTTTGGAGTATCATTCATTCAATAATCTGCAGGTGCACACTATTCAAGCCGACAAGGATATCATTAAGTTTATTTTCAAAAAATTGATTCTTAAATCACCGGGTATTGAACAAATTTTTGAGGAAAAATTTATTAATTGGCCTGTTGACAAGGAGGTTCTTCAGTCTTTAGTTACTAAAACTTTGAAAAACTTTTCAAGTATGAACTTTGAGGAAAATAAACTTGCTCAGGTGTGTTCTAATTGGCTTGAAGACCGACCATACGTTTTGGATTTGTTTAAAAAGGTTATTGCATTTGAAAAGGAATACCAGGAGATGATTGCTCAAAAAACAAAAAATTGGGATTCAGAGCGTATAGCTTTAATGGATACCTTACTCATGCGAATGGCCATAACAGAATTGATTCATTTTCCTTCCGTACCCATAAAAGTAACGATGAATGAGTATATTGAAATTGCAAAAGAATTTAGTACACCGAAGAGTAATTCATTCATAAATGGTATTTTAGATAAAATTTTAGCCGATTTGAAAAACTCCGGCAAAATTAATAAGTCAGGGCGTGGGTTAGTGGAATGAATAAAATTAAATGTGTCTAATTATCAGTGAAATTTATCCTAATTACCAAACAATGAAGAATTTATTTTTATCAATTACATTTCTATTTGTTCTAAACTCATGCAGTAACCAACCTGCTGTTGAACAAACTGCAGAGTCAAAAGAAAGCAATGAAATAGCCGTTTTAGATACTGCAAATGCACCGGTATTTAAATTTGAGAAAGAAGTTTACGACTTTGGAAAAATTACTGACGGTGACGTGGTAACCTATGATTTTAAATTTAAAAATGTTGGCAATAGCCCCTTAATCATTAATAGTGCCACGGCAAGCTGCGGTTGTACAGTGCCCGAATACCCTAAAGAACCCGTCGCACCAAGGGCAGAAGGAGTTATTCGAGTTGTCTTTAATAGTGCAGGAAAGCCGGGTATGCAAAATAAGATTGTAAGTATTACTGCCAATACTATTCCTTCAATCAGTGAATTGAACATACTTGGCATGGTGGAAGCAAAATAAACAGATAGAAACCAGTTTTAATTTTAAACCTATGGATATGCAACAAATCGGTCAATTTTTACCAATGCTACTAATCATTGTGGTGTTTTATTTCTTTATGATTCGCCCGCAAATGAAAAAGGCGAAGGATCATAAAAAGTTCGTTGAAGAATTAAAAAAAGGGGATAAAGTGGTCACAACAGCAGGGATACATGGTAAAATTGTGGACATGAATGATTCAACTTTTTTAATTGAAGTTGAGAGCGGTACAAAAATACGTTTTGAGAAATCTTCAGTTTCTCTTGAATCCTCAAAAGCGCTCATACAGTCTACTTCAAAATAATAATGTTAAGCTAAGGATAAAAACGCCGCTACATTAATGAAGCGGCGTTTTTATTTAACCTGAGTTCGATATAAGCAATCTAATTTTGGTGAGATTGATAAAAAATCTTGCCGGGTCCTGATTATTTTTCTCAGTCTGTTGCTCCCGGTGCCGTGTTCTGCCCTATTTTTTTGCAGGAAATGGAATCCGTATCCTAAAATTCAGTAAAGCAAAAAAGATAGAATACGGGTTTGTGCTTCCATTACCGGACTGCCAGTACCGATGAAACACAACTTTAGGTAAACTAAACCTTGCCGAAGGAGGTATCTTCCGGCTATGGAGCATTTGAAATGAAGTAGCATTTCTTGCCGGAAATACTTCGGAGGAAAGGACTGCAGGAAGCGAAATTGCGCAGGTATTGCTTTCCAAAATCAAATCATAAGTGTCCGGAGGAATAGGAGATGCATCTAAAGGATAATTTCTAATATCGAACTGAGGTTATTTAATTAAATTTGAGTGATTCAGATCGTATGCCATTAATCAAATTTACCAAGATAGAGCGCCGTCGCATCTCTTTGTTTTTTCTCTGCCTATTAATAGCAGTTGGAGCATGGTTATTTTTTGCACTTTCTAATCGGTACACTTACGAGGTGCAAACATTGGCTCGATTTGTCGAAATTCCGGCTGGCAGAGCATTTCATTCAGTACAATCAGACACCATAAAACTTCAGGTTGAAGGTACCGGATGGCAATTATTATTTTCAAGATTAAGAATCAACCCCCAATTTGTAAAAGTTGAACTTAAAGAATTACAGAATCAGCCGTTTGTGGAACTGGCTCGTCAAATTCAAAAAATCAATAATCAGCTAATTTCTAACCAGAAAGTGATTGATCTTCAACCGGATACTCTATTTTTTGATTTTTCTTCAAGTTCATTTAAGAAAATTCCGGTGATCTTAAAGCATGATATTCAATTTGAAAAACAATTCGGAATTTCAGATTCTATCAAAATTAGTCCTCAATATGTTACAGTAAGCGGTCCGGTCAAGGAATTGTCTCAAATAAACTATTGGGAAACGGAGTTGCTTAGTTTAAAAAAAGTTAGTGGAAGTGTAAACCTTATGGTCAACTTGAAACGTCCGGAGCGGGCCAGTATCACACTGCAAACCATTAGTGTTAATCTTAGTATACCCGTTGATGAATTCACCGAGAAGATCATAGAAATGCCCGTAAAACTGGTAAATAACCATGAATTTAGGAATGTAAAACTTTTACCTGATAAAGTTAAAATTACATTTCTCACCGCGCTTAGTAATTATCATTTAACTGAAAAGAAGGACTTTGAATTTAATGTAGATTTAGACAACTGGAAGAAAGGAAGATATACCCAGTTACCGGTTAGAGTAATTCGAATTCCAAATTTTTCTAAACTTGTAAAAATTGAACCTCAAACAGTTGATTTTTTAATTCAAAAGTAATGCTGATTATAGGTATAACAGGAGGGATAGGAAGTGGTAAAACCACAGTTTGCAAAGTCTTTGAACTTTTGGGTGTCCCTGTATTTTATGCTGATGAAGTAGCTAAGTCTCTCATGTTCTCTGATCCTACCTTGAAGTCTGAAATTATAAAAACTTTTGGAAAGGAATCTTATAACGAGACAGGGGAACTTAACCGAAGCTATATTTCTTCAATCGTATTTAATGATCAGCTTAAATTGGAAAAATTAAATTCACTGGTACATCCTGCAGTCTTCAGAGCTTTTGATTCTTGGGTAATCAATCAAAATAAACCGTCTTATGTAATTAAGGAAGCAGCACTCTTATTTGAAAGTGATGCGTATAAAAAATGCGATAAGTCTATTCTGGTAATTTCGCCATTGGAAACCAGAATAAAGAGAGTAATAGCCAGAGATGGAAGTAGCAAAGCAGAAGTTCAATCGAGGATTAACCGACAATTTACCGACGAACAGAAAATGAAATTTGCTGATTATATTTTAAACAATGATGAGAAGGAATTGTTAATTCCACAAATTATTCAGTTAAATCAGCAGTTTTTGAGGATTGGATCCTGATATGATTTTAAACGATTTTTTGATAATCAATGAACGTGGATTGTATTGCCCTTACGGGGATTTTTACCTGGATCCTCAATTAGCCTCCGGGCATGCTATAATCTCACATGCACATGCTGATCACGCAGTTCATGGAAATAATTTTGTTTATTGTACACCACCAACTGCTGCCATTATGCAGCATCGCTATAAAAGGAATTCGGGCAATAGGATCCAAACTTACGCTTGGTCAATACCCTTCAAATTAAATGGTATAAATATCAGTTTTATCCCTGCGGGGCATATTTTAGGATCTGCTCAAGTACTTATGGAGTACAAGGGAATTAAGTACTTATATACAGGAGATTATAAAATACAAGATGACCTAAGTTGCGAAAGGATTGAGTTTGTCAAAGCCGATGTTTTGATCACAGAAACTACTTTTGCAGATCCTGCAATTGAACATCCTCCAGCAACTGATGAAATAAAAAAATTAAATTTATCCAACCATAATGTATTACTTGGAGCCTATTCCTTGGGTAAAGCCCAAAGACTGATTGGCTTGATTTCAGAGCATTGTCCGAAACGCCGAATTTTAGTCCATCATTCTATTTTCGGATTAAACAAACTTTACGAGCAATTTGGTTTTCCTCTAGGTCAATATGAGCTTTATACTCGTAAACTTATGAAAGATCCGGGTCAAAATATGGTTTATATTGTTCCTCCCTTAACATTCAATAGTTATAGGCAAGCCAAAGACGTGCTTAGGGCATTTGCCTCAGGTTGGATAAACTTACAGTTAAATAATGATCTTAAAATTTTAATTTCAGATCATGTAGACTGGAAAAATATTCTCAATATGATCGATAAAGTAGACCCTTCGGAAGTTTGGACGCTTCATGGGAATGGGAAACATTTAAAAGCATATTTCAAAAATCATTTGTTTATAAAAATACTAAATGATGCTTGTTGAAAATATTGATTATACCCTTGATGAGTATGGTAATTTGGTTTTTACAGCAACTTACCATTTAAAAAGAGGATATTGTTGTAAGAATAGGTGTAAGAATTGTCCCTGGAAATATGGACAGCGTAAAAAAAAACGAAATGCTAACTAATTTGTTTTTAATTTTAAATTCTCTCTAAAACACCTGGCAATAACCTAGCTGCCAATTATGTTCAAAGCATCAATATGGAAATAGAAAAAGAAATTTATAGCAGAAAATTCGAAAATAATCATCAAAAGGCGGTAGTGAACTTGATTTACACCTATGGTTGGGTAACCAACTTGCTAAGATTACAGCTAAACAAGCATGGTATTACCCTGCAACAGTATAATATTTTGCGAATTTTAAGAGGCCAATACCCCAAGCCAGCTACCGTTAATATCTTGAAGGAGCGAATGCTGGATAAAATGTCTGATGCATCCAGAATAGTGGAGCGACTGGTTCAAAAGGATCTGGTTCATCGTGGTGTGAACAGTAAGGACCGCCGAGCTGTGGATATACTAATCAGTAAAAAGGGTTTAGAAATGCTACAAAAACTTGATCATGAGATCTCGCTAAAAAATTTGCTTTCAAATAATCTGAGTGATTCTGAAGCGAATTCACTTAGCGGATTATTAGACAAAATGAGAGGATAGTGAGCAGATTTCAAAGTGATCACAATTTTTGTTTCTCAAATTTGTTTTTGAGATTTCTTATTTGACTTAAACTCAGTTCGATACTAGAAATTATCCTTTTAATGGATCACCTATTGGTCCGGACGCCTATGATTTGATTTTGGAAAGCAATACCTGCGTGTTATCGCTTCCTGCAGTCCTTTCCTCCGGAGTATTTCCGGCAAGAAATGCTACTTGATTTCTAATGCTCCATCGCCTAAAG
>Ga0194130_10008622_pt1 | contig 10778 bp, 8 predicted proteins | sample TA2KigsurfametaG_FD_160084 | JGI IMG/M metagenome (GOLD analysis project Ga0194130, IMG submission 160084) | Freshwater microbial communities from Lake Tanganyika, Tanzania - TA2015050 Kigoma 12 surface | ecosystem: Environmental > Aquatic > Freshwater > Lake | place: Tanzania: Lake Tanganyika... | reverse complement strand
TTGTTCAGGTATTCGACCAGGCCGGCACCGCCGCCATGGGCCTCGATCGGCATGTTGCCGAAGAACCGGCGCTTGCCGTCCACCACCGCCGACTGGCGGCCCCAGTTGGGCACGAACTTCACGCCCTTTTCGCGCAGCCAGATCATCGTCGGCAGGCTTTCGTTGACCAGGTACTCGGAGAGGTCGGGGTCGGTGCGGTAGGCGGTGAGCTGGTGGATCTTGTCGAGGAATTCCTCGCGCGTGTTGGTGCCGAAGTCGGTGTCGGCGATTTCCTGTTCGGTGATGTCGGTGACCTTGAGCAGGTCTTCCACGGTTTCATAAGCAAAGCGCATCACGCCGCCGGCGAAGCGGCTGTTGCCGCCGCCTTCGTCTTCGGAGGCGGCTTCGAGGATGGCGACCTTGGCGCCCTGGTCATGGGCGGACAGCGCGGCACACATGGCGGCGTTGCCTTTACCAACGACAATGACGTCGAATTCCTGTTGCATGATGTGGACCTTTCGGAGTGGCGTTCAGCGGAAAGGCCGCCATTATCGCGGCGTCCCACTCATGAGTAAAATGAGATTGTTGCAATAATTCTTCGCCTTTCTGCATCAATCAACCGGGACTGTTCACCCTGAGCCTGGCCAGGCACGAACGGAACCGCAGCCCAGGTGCCGTCCATGAACCTCGACATTCCCGGCCTCCAGGCCTTTGCCCGCATCGCGGAACTCGGCAGCTTTCACCAGGCTGCCGAAGCCCTGCATCTGTCGCAGTCGGCGCTGTCGCGGCGCATCAGCAAGCTCGAACAGGGCCTCGGCGTGCGCCTGCTCGACCGCACCACGCGCAAGGTTCGGTTGACCGCGGTGGGGCGCGACTTCCTGCCGCAGGCCCGGCGCCTGGTCGAGGAACTCGAGCAGTCGCTGACGGGCCTGCGCGACATGGCCGCCCGCGGCGCGGGCCAGGTCACGCTGGCCTGCGTGCCGACTGCGGCGCTGCAGGTGCTGCCGCCAGTGATCCGCGATTACGGCGCGAAGCATCCGGACAACCGCATCCGCATCCTCGACGTGCACGCCCATGAAGTGCTGCAGGCGGTGCTCGGCGGCGAGGCCGAGTTCGGGCTCACCCTCTCCGGCGTGGATGCGCGCGAAATCGAAACCGAGCCGCTGTTCGACGACGCCTTCGTGCTCGCCTGCCGTGCCGGGCATCCGCTGGCGAAGAAGAAAACCGTGAAGTGGGCTGAACTCAACGACCATCGCGTGATCACCGTTGGCAGGCTGTCGGGCAACCGAGCGCTGCTCGACTTCGGTCAGTCCCCCGGACTGCCGCCGCTGCACTGGACCTACGAGGTGCAGCACTCCTTCTGGACCGGCCTGGGCATGGTCGAGGCCGGCATCGGCGTCATCGCGGTGCCGATGCTGGCGCTGGCGGGACGCAAGGATTCAAAACTGGTGAGCCGCCCGCTGGTGGAGCCTAAATTGACACGCACCCTGGCCGTGATCCGCCGCAAGGGCGTCACGCTGTCGCCGGCGGCACAGGAATTTCTGGGGATGCTGAAAAAACGATGGGGTCGCGGCAAGCGCGAACACGCTTGAACTGCCGCAACCCTGGACGCTCAGGCGGCGACCCGCTGCGGCCCGCCCATGCCCGCCGCCAGCGCCGCAATCTCGCGCACGTCTTTCGCGTGCTCGAACTCCTGGATCGCCGCATACAGCCGCGCGACGTTATCCGTGGACAGTGAACGTGCGGCGCAGTTGTCGAACTTGGCCTTGAGCATGTCCGCGGGCAGCGGTTTGTCCACTGAGCGGCCCAGTGCCTGGTCGGTCTTGGTGCTGACGACGCGGCCGTCGGTCAGCGTGACCTTCACTTCGGCGCCGAAGTGGTTGTCGGCAGGGAACTGCGCGGTGGTGTAGGGCGCGACATGGATCTTTGGCAGGATTGCGCGGGTCGCGGAGTCCTGCCAGTTGCTGCCTTCGAAATGCTCGAGCTTGACGGTGCGGTCCTTCAGCGCGCGCGCCAGCGTGTACTGCACGCTGAACTTGGCGTCGAGGTCGGACTTCGGGTCCGGGCGGTTGGTGTGTTCGAGGCGGCGCGTGTGGGTCCAGGAATCGATGCGCGCGACCTGTTCCGGTTTCAGGTTGTGCTTGTGGACCAGTTCGAGCATGCAGTCGATCGCTGGGTGGGTGCTGCCGCAGCAGGGATAGGACTTGATCGCGATGCCGGGGCGGGTGATGTCGAGCGGATTGGCCCAGGCCGGAATCGCCTTCGCGGCGTCGTAATTGCCGGAGCCGTTGAACACCTCGAAGTAGCCCTGTTTGTGTTCAAAGGCGGTGGCGCCGGCAGTGAAACCGTCGCGTGCGAGCAGCGCGGCAAAGAGACCGCTGCGTGCGCAATGGCCGACATGCAGCGGCTTGGTCATGGTGCCGAAGTTGGATTTGATGCCGGCAGCGAGCGAGGCGGCGATGGACAGCGCGGTGGCGGTTTGTTCCACCGACAGCTTGAGCAGGTGTGCGCAGGCGGCGGCGCTGCCGAACACGCCGATGGTCGTGGTCGGGTGCCAGCCCTTGGTGTACTGGTGGAAGTTCACCACCATCGACAGCTTGCATTCGGTCTCGAAGCCGGCGACGTAGGCGGCGATGAAATCGCGGCCGCTGACGGGGATTTCGTCCGCCAGCGCGAACAGCGCCGGCAGGATCGGCACCGAGGGATGGCCGCCCAGCGTGTTGTTGCAGTCGTCGAAGTCGAGCGCATGGGAGGCGGTGCCGTTGACCAGTGCGGCATCGAGCGCGCCGATGCGCCGCGCGTGGCCGAACACCAGTGACGGGCCGCTGGCCGAACCGGAAACGCCGAGTACGATGCGCGTTGCCGGCTCGTGCGCGCCGGCGATGGTCACGCCAACGGTGTCGAGGATGCCGACCTTGGCCCAGTGCACGGCTTCGGAGGGCAGCGCGATATACTGTAAATCATTGATTTTATTAGATAATTCTTTTGCGAAACTCATCGCGCGGCTCCTCTGCGGCGGCGTCCGCCGGCGGGCGGAACGGAATGATGGCGGAAGAGAGTGGGAGTCGAACCCACACAGGACCGCTCGCGGCCCCTACCGGGTTTGAAGTCCGGCCGCCCCACCGGGAGCGATTCCCTTCCGTTGCTGCTGTGAGGCCTTGATTGTAAGTCGCGGTTTGCGCGCTGCCCAAGCGGTTTCCAGACTGTGGAGTCGCTCAGCCCCTGCGCGCGGCGCTGAGCAGGGCCGGGGTGATTTCCACGGTGCTGCTGCCGTCGGTGAACCAGGCCGTGCCGTCCTGCACCGTGCATTGCAGCTGCATCGTGCGCTGTGCGAGTTTTGCCAGCGCCTGGGTGGCCGCCGCAGGCAATTCGTACACGCTGAGGTTGTCGGGTCGTGCCAGCGCGTCGGCGTTGTGCTGCCACCACACCGCGGCGCCGCGGCCATAGGCATAGACCTTGACCGCTGCGGCCCGCCCGCAGGCCTTGCGTACCGCCTTCTCGTCGGGCAGGCCGGTTTCGATCCACAGTTCGATGGCGCCGGTCAGGTCCTTGCGCCACAGCGCGGGCTCATCCTCGCTGCTCAGGCCCTTGCCGAATTCGAGTGCGTCGTTCGCGTCCAGTGCGAACGCGGCGAGCCGCACCATCATCCGCTCGTCGGTTTCCGAGGGATGGCGCGCGATCACCAGCGCGTGCTCGGCGTAATGGCCGCGGTCCATGTCGGCCACCGACAGCGCGGCCTTGAAGATGGTGGCGCCCAGGGCCATGCGATCAGGCCGCGTGCGTTACTTCAGTTGCGCCGCGACCGCCGCGGCGGCCCGCTGCGCATCGGCCAGCGCGTCGTCGAGGCTGCCGCCGCAGCCGCTGCGCACCGCGCCGATGGCGAACACGCCAGGCAGCGCGGTTTCGAACTGGTCGCCGGTGACCAGGTGGCCGGTGGCGTCGCGCGCCACGGTGGCGGGCACGAAGGCGGCGTTCGGTTCAAGGCCGATGTAGGCAAACACGCCGGCCACCGCCAGTTCCTCGCTGCCGGCTGCGCTCCGGATGCGGATTTTTTCAACCATCTTGTCGCCGAGGATGGCTTCGACCGTGCAGTTGAAGCGCGCCTCGATCTTGGCATTGCCCTGCACCTGTTCGACGAACCGCGGCTGCGCGCGGAAGCTGCCGCCGCGGTGGATTAGCAGCACCCGGGCGCAGTAATGGGTGAGCACGTTGGCTTCCTGCAGCGCGGAATCGCCGCCGCCGATGACTGCCACGGTTTCATTCTGGAACATCGGGCCGTCGCAGTCGGCACATTTCGACACGCCGCGGCCCTCGAATTCGGCCTCGCCGGGCACGCCCAGCGTTTTCAGTTTCGCGCCGCTGGCGATGATCACCTTGCGTGCGCGGTAGCTGCCGCCGGCGGTGGTCACGCTGTAACCGCCGTCAGCGGCGGCGATTGCGGTGACTTCCTCCGGGATGCTGGTGACGCCGGCCTCGGCGTTGGCGCCGGTCATTTCCGCGGCATAGGCCGCGCCGCCGGCTTCACCGCCGGGCGGTGCGGGATCGAGTTCGTTGACGTTGATGACCAGTCCGCCGAACAGCTGCTGCTCGAAGCTGGCGGTGCTGTAGCCCTGCTTTGCAAGGGCGCCGGCGGCGCTGAGGCCGGCGATGCCTTCGCCGATGACAATCACGTCGAATGCTGTGCTCATGGTGCGTTATTCCGGTTGGTGGTCAGTAACGTCGGGGATTGCGGAAGGGCGGGCGCTGCTGGGGCTTGCCCGCGGGCGGCTTGTTCTGCGCCTGGGCCTGCACTGCGCCCGGTGGCGGTGGCGGGGCGGGTTCGGCCGCGCCGAGGATGGGTTCGAAATCCTTGCGCATCTTGCGCGCGTCGCCGATGCGCTGGGTAATGGCGAGGCCGTCGAGTGTTTCGAGGATCTCGATCGCCAGGGTGCGGCCGATGCCCACCGCATCGCGGTACTGCGCGGCGGTGAACAGGCCGTTGGCCTGTCTGGCATGCACCATTTTCGCGGTGGCGGCGAGCACGGCCATTGTCGCTTTGAGATAGAAGCGCTCGGCGCCAACCTTGCAGAGGTTGCCGGCCTTCATCTGCCGGTAGAGAAAATCCTTGAGGATCGGCTCCTTGAGTTTAAGCAGCGGCGCCAGTTCCTTCAGCGGTGGCGGGTTGAAGCCGGCGCTTTCCAGCGCTGGCCGTACGGTTTCCCACAGCTTGGCGTCGGCGCTGTTGGCCGTGCTGTCATGGCCCGGCTTGCGCACCAGCGAGCTGTGGATTTCGATGCGCTTCTGCTCGGCCAGCAGGCGCAACACGTGGCCGAAGGCCTCGGCGTCGAGTTTGGGTGCGATGGCGGCGCGCAGGGCTTCGCTTTCGATGCCCGGCGCCTGCGGCTGGGCCTGGTGGAAGGCGAGCACCTGATTCACCGCGGCTTCGTGCAGCGCCTGCAGCCGCGTGCGCGGCAGGGCGATGCGCCGCTCGCGGCCGACCACCGTGAGGCCGGCCTCGGCATAGGCCGCGGCCGCGATTTCCGGGAGCAGGTTGTAGATGGCCTCGAAATGGGCGAGATCCAGCGGCCGCCTGGCATCGCCGGCCAGTGCCTGCAGTGCAGCGCGCGGTTGCGCCGATTCCAGCGCCGCAAGTACGGATTCCCGCGACTTGCTGCGGCGTGATGCCGGCGGCAGCGGGTCGATGATCACGCCGCCGCCAAGGGTGCGCACGGCCGACTGGTCGCGCAGGATGAAGCGGTCACCATGCAGCGCCGTCACCGCTTCGTCGAGCACCAACTGGGCGATGGCGTTTTCACCGGGGGCCAGCGCTTCGCCGCGGCGAAGCGATACGCGCGCGGTGACATCAGCGGTGGCGAGGTGCAGGTGCACCGGCGTCCAGTGCCTGAGCGGCCGGCTCTCGCCGGCAAGCACGGCAATGCGCACGTCGAGGCGCTGCGTCGGGCGGTGGATCGCCTCGTGCAGCACCCAGTCGCCGCGACGTACCGATTCGACGTCGGCGCCGGTCAGGTTGAGGGCGCAGCGCTCGCCGGCAGGCGCTTGCTGGGCGGACTTGCCGTGGATCTGGATGCCGCGTACGCGGACTTCACGGCCAGCGGGCGAAATCACCAGCTTGTCGCCGGTATTGACGCAGCCGTTGAACACGGTGCCGGTGACCACGGTGCCGCTGCCGGCGATGCTGAAGGCACGGTCGATCGCGTAACGCAGGTGCTGGCCTGCGGCATCGCGTGCGCCCTGTGCCGCGGCTTCGCGCAGCAGCAGGGCTTTGAGTTCGTCGATGCCGTTGCCGCTGACTGCGGACACCGGCAGCAGCGGCGCCTGCGCGAGCAGGGTGGGGGCGAGCAGGGCCTGCACCTGGGCGCGCACCTGCTCGACGCGGGCGCCATCGACGCGGTCGGTCTTGGTGATCGCGACCGCGCCGCGCGGGATGCGCAGGAGGTCGAGGATCTGCAGGTGTTCGACGGTCTGCGGCATTACGCCGTCATCGGCGGCAACCACCAGCAGCGCGTAGTCGATGCCGGAAACCCCGGCGAGCATGTTGCGGATGAAGCGTTCGTGGCCGGGCACATCGACAAAGCCGATGAGTCCGCCCCCGGGCTGCGGCAGATAGGCGAAACCGAGGTCGATGGAGATGCCGCGTGCCTTTTCCTCGGGCAGGCGGTCGGTGTCGGTGCCGGTCAGCGTGCGTACCAGCGAGGTTTTGCCGTGGTCGATGTGGCCGGCAGTTGCGACAATCATCGGCCGGCCTTCAGGTGCTGCAGCTGGGTGACGAATTCATCCTCGTGGTCGAGGCAGCGCAGGTCGAGCGTCAGCGCGCCGTCGCGGATGTGGCCGATCACCGGCACCGGCAGCGCACGCAGCGCGGCTGCCAGTTTGTTGAGGTTGCCTTTTTTTTCCGCCGGGGCGATGGCGAGGCCGCAGCTCGGCATGGAGTCCACCGGCAGCGCGCCGCTGCCGATCTGCGATTTGCAGTCGGTGATCTCGACCCGCCAGTGCCCGCCCAGTGCGGCAGCCAGTGCCGGCTGCACACGCGCAGCCTGGGCTGCTATGTCGTCGCGGTCGCGGGTGAGCAGGCGCAGCGCCGGCAGTTCCTCGCGCAGTTTTTCCGGGTGCAGGTAGAGGCGTAGCACCGCATCGAGCGCAGTCAGCGTCATCTTGTCCAGGCGCAGCGAACGCTTCATCGGGTTTTTCGCGATGCGCGCCATCAGGTCCTTGCGGCCCACGATCAGCCCGGCCTGCGGGCCGCCGAGCAGCTTGTCACCGCTGAAAGTCACCACGTCGGCGCCATCGGCCAGGGTCTCGCGCGGGGTGCGCTCGTGCGGGATGCCGTAATCCTCGAGGTTGATCAGCGAACCGCTGCCCAGATCCACCAGGAAGGGCAGATCGTGTTCATGCGCGAGCCGGGCGAGATCGGCTTCGTGTACGGCGGCCGTAAAGCCCTGTACCACGTAGTTGCTGGTATGCACCTTCATGATCGCCGCGGTGCGCGGCGTGATGGCCTCGGCGAAATCCCTGAGGTGGGTGCGGTTGGTGGTGCCGACCTCGACCAGTTTCACGCCGGCGCGCGACATGATGTCGGGGATGCGGAAGGCGCCCCCGATCTCGATCAGTTCCCCCCGCGACACCAGCACCTCGCGCTTGAGGCCCAGCGTATTGAGCACCAGGTACACCGCCGCGGCATTGTTGTTGACCGCCACGGCCTTCTCGCCGCCGGTGAGTTCGCGCAGCCAGCGCTCGACATGGCTGTCGCGTTCGCCGCGGGCGCCGCCGTCGAGGTCGAACTCGAGGTTCACCGGCCGCGTCATTGCCGCATACACGGCTTTGGCCGCGCTCTCCGGCATCACCGCGCGGCCAAGGTTGGTGTGGAGCACGGTGCCGGTGAGGTTGAACACCGGTTTCAGCGAGGGCGCCGAGCCGCGCTCAAGCAGGGCAGCGCACTGCTGCAGGAAGCGGGTTTCGTCGTAGGCACCGGCATCGGTCTGCGCCAGCCGTTCGCGCTCGGCCTCCAGGGCCAGGCGCAGGATCGCGGTTACGCGGCTGCGTCCGTAGGCTGCGACCAGCGTGGTGGCGGCAGCACAGCCGAGCAGGCGATCCACCGATGGCAACGCGCGACGCGCGGCTGCGGGATCATTCAGCATGGCGGTGCCTTGCGCAGTCGGTGAGGGGACATGTTTGCGGTAACGGGCTGTCGCGAACGGAGGCGAAGTGTAGCGCAGGTGGGCGGTGCAGCAAAAACGCCGGCCTCACTGAGGCCGGCGTTCATGCTTTAACTGCCTGATTTTTCTTGTTTACTCCCAAAGCCTTTCGGGCAGCGGCAGCCCCGCAAGCTGTTCCGGCGTAAGCGGCCGGTCGGGGGTGATGCCATTGCGTTCGAGCACGGCTGCGAGCTGACGCGCGTGCTGTGCGCTGTGCCAGGTGGAGCGCTCGTAGAGCATGTAGATGGGCTGCATGCCGAAGAAGGTCTTGATCTTCTGCTGGCAGCTCTTGTCTTCTAGCTTGTTCCACCAGTTCTGCAGCCGCGCGATGATGGTGTCGCCATAACGCGCGATTTCCTCGCCGGTCATGAACGTGCCGTCCTGGGGCGGTATGTTGGCGAGCTGCACTGCGTATTCGACGCCGCCCTCGACCGATTCGAGGAAGGCTTCGCCGATGCGGAAGATGTGGTGGCACATCAGCCGGATCGAGCGGTCACGGTTGGGGATCACGCGTTCCAGCAGTTGCGCGTCGGGCATCAGGCGCATCAGGCGCTGCGCGGTCTGCAGGATCACGATCCAGCGCTTGATCAGCTCTTCCGGCGGCAGCGGCTTGTGGCCGGTGCCCTGGAGGCCGACGAACTCGGCGACGTCTTCGAGGTTCTGCCCGAACACGAACTGGTCGCCCTTGGCCACCACCGGCACGTTGCGCACGCCGAGTTTGAGCAGCTGCTCGCGGCCGGCGGGGTCGTTCAGGACATCAATGGCTACGAAATCAATTTGTTTGCGCGAAAGAAACTCTTTCGCCCGGAGACAGCTGCTTCACCCAGGCTGGGTGAACAGGATGAACTTGTCGGCAGCGCCCATGATGACTCCATGCAAGGCGGGTGGAAGGGGAAGTGAAGACTAATTCGCGCAGCGTTGGGCGTCAAGGAACGCATTGCTATAATCCGCCCGCAATTCGCGACACCCTCCTGCCGAAATCCATATGCTGAAGCTGCTCGGGACTATCACCAGTCCCTTCACCCGCAAGGTGCGGGTTGTCCTCGCCGAGAAACGGTAAACGCTGGTCTGGGTCAAGGTGCCCCGGAAAAGCTCCTCAGCGGCCAATACACGGTGCTGGGCATCCAGGAACACCGCCGCGAATACCTCATGCTCCCGGTCATTCAGGAGGAGGCGCAGGTAATCACGGACTGCGGCAGGGGAGCCGAGGGCGTTCCCATGCTTTATGCGTGTGGCGAGGATTTCCTTGGCTGCGGGGCGTGTCCTAAATTTTGTGTAAACGGGCCATTGGCAGGAAACTGTCATTTAACCCGGAGACACGATGACTACACGCAAGCATGAAGTATCGGAAGAACTGTTGTCCAGCCTGCTGGCAGACTACAAGAAGCCGGAAGACCTGATTGGCGAGAACGGCCTGCTCAAGCAGCTGACCAAGCTGCTGGTGGAGCGGGCGCTGGACGCCGAGATGGCCGAGCACCTCGGCCATGACCGTCACGAGCCGGTGGCCAACGCCGAGGGCAACACGCGCAACGGCCGCTCGCGCAAGACGCTGAAGGGGGATTTCGGCGAACTGCCGATCGAGGTGCCCCGCGACCGCCAAGGCAGCTTCGAGCCGCGGATCGTGCCTAAACACCAGACGCGCTGGAACGGCTTCGACGATCGCATCCTGTCGCTATATGCCCGGGGCATGACGGTGCGCGAGATCCAGGCGCACCTGGAGGAGATGTACGGGGCGGAGGTCTCGCCCAGCCTGATCTCCTCGGTGACCGACGCCGTCATCGACGAGGTCAAGGCCTGGCAGGGACGGGCGCTCGATGCACTCTATCCGATCGTCTATCTGGACTGCATCCACGTGAAGGTGCGCGAGGGTGCGGTGCGGGTCAAGGCGGTCTACCTGGCCATCGGGGTCACGCTGGCCGGCGAGAAGGAGGTGCTGGGCCTGTGGCTGTCGCAGAATGAGGGGGCGAAGTTCTGGCTGCAGGTGGTGACGGAACTCAGAAACCGGGGCGTACAGGACATCTTCATCGCCTGCGTCGATGGATTGAAGGGATTCCCGGAGGCCATCGAGGCGGTGTTCCCGCGCACGCAGGTGCAGCTGTGCGTCGTGCACATGGTGAGGCACAGTCTGAACTACGTCACCTGGAAGCGCCGGCCCGAGGTCGCTGCCGACCTGCGCCGCATCTACACCGCGGCCACCGCTGAGGAGGCCGAGCAACGGCTGGCCGAGTTCGAGACCAAGTGGGATGCCGAATACCCGCCGATTGGCCAGTCCTGGCGGCGCAACTGGGGACGCCTGATCCCGTTCTTCGACTTCGCCCCCGAGGTGCGCAAGGTGATCTACACGACCAACGCCATTGAGTCGGTCAACTTCAGCCTGCGCAAGCTGACCAAGCACCGCGGCGCCTTCCCCAACGACGAGGCGCTCATCAAGCTGATCTACCTCGCACTACGCAACATCAGCAAACGCTGGACAATGCCGATCCGCGACTGGAAAGCCGCACTGAACCAGTTTACGATCCAGTTCGAAGGACGGTTACCGCAACTGTGACGAAAATCCGTTTACACAAAAATATGTACACGCCCGATCCGGGTATAGCCCGCGAACAG
>Ga0194130_10008619_pt1 | contig 10779 bp, 10 predicted proteins | sample TA2KigsurfametaG_FD_160084 | JGI IMG/M metagenome (GOLD analysis project Ga0194130, IMG submission 160084) | Freshwater microbial communities from Lake Tanganyika, Tanzania - TA2015050 Kigoma 12 surface | ecosystem: Environmental > Aquatic > Freshwater > Lake | place: Tanzania: Lake Tanganyika... | reverse complement strand
CAACATCTGTTGGGTCGTCAGCCAATCCTCAACCTGTTCATATCCAATTGACCAATTATGGAAACCTTCCCCGTCGTTTTAGAACGGATATAAAAGAATGTTTTGTTATTGGCTCGTCCTACGGTGACTTGGCCTCAGAGCGGGTCTTTATGCGCCTTGAAAAACTTTCTTGTGTAGAGCGTAAAACGGGAGAAGTTATTGAACTTACTGTGGACGGATATGTGGCTGGCGAAGATGGAGCCAATGGCGTTCGAGGTATTCTTGTTGATCGATCGGGACCTGCCATGCGCAACGCCTTTATCGGGGGATTTGTGGGCGGAATGGGAAACTTCTTTTCCAGCCAGCAAACAACCCCTATGAGTATTGTGGGAGGAGGAATCGCCAATATCAATCCGATGACCTCACAACATCTTTTACAAGCCGGAGCAGGGAAGGGGGTTGGCAATGCTATGGAGAAATTTGCTGACTTTTACGTAAAACGCGCTGAGCAACTACAGCCTGTGTTGGAGGTAGAGCCAGGAAGAATTTTGGATATTGTGTTTAAAAGCGGGTTTGACATGGCACAAACGGTTTATCGCCGCGCCCTCATGATGGAGAACGATCGGGAAAGGCGAGAACTGGTTGCCACAGGTCGAGGCAGCTTTACAGGCAATGACCAACCAAACAAACAAGGAGGAGGATTTTATGCAAGCACAGACACGTCTGTCGAAGAAACGCATGCCCCAGACCAACATCAATAGAATCGGGTTTTTAGTAGCTGTCCTCATTCTAGGGGGATGCTCAAGTGGGCAAGATCATTTTTCAACAGAGCCAGGTAAGGGGTTTGGGTGGAAGAGCATGTCAGACACAAATCAACTCATAGAGAAGGACATTTCTGGGCATACGGGTATTGCACCCATAGTTCCGCAGCCCTACATGGTATCGACGGCAAACTTTGATGGAATTCAAAGAATTCCAGAACAGTTTTTGCGGATATGGATTCCTCCTTATCAAGATGCACAAGGGAATCTTCATGAGGAATCATCTATTCAAACAGTCATCAGAAGTGGTCAGTGGAAACTTCCCAACCCTGTGATTGATGAACATTGGAAAGCTTAACAAAGAGGAGAACAAAACTCATGTTTCTTAAAACACATTTTCAAGGGAATCCTCCAAGATCACATTCAGAATACAGACTTTACTTGCCCCGAAAAGTATTTTTGGCAGGTGAGATAATGGTTTTGATCCAAGGAATAGGGTTTTTAACCATTGCTATCAATAATGCTTGTGGTTCATTTGTGCTGCCGATAAGCGCTTTTGGAATGTTTTTGTGCAGTTTGTTCGTTGGGTTTCGGGATGTTGGAGATGTTGTTTTTGATGAGTGGCGTCTGTGGATCTACTGGTGGACATCCCTTCTTTTGGCATCCCAAATTTTTCTTCATTTCAGCCAAATTTCTTTACTTAAAGGATGGAACTAATGGCTTTCACTGTGAATATACCAACAATAATAAACAATCCATATAAAATAACCCCGTCAAAAAAAGGGAGTTTTCCAAAAGGTGTCTTTATAGGGCAGGAGGGTTCTCGAATCAATGAAATATGTCGAAAAACTCCTCCAAGAAGTACAACACAGCTGGTAAATACCAAGAAGATATCAAGCATCGATCGCGTCTCATTATATAAAAAGGATCAGGTATCATTTTTACGTAAATTTCGATTTCTCGTCCAGGGTGCAAATTGTCCAAGAGGTTGCTATGTTTGAAAATCTAGGCGCAAAGATTCTTTCTGAGTTTGGCCTCAACGAATTTGGGGACAGAAAACCTCTATCAGAGGGGTTAAGTTCAATTGGGGATTACTTTAAAACCCATTCGTTAAGCAAAATATTCGCCTATGAGAGTTATGACAAAGTTCATCAATTATTCATCAATCGAAGCACGGTTGGTTTTGTTCTCGAAACTATACCCCTTGTTGGGTGTAATGAGGTAAGCCAATCACAATTGTCAGGATTGTTTCAATATATATTGCCAGAACATTCAAACATCCAGTTTCTTCTCCTCGCAGACCCTTATATAGGTAAGGGGTTGGAAAGATGGTGTGAAGCAAGGTACCAACAATCGGAACTCTTTTCTCTTCTGGCAGATAAGCGCAAGGCTTTCCTATCACGCCTTGCTCTAAAAGAAAACGAAGGGATTACGATTCGTAACTTTCGATGCCTCATATCTGTCACGATTCCAATCAAAGATGAAGACGCAGATTCTCCCGTGATGAATCGGTTCCTAAAAAATGTTTTAGAAATCAAAGAGCGCATCAAAGAGACCTTTAAAGCCGTTCAAATGCCAGCCTTAGAAGTATCTCCCCCAATTTTGATGCAAACCATTGATGATTTGGTGAATCCAAGGCTTCAATCAGAAGACAAGTGTGTTTCTAATCTAAAGCACAGCCTGCTGGACTGGAACCCTTATCAACCTATACGGGAGCAAATTCCAACGGGCTCCTCTTCCCTTATTGTTAAAAGAGAAGGGCTTTATCTGAATGAAGATGAACACGTCTTTCGGTTCTATGGGGTACGCAAATACCCATCCATATGGTCACAAAGCATGATGAGTCACCTCATTGGTGACCCGTTCCAAAATATGCTTCAAATCCCTTGTCCTTTCTTCATTCATTATGGAGTCCATATTCCAGCTCAAGATAAGTTGAAATTAAAATTCATGTCTAAGGCAAGCCACGTAGAGAGGCAAGCCGGTACTTCATTTGCTAAACTCATCCCAGAAATCCGAGAAGAAGCGCGAGAAAACCAGTTTGTGCGTAACCAATTGGCAAGCAACCACCGCTTTGTGCAAACAAATCTGACAGTGGGGATTTTGTCTCCTTTCGAGCTTTTAAGCAAATACGATCAGGCCGTTAAAAATCTTTACAGGGCCAATGGATGGGACTTGCAAGAGAATCAGTATCTCCATATGCAATCCTTGGCCAACATCATGCCGATGTCCTGGGGAGATGAAGCCATTGTTGACCTTCAAAGGACCAGAAAACTCAAAACAACGCTTTCTACGGAATCAGCTAACCTTCTTCCCATACAAGGAGAATGGTATGGCACCAAATCCCCTGGCATGATTTTTGTTGGGCGTCGAGGTCAGCAATTCACTTGGTCTCCATTTGATAATGATGAATCGAATTACAATGTGGCCATTGTTGGGCAATCGGGTTCTGGAAAATCTGCTTTCATGCAAGAGCTTTTAACCAGCGTTTTGGGGAGAGGGGGGCGCGCTTTTGTTATTGATATCGGGAGAAGCTTTCAAAAGACGTGCGATCTCTTAGGGGGTGACTTCCTTGAATTTAAAAACGCAAAACCCATTTGTCTTAATCCATTTTCCAGCATAAAGGCTGATGATCCCAGTGAGGTTCTAGATGCGTTAGAGTTTGTGAAAAGAATTATTTGTACTATGGCTTGTCCCATTGAAGGAGAAAGCTCCTTACAAGCTGCCATTCTTGAAAAAGCCATTCAGAAAGCATGGGGTGAGAACAAAAGAGATACTACCATTACCGATGTTGCCAATATTTTGAAGGCTGATGAGGATATTACGGCCCGAAACTTGGCAAAATGTCTGCATTCTTACACTAAAGAGGGTCTTTATGGACACTTCTTTGAAGGTAAGTCCGAAGTAACATTTCAGAACCAGCTCACCGTTATTGAGTTGGAAGAACTCAAAAACAATGCGAGCTTACAAAACGTTATCCTTCAAATGGTGATATTGGTCATTACCAACCAAATTTACTATGGGGATCGTACAACCCCTTTTATGATTATGTTTGATGAAGCTTGGCAAGTTATGGAAGGCCGACAGGGAGGTAAATTTATAGCGGACCTTGCCAGGCGCTTGAGAAAATACAAAAGCTCTCTTGTGACAGGTACCCAAAACCTTTCAGACTTTTATAAATCAGATGCTGCGAATGCGGCTTACCAGAACTCTGCTTGGAAATGCATACTATCCCAAAGTGCAGACGTGATTCATGAGGTGACAAAAGAAAAGGATTCTTCAGACGGCGCTTGTCTTAGTATCTCACCGTTCGAGAAAGAGATGCTCTTATCCATCCATACTCGCCAAGGGAAATATTCAGAGATCATGATACGCGGACCCCACGGGTTTGCTGTAGGTAGACTGCTTCTTGATCCATTTTCTCGGGTGCTTTACTCCACTCAAGCCGATGAATTCTCAAAGGTCAAAGAATTTGTGGCATCCGGAAAAACGATAGCAGAAGCTATTGAACTCGTAGCTCGGCAGAAGTTCCCTTCTGAAATGGGAGAAGACAATAAAAAAGAAGGATTTGAACTCGTTTATCTCAACTCAATGAAAAAGGAGGCTTCCCATGAACTCGAACAAGCCTCTTGAGACCTCATCCCTTGAGGCTATGCCAGTAAAGGCTTCGTCTCTAAAGCTTGCCCTGTTTCTCATTGGAGGGGGAGTTGTTGTCTTGCTGGCTAAACCTCTTTGGGAACAAAAGCTATATCGACCCAAAGAACAGATTGTTTTTGTGGATACCAAAGAAATTATCAGATTAGCCTCAGAGAGCTTTGCCAAAGAGAATAATAATTCCACATTTCCAATCAAAAAGCTTGAGGCTTACAAAGATTCCTTGATTCAGAACCTCAATGAGTTTGGTGTTCAAAAGAACTATCTCGTGTTTGGAACGAACCAGGTTTTTGGAAACGTTTCTGATGTAACTGAAGAGTTTATTGCCTTTGTGGAACGGAGACAAGAACCATGATTTCTTATCAACAAAAACTCAACAGAGCAAAACAAAGTGATTTCAGTCTTAAAAATTATAATAATCTGGCTTGGCTCGGGTTCCAATTGAAAAAGTTTATGAAATCATTGAGATGGACCCATAAATTAATTTTTGGCTTGATAGTACTCCTTTACGTAGGATCTTTCTGGTTTCAATTTAGAATCAATACGACTCACTCTTTACCCCATTATGTTTACCTTATTCAAAAGAACCATCTTTCTAAGAAGGGAGACTTTATGGGGTTTATACACCCGTTATTTTACGGGGTCGTTATTAAAAGAGTATCCGGTGTTCCAGGAGATAAGATTGAGATCAAAAATCACAATATTTATATAGCCGGGCAGCACATTTGTCCTTTGGTTGACAAAAATTCAAAAGGAGAACCCCTTATCCCAGCTGAGGAGAAACTAATTCCACAGGGATATTACTTCGTGTCCGGCGATCATAGACGAAGCTTTGATTCTTGTTATCAGGCATTTGGCCTTGTTCATCAATCTCAAGTGGAGGGGCGAGCATGGGCAATTTTTTAAGTGTGAAACAATTATTTGGCGCAGCAATGACTCTATTGTTGGTGAGTAGCCCTATCATTGCAGAGGATAAGATTGTCGATTTAGGGGTGCATGGAGCGCTCTTTGAGATTGTCGAAGAAGACATGTTGGAGTTTCTTCTAAAGCGCCTACACTCCCTTAAAAATTCTGGAAAATTTCAAGAAATTGAAGAAAATACCAAGACAAAAGTTAAAGAACGGGTTTTAAACCCAACACCTGTAGCCGGTCTTTCTGAAACCAAGGTTGAAAGATCCTATCTTCATGATCCGACCCTGGTCGTCGATCAGGATATTCAAACGCCCGAAGGGATGCTGATTGCAAAAAGGGGGCAAAAAGTAAATCCCCTGAATCATCTCTCTTTATTGAAAGGTCTTCTATTCATCGATGGGGATAATAAACACCAACTTACCTGGGCGCTTCAACATCAAGATAAGTTTTATATTATTTTGACCAAAGGTAGCCCCTTAAAATTGGGGAAACAATTTGGCGTCAAACTCTACTTTGATCAGGCAGGTATTATCACGAAGCGATATGGCATAAAACACATCCCAGCTCGTATTGAACAGACGGGAGAAACTTTGCGAGTTACTGAGTTTCTAATCTCAGAATTAATGGTGACCCCTTCAGGGAAGGAGTTATCTTAATGAGGTTAATCCTCTATCCACTCCTTATTTGTCCTGTAATTGTTCTATCGTTATTTCAGCAAACGAATGCTGTATGTTCAGGATCTTTCCCAAACATCATTACGGATGTCTGTTGGGAGTGTGTGTTTCCCATCCGTGTTGGTGGAATGAACATTACTCCTAGTTATGATGACGGAGATAACGAAGGGGACGGAAATCCTATATGTATTTGCCCAAGCCGAATCTTAGGTAATACCCCTGTTCCTGGAATAAAAATATCTCTTTGGGAGCCTGTTCGCATGGCAGACGTTACCCGAACTCCCTATTGTTTGGTAAACATGGGAGGGATGCACCTTGGCAATTCAAATACTCTGAAAGATAGGGGGGTTGGCGCACTTCCTCAAGGGGAAGGGACTTTACATAAAAGCTACTACCATGTTCATTGGTATGTATTTCCCATATTCTATGCCTTTGAGCTTCTCTTGGATTTTGCCTGTGTTGATCAAAGCCAGATTGATCTGTTGCACTTGAGTGAGTTTGATCCCTTTTGGGACAATGACGAGTTGGCCCTTCTTCATAATCCTGAAGCGGTGTTATTTGGGAATCCAATTGCTCAGGCAGCCTGTGCGGTAGATTGCGCCAAAGCATCGTTTGGACACGGGTTTGATGCAATGTTCTGGTGTGCGGGGTGTTTTGGGTCCCTTTATCCTTTTACAGGATCAGTTGCGGCTACGGTTACCAGTGTTCAGGCAACAGAGTTATTGGTTGCTCGGTTCATGGCCAAGATGCATCGATATGGCTTGATGTATGCCTATATTGGGCCTGGGTCTGAGTGTAAGAAACAATTTGCGCCTATCATCAAAAAATCTATGTATCGCTTGCAAATGATTAACCCCATTCCTGCAACGGATAACGCTTGCATGCCCATTGGTAAATCCGATTTTTGGCATGGGCGTCACCAAACACGAGAAATTTTGCAAGGATCAAACAATTATGGATATCTGATTTGGAGAAAACGCCAATGCTGCCTCTGAGCGATGTGAAAGTCTCTTGTGGGGACTGTATAACCCGAGAAGAAAGGAGGATAAAGATCGGGATTAAACCAGCTGTTCTACCAGCTGAATCAACGAATCCATGCGAGGAGAGCAATCTCTTGGTCTGAAGCGATCCGGAACGACCTCTGGGGGAGCATCTAAACCGTGAGGGGAGGATGCGACGGCAAGCATCAAAGCGGTCGGAGGTCAAGATTAGGACGATATGGCTAACATATGTGAACTGTCAAATCTTCGTAACATTTGAGGAAGCCAAAGATGCTGATAGGCTTTACCAACAGGTAATATGATCAAGATATCGTGATGAAGGCACACGGTACGTAGATTGAAGGATCATCGGAGTAATGACAGAGCCTAAGTCGTTCGATTGTCCCACAAGGGGAACACAGTAAGCCTGTATTTTCTCCTAAGAAATTAGGAAGGAGATTTCGTAAGAAATCTCTGATGGGAATGCAGGTAAAGGAATGTGGAAAAAGCGAATGTCACTTTGTAATGAGGTGAATAGAAGTTGAAACATTACTTCACGCGAAAGCGGGCAGACTTCCACGAGGTCTCTGATGACGAGAATGTTTGGTTAACTTTTTAAAGGAGGAAAGCAGATGATAGTGAATTCGACAGATGCAACAGGTGCACTTCCTGACGGAATGGACGACTGGTACAGTATTAACTGGAAACAGTCCTACCAAAACGTTCAAAGGCTTCAAGCTCGTATCGTCAAGGCAACACAGGAGGGAAGATGGAACAAGGTTAAATCTTTGCAACGTCTTCTTACTCATTCGTTCAGCGGTAAGGCAATTGCCGTGAGGGGTGTGACAGAGAACAAAGGTAAGAGAACACCAGGCGTGGATAAAGAAGTCTGGTCGACATCCAACTGTAAACATCATGTCGTTTTATCACTGAGAACAAGGGGCTACAAATCTTTGCCTCTCAGGAGGGTAATGATTCCCAAAGCAAATGGGAAAAAGCGCTCTTTAAGCATACCAACAATGAAAGATCGAGCTATGCAGGCGCTCTATAGCCTAGCCCTTGATCCCGTGTCGGAAACTCTAGCGGATGAACATTCCTATGGCTTCCGTCCGAAACGATCAACAGCAGATGCAATTGAGCAGTGCTTCACCGTTCTTAGTAGAAAGTGTGGAGCTCAATGGATTCTCGAAGCAGACATTGAAGGATGTTTTGATAATATTAATCATGATTGGCTTTTAAACAACATTCCAATGGACAAAAATATCCTGAGGGAATGGTTGAAAGCTGGATTCATGAGCAAAAAGCTCTTACATCCCACTGATCGCGGAGCACCCCAAGGGAGAGTAATCTCCCCAGTTTTGGCGAATTTAGCACTAGATGGGCTGGGTAACCTTTTATCGGAAAAGTACCCGATGAAAATACCCTCGCGGAAACCAACTCATAAAGTGAACTACATTCGATATGCAGATGATTTTATCATTACAGGAAGAACGAAACAAATGTTGGAAGAAGAAATTCTCCCTCTAGTCGAAAGCTTTCTGAATGTACGTGGTCTTAAACTCTCACGAGAAAAGACCAGAATCACTCATATAGAAGACGGTTTTGATTTTCTCGGACAAACGGTGCGCAAGTATAATGGGAAACTTCTCATTACACCTTCGAAAGAAAGCGTTCTGAAGTTCTTGAGATCAATACGATCTTTTACAAAAGCGAACAAGATGATGGTTCAACACCCTCTGATTGAGGTATTAAATCCAAAAATTCGAGGCTGGTGTCAATATCATCGTCACGTGGTATCTAAGAAAACTTTTAGCAAAGTCAGGCATGAGTTATGGAAAATCCTGTGGAACTGGGCGACATTCCGTCACCCAAACAAAGGAGCACAATGGGTCAAGGACAAATACTTCATCCATGATGGAAGAAGCGATTGGTGTTTTGCTTCCAAGCTTCAGGAACCTCGAATGGGAAAGAAGAGATTTATTACTCTCTATGACCCAGCTCGAGTTCCGATTAGACGGCATATCAAAATACGGTCAACCTGTAATCCGTACGATCCGATCTGGAAGAGCTATCTTGAGAGGAGGGCTTATTTTAAAAACATAAGAGAAGTCAAAAGAAAGCAGCTAGATCAGGTCTGGAAACGACAGAAAGGTATTTGTGAGATGTGTGCCGAACCTCTGACAGTGGAAGGGGAATGGCATATACATCACATCAAACCACAATCTGAAGGAGGAGATAACAGTTTAAGTAATTTGATGATGCTCCATCTAACTTGTCTTCACCAACTTCAACATCTGAATGGAGTGAAACTGTAATGCTGGGTCTTAACAATAAGGCTTTTAAGAGGCTTGAGCCGGATGAGGCGAAAGTTTCAAGTCCGGTTCTTAGGGGACGGAGAAGATGGGAACGTCTTCTCTGTTACCCGACTTTGATTTTTTCTTTCTCTTTATGCTCCAGTGTGGGGGAAGTTTCTTCAATTCAACATCAAGCTGATAAAGCCCATAATATGGCAAAAATTTACGAGAACGTTGTTAAAGAATGTGCCAGAAAGGCTGAAGAGGTCAGTAAGAACAGTGTTATTACTCAAAATCCTAATCTTAAGGTTTCTCCTTCTAGGTGTTCTTTAAATCAAGATTGTTTTAGAAGAATGTCAAAAGAGCAAGCACCCATTGCTCAAAGCCGCCATATGCAGTTTCAACCGCTTGTATTTGTGTCTTCATCAATGCCTAAAACGTCTCTTCAGCAGTTGGCTCTGGAAGCCAAAGCTCAAGGAGCAAGACTCATCATCCGAGGTATGGTCAATAACTCTATGAAGGATACAGCCCTACTTGTAAAGGAGATCAATCATCCCCTTGATATGGATCCTAAACTCTTTAAAAAATACAGAGTTACTCAGGTTCCAACGTTTGTAATACCTCATGAAAATCAAGGCAATAACAAATGGCACGTCATACGAGGAAATGTCAGTTTAGGGTTTGCTCTTGATGTTGGAAGGGGTGAGACCACACGGGATAAACAGGAATCTCACCCATGATGATTTTATTCTACCTATTTCTTCTTTTACAATCCATTTACGCTTCGGGTATGGATCAAGCCAAAGATAGTGGGATTATGTCTGGCTTGGCGGCGAACGAGGCTAGTAAGGGTGCTTTTGCTTCAGAAAATGCTTCTAGCTTTGCCAACCTTAATAAATGGGGAATATCTCCCAATCCCCATTATCAGCAAACTTCTGACCCGAAACAACTCGAAGAGCAAGCCAGCCATAAATTTCGTACCGATAAAACAGCCAATCTCATCCAAAAAAGTCACCAAACGCGTGAGATGGTTCAAGTTGATTTAGATCATTTAGAAGTTGACGCCAATGGTCTTTTGAAGAATATGGGGGACGCCAACCTCACTTCAGAGGAAGGCTATGAGATCAAAACTTGTCGCACGCCAGGTGAATCTTATAACCGTGTTTGCAAACGACAAAGAATTATAAAACTCAAAATTACCCCAGAAAAACGCGAAAAACAGACCTACTGCCCGGGCCATGCAAAAAAAGAAAGAAGGGGCATGAGTTTTCATTATAGTCATTGGACAGAGTATTGCGGTGGCTGTGATACGAAAGTGGTTATTACTCAGTATAAAAAAGTCGAAGTCCTTAGAGAAGAATGGGTTGGTTGCGAGGCTGAAGATAAAAACCATGAAGAGGGATTATGCGAACTTATTGATGAGCGTCCAGGCCCTCATAACGAAACTAGAATCATCCAAGGAGAATCAGTGTGTCGAGATTATTGGGAAACCACACGCATTTATAAGTGCGGTGTGAAAGTGAGT
>Ga0194130_10008617_pt1 | contig 10781 bp, 9 predicted proteins | sample TA2KigsurfametaG_FD_160084 | JGI IMG/M metagenome (GOLD analysis project Ga0194130, IMG submission 160084) | Freshwater microbial communities from Lake Tanganyika, Tanzania - TA2015050 Kigoma 12 surface | ecosystem: Environmental > Aquatic > Freshwater > Lake | place: Tanzania: Lake Tanganyika... | reverse complement strand
GCCGCCATTGCGGAAATCCGCGGACGGGAAAATCAGATGGCCCGCCGCCGACACCGCGGTGCCCGGCGCCAGCAAGGTCATCGCCGCCGGGTTGGACCAGGCCACGCTGGAATCCTCGGCCACTGCGGCACCGCCGGCATAGGCATTGCCGGTGCCGCTGCCGCTGATGGTGCCCACACCAAAGCCGCCGGCCACGGCTGCACCGCTGGTACCCGCAAGCGCGGCCGCCACTGCCGCACCGATCAGGCGGGCCTGCAAGGACTTGTTCATGTGCTCCCCCTTTTTTGGAACTTCCGGTTTCCCGCATTGCGGGTTGACGACATCTTCACACGCCGGCTCCGGGCCTGCATTCCGGCAGTTGTACTCCCCGAGCCCGACGCGGGTTATTGTTGCGCGGAAACCACACGCGGGCGGCGCTGGTTGTCCACCGCGACATAGGTCAGCACCGCCTCGGTGACCTTGACGCACTCATCCTTGTCCGGTCGGCGCTGTGCGTAGACCGTGACGTCCACGGTAATCGACGTGCGTCCCACCTTGACCACTTCGGCATAGAAGCTGACCAGGTCGCCGACCAGCACCGGCTGCTTGAACACGAAAGAATTGACCGCCACCGTCGCCACCCGGCCCCGGGCCAGCCGAATTGCCGGAACGCTGCCGGCAAGATCCACCTGGGACATGATCCAGCCGCCGAAAATGTCGCCGGTGTAATTGGCGTCAGCCGGCATCGGAATCACCCGCAGCGTGGGTTCCCTGCCTTCCGGCAGGCGGGTCATCTCGCTCATCACAACGGACTCCGCACGCCCGGCGCCTCAGTCCTTGGAATACATCTGGTCAATTTCGGCGTTGAAACGCTCCATCACTTTCGAGCGCTTCAGCTTCATGGTCGGCGTGAGCAGGCCATTCTCGATGGTCCAGGGTTCGAAGGTGGCCGTGACGCGGCGGACCTGGGCATATCCGGGGAACTCGGAGAGCTGTGCCGACACCCGCTGCAGGATGAGCTGCTCCGCCGCCTGTCCGCGCAGCGCGGCCTCACTGCTGCCGTCGAGCCCGGCCTCGGCCGCGAGCTTCTGCCAGTGGTCGCGGTTGAGCACGGCCATCACCGACAGGAAAGGCCTGGCCTCGCCCAGCAGCATGACCTGGTCGAACAGCGGGTCACGCGAAATCGCGGCTTCCATGTCGTTCGGCGGCACTTTCTCGCCGTTGGAGAGCACGATGATTTCCTTCAGGCGGCCGGTGATGAACAGGTGGCCCTGGTCGCCGATGCGCCCGGTATCGCCGGAGTTGAGCCAGCCGTCGGACTGGATCATCGCGCGAGTGGCCTCTTCATTGTTCCAGTAGCCCATCATCAGGTTGGGGCCCTTGATCAGTACGGCGCCGCGTTCGCCGATTTTCACCTCGACGCCGGGTATGGGCTGGCCGACGCTGGCAGGGATGTTGTTATCGGGACGGTTGGCAGTGGCAATCGGGCTGGTTTCCGTCAGGCCATAGCCCTGCAGTATGGGCAGGCCAAGGCCGATGAAAATGCGCGAGATGTCGGGCGGCAGCGCGGCACCACCGGACAGCGCGTAACGCAGGCGGCCGCCGAGCCTGGCCAGCACCTTGGAGGCCACCAGCCTGTTGAGCAGGGGCCACAGCAGGAAGGACGCCTTCCACGGCCCGCGGCCCTGGGCATGTTCGAAGCGTGCGAAACCGACCTCGGCCGCCAGCAGGAACAGCTTCTTGCGCAGCGGCGGGCCTTCGTCGAGCTTGGCGCGGATCGCGCCCCAGATGCGCTCGTAGATGCGCGGCACCGAAATCAGCATCGTCGGGCGGATGGTCTGCAGGTCCTCGGCCAGTTGCGGAATGGATCGCGCGTAGGCGGTGATGGAACCGGCCATGATGGTCAGGTAATAGCCGCAGGTGCGCTCGAAGGTGTGCGACAGCGGCAGGAAGGACATGAAGATGTCATCGTGCCCGGTAGCGAGCACCGACAGCGCCGATTCGGTGTTGCTGAGGATGTTGTCGAGCGACAGCATCACGCCCTTGGGCTGCCCGGTGGTGCCCGAGGTATAGACAATGGTGGCCAGCGTGCTGCCCGGGCGGTCGAGATGGCGGGTGGCGCCGCCGTCTGCGGGCAGCCAGTCCTCGATGCAGCGCAGGCGTTCGTCGCCGGCCGGCGACTTCAGGCGCTGCACGCTGAGCAAGCGCGACACGCCCTTGAGTTCCGACAACACCGGCCGCAGCAGATCCCAGTGCTCGTCGCCCTCGACCAGGAGCACCCGGCAATCGGAGTTGTTGATGATGTAGGCCACGTTGTCGGGGCGATCCTGGGTGTAGAGCGGCACCGTGACCAGGCCCAGGCCCAGCGCGGCCTGGTCGAAAATCACCCACTCCGGCGAGTTGCGCAGCATCACCGCGACGCGTTCGCCCGGTTTGACGCCGTCGCGCTCCAGCGCGGCCTGCCAGCGCGCCACCTCGCGGTCGATCTGCGCCCAGGTCTGGTCGCGCCAGCCGCCTGCCGCCTCCTGCCAGGATTTGTAGGCCACGATGTCCGGCGTGCGCCGCACGCGCTCGCGAAAGAGGCCGTCCAGCGTGCGCGCCTCGGCGTGCCGGATGACATGCGATACATCTTTGTTCTGATTCATATTTTTCTCCTCCAGCCGGTATTTTTTTATGGGTTGGTGCTGTCAATCGAGAAACAGGTCGGTCTGCAGCGGGCCACCGGGGGTGACTGCGTAGGACTCAAAGTCACTGAGACCCTCCTCTCGCAGCACGGTTTCATCAATGAAGAAATTGCCGGTGGCCACGCGGCTGTCGCGACACAAAATCGCATATGCGGCGTCGGCCATGATATCGGGTTTGCGGCGCGCCCTGAGCACGGCCTCGGGGAAATTGACCTCGATCGCGGCGGTGGCGATGGTGGTGCGCGGCCACAGCGAATTCACCGCGACACCCTGTCCGCGGAACTCGGCCGCCATACCCAGCGTACACAGGCTCATCCCGTACTTGGCCATGGTGTAGGCGACATGGTCCTTGAACCATTTCTCAGCCATCGCCAGCGGCGGCGCGATGTTGAGGATGTGCGGATTTGCGGCCTTGAGCAGGTGGGGGATGCAGGCCTGCGAGCAAAGGAAGGTGCCACGCACGTTGACGCCGAACATCAGGTCGAAACGCTTTGCCGGCGTCTGCAGCGTGCCGCTCATCTGGATCGCGCTGGCGTTGTTGACCAGTGCATCGATACCGCCAAAGTGCGCCACCGCCTGTGCCACCGCAGCAGCGATCGCCCCGTCGTCGCGCACATCCAGCGCCAGCGCCAGTGCGCGGCCTCCGGCCTGCTCGACCTCGGCTGCGACACTGTGGATGGTGCCGGGCAGCACCGGATGCGGCGCCGCGGATTTTGCGGCGATGACGATGTTCGCGCCGTCGCGCGCGCAGCGCAGCGCGATGGCGCGGCCGATGCCGCGGCTGGCACCGGTGATGAACAGGGTTTTGCCGCGCAGGTCAGCCACCGCTTTCCCCTCTTTCCCCACTTTCCCCACCTTCCCCGCCGCCTCGGCGCCGCCGCGCCAGCGCCTCGAAGCTCACCGGCTGCGTGGTCTGGGTGATTTCACTGCGGCCGAGGTCGCGCGGGAAATCGTCCACCATGATCGCGCGCCGGCGCAGCGCCGCGGCGCGCTGCAGCAGGTCGTGCTCATCCTGCGTGATCACACCCTGCCGCAACCCTTCCTGCGCAAGCTGGTCGCCATAGCGCCGGGCGATGCGCCCTTCCTGCTGCGCCCTGCGCAGGCGCGCCTCGACCGGCTCCGCGGCAAGCGCCGCCTCCAGCGCAAGCTCCAGCGTGCGCACGGCATCCTGTTCATCTGCGGATACAAACGTCCCCCGGGTCAGGCGCCGGCGTGAAGGTCCCGGCCTCATCATCAGCCCCACCACCGCATGGCCGAGCGGATCGCGCGGCGGCGCGAACTCGCGGCCATAGAGCATCACCACCGGAAAAATCAGGCCGCGCAGCAGCCACGCGGCGACGGACCAGGGCAGGTTTTCGAATATCGAGTAAAACGACTCCTCGATGCGGTTCAGGCAGTCGAGCAGGCCCCAGCGCACCAGCGGCAGGTCCTCCTGCGGCCGGCCATCGTCTTCGTAGCGCTTGAGCACCGCAGAGGCCAGGTAGAGCTGGGAGAGCACATCGCCCAGCCGCGCCGACAGGCGCTCGCGCCGTTTCAGCGTGCCGCCGCAGAGGAACATCGCCACGTCGGCGGTCAGCGCGAAGGCGCAGGAGAGACGGGTGAGCTGCTGGTAGTAATGGCGCAGCTCCGGCGCCCCCGCGGCGCCGGTGAGCCGTGCCCCGGTTAGGCCCAGCCACAGCACCCGCGCCACGTTCGACAGCGTGAAGGCGAGATGGCCGAACAGTGCGCGGTCGAGCCGCTGCACCGCCTTGGCGCGGTCGGTCTCGCGCACCGCCTCGATTTCTTCGAGCACCCAGGGATGGCCGCGGATCGCACCCTGGCCGAAGATGATCATGCTGCGCGTCAGGATGTTCGCACCCTCGACGGTGATCGCAATCGGTGTCTGCATGTAGGCGCTGGCCAGGTAGTTGTTCGGCCCCATGCAGATGCCCTTGCCGCCGTGCACATCCATCGCGTCGTTGATGACCTGGCGCGCACGCTCGGTGAGATGGTATTTGACGATGGCGGAGACCACCGAGAGCTTCTCGCCGAGGTCGATGGCGCCGGCGGTCATCACCCGCGCCGCATCCATCACGTAGAGGTTGCCGGCAATGCGTGCCATCGCCTCCTCGACACCCTCGAAACGGCCGATCGACAGCTTGAACTGCTGGCGCACCCGCCCGTAGGCGCCGGTAGTCAGCGTGGCCAGCTTGGAGATGCCCACGCCGTTGGCCGGGAGCGAGATCGAGCGTCCCGCGGCAAGGCAGTTCATCAGCATCTTCCAGCCCTGCCCGACCTGCGCCACACCGCCAATGATGCAGTCCATCGGCACGAACACATCCTGGCCCCAGTTCGGGCCGTTCATGAAGGTCGCGGTCATCGGCCGGTGGCGGCGGCCGATGTTAACCCCCGGGGTATCGGTGGGCACCAGCGCCAGCGTGATGCCGATATCCTCGCGCTCACCCAGCAGGTGATCGGGGTCATACAGGCGGAAGGCAAGGCCGAGCAGGGTCGCGATCGGCCCCAGCGTGATGTAGCGCTTCTCCCAGGTCAGGCGCACGCCGAGCACGTCTTTTTGCCCCTGCCATTCGCCGCGGCAGACGATGCCGAAGTCGGGAATTCCGCCCGCATCCGAACCGGCCTCGGGGCTGGTCAGCGCAAAACAGGGCATCTCCTGCCCTTTCGCCAGGCGCGGCAGGTAGCGGTTTTTCTGTTCCTCGGTGCCGTAATGCAGCAGTAGCTCGGCCGGCCCCAGTGAATTGGGCACCATCACCGACACCGCGGCGGTGCCGCTGCGCGTGGTGAGCTGCATCACGATTTCGGAATGGGCCAGCGCGGAGAACCCCTTGCCGCCGTATTCCCTGGGAATGATCAGGCCGAGGAAACCCTGGTCCTTGATGAACTGCCAGGCCGGCAGCGGCAGGTCGGTCATCTCGTGGGTGACGCGCCAGTCGCTCAGCATCTCGCACAGCTCGCGCAGCGGGCCGTCGATGAAGGCCTGCTCCTCGGCGGAGAGCCGCGGTTTGGGATAGGCGAGCAGCTTGTTCCAGTCCGGGCGGCCGCTGAACAGCTCCCCCTCCCACCACACGGTGCCGGCCTCCAGCGCCTCGCGCTCGGTCTGCGACACCGCAGGCAGGATGCGGCGGAACACCGCCAGCATCGGCAGGCTCACCAGCGAGCGCCGGATCACCGAAGGCAGCACGATCAGCGTGGTCACGCCGAGCACGGTCCACGCCGCCTGCAGCAGGCCATCCGGCCACCAGCCGGCTTCGCCGATGATCGACAGCAGCACGGCAAACACCACCGCCCACACCCAGGCGGGCAGACGGTGGTAGGCCAGGAACCAGCCGGCAACAAAGGCCGCCAGCAGTGAAAACACCAGGGTCATCGCTGTCCTCCGCTTCGCTGCGCTGTGCGAAGCCCGTTCTTCAATCGCGAACGGCCAGCATACACGGCAGGTGCCGTGCGGACAACCCAAAATTATACTAAGTTATTGTTTTAATTAGATAATTTAATACCGCAACAACGGCTCAGTCGGCCACCTTGCCGAGCAGCGTGGCGACATCGGTCTTGTTGTGCACCATGTTGTCGGGAAACACCACGGTGATCGCCTGTGTCGGGCAGATGGTCTGGCACAGGCCGCAGTACCAGCACTCGTCGGGATACTTGATCACCGGCAGCGTCTCGCGGTTGTCCTCCTCCTTGTAGATCAGGTCGCCGGGACAGATCCAGTCGCAGAGGTTGCACTTCACGCAGGTGTCGGGGTTGATGACGATGGGATTGTGAACGTCGGTTTTCATCCTCTTCTCCTCAGGCCGCGGCCGCGGTCTTGTTGCGCGCGAAGGCATCGGCAATCGCGTGGTCGGTGGTCAGCGTTTCCACCTGCGGCCCATCCGCACCGCGGCTGACCAGCACGAACTTGCGCCGGTGCTGTTCGTCCGGCTGCGGATGGTCAATGCGCCAGTGCGCGGAGCCGGTGCGGGTTTCGGTGCGCGCCAGCGACGCGGTCGCCATGAGCTCGGCGTTGAGACGGATGTTCCTGGCCTCGTGCACGCGCATCAGGCCGTGCAGGTCGTCGGCCTTCAGTTCCGGTTCGCGTTTGGCCAGCGCGTGCAGGGTCTGCAGCGCAAGGCGAAGGCCCTTGTCGTTGCGGCGCACGCCGACGTAATCGGTGACCGTCTCCCGGGTGGCATCCTCCAGCTCGCGCCAGCTGAAATCGCCGTCGCGCTGCAGATGCGCCATCGACTGCGCGCGCACCGGTTCCACCGCTCTGGCGTCGATGTCGGGCAGGCTCCCGGTCGAGCGTACGCGGTGCACCAGGCCCTCCCCGGCGATATGGCCGAGCACCGCGGCCCCGGCGATGCCGCCGCTGACCGTGGCGCAGTCACCCGCCGCATAAAGGCCGGTGACCGAGGTTTCGCCGTGGGTGTCCACCGCCAGTCCGCTGCCGCGGAAATACACGCCGCTCCTGCGGATCGAGAGTTCGGAGACCGAAATCTCCACCAGCTCCTCGCGGAAATTGACGCCCTTCTGCTTGTAAAAGGCGGGCAGCGTGTAGCGATCCACCTGCAGCGTGTATTCCATGCGGTCGAGCATTTCCTGCGACAGGTGGCGGCAATCGAGATAGACCGGGCCGTTGCCGAGCAGGTATTCGTTGATCACCGCGTCGGCAAGCACCGCGCGCCGGGCGTTCTCGCCCTTCTTGTCGTAGCGGAACATGAAACGTTCGCCCGACTTGTTGACGAAGTAGGCGCCGAGGCTGACCAGGGCGTTCAAACCCTGTGTCGAAAAGCCCTTGGGTGTCAGCGTCGCCTCCACGGATTCCATGTTGGCGAGCACCGCGCCGGCGCGATAGCCCATCGCCTGCGCATCACCGGTGTTGTACGGGAAATGCCAGGAGTCAAAGGCCATGCCCGAAGCGTTCTTCGACAGACGGTTGACGTCACCCGCGGCCAGCACCACGGCCTTGGCGCGGATGGTGAACCACTCGCCGGTCCTGAAGTTGAAGGCCACCGCGCCGTAGATGCGGTTGTCCCGCTCCAGCAGCTGAACCACCATGGTGCGCATCAGCACCGTGGCCTTGCCCTTCCTGACGCGCTCGCCGATGTGCTTCTTGAAATCGGTGCCGTCGAAATTGATGTGGTAGGTCCCGGGCAGGCCGAAGGAGCGCAGACGGTAGTAGTCCCCGGTCTTGCGGTCCTTGAAATCCACGCCCAGCGCTTCGATCTTGCGGAACACGCGCGGCATTTCGTGGATCACCTTCGACGCCACCGCCATGTCGACGATGTGGTCGGTCAGCTCGGGCACGTGCTTGATCAGGAATTCCGGCGTATCCCATTCGGGGCCGGTGTCCATCACCGTGAGGTAGTGATCGACGCCGCACCCAATGCTGCCGCAGTGGTCGAGCACCTTGCCTTTTTCGCAGATCACGACCTTGAGCCCCGCCTCGAGCGCGGGAATTGCCGCCATGCTGCCGGCGACACCGCCGCCGACGATCAGCACGTCTGTATCCAGATGATTGAATTGATTCATGTTTGTATTGCCTGGGCGATGGGGAACGATGGGCCATGCTAAGGCCGCAGGTGATCTGCGGCCAGTGACGGAACGATCGATTTACAGGACTTTCCTACGCAGTCGCCTCAGCCCGCGCGCGCGCGGCGGCGGAACTGCGTCGGCGTAACCCGGAAACGCTGGCGCCCACACCGGGCAGCACCCCGATCCAGAGACCGAGCAGGCTGGAACGGATCACCAGCCACCAGTGGCGGAATGCGTCGCAGATGCCCTGCCACACCGTGCTGTCCTCCTTCACCAGCGAGCGGTCGATGATCGGGGTGCCGCGGATCGACATCTTCATCATCTCCGACACCGCAAACAGCCCGATCATCGCCACCGGGAAGGAAATGCCGTCCATCAGGAATTCGCTGCCGAAGGTGAAGCGCGGCGTCGCGGTCACCACGTCCATGCCGATGAAGGCGGTGAGCACGCCCAGCACGCTGGCAATGAGGCCCTTCATCAATGAGCCGTCGCTGAAGGTGGCGATCACGGTGAGCCCCCACAGCGCCATCATCAGGTATTCGCTCGGGCCCAGCGCAATGATCACCGGCCGGATCAGCGGAATGCACAGCGCCAGGAAAATCGCGCCGATGATGCCGCCCATCAGAGCGCCGGTGGCGGAAGCCGAGAGCGCGCGCTTGGCCTTGCCCTGCTTGGTCATCGGATAGCCGTCGAAGCACAGCGCGAGGCCCTTGGCCGAGCCCGGCACGCTGAACAGGATGCTGGTCACCGAATCACCCCAGATCGTGGCGATGTGTGCGCCGAGCAGCAGTGCCAGCGTCGCCACCGGATCAAAGCCGTAGGTTAAGGGCAGCAGCAGCGCCATCGCCACCACGCCGCCGAGTCCGGGCAGGATGCCGATGACCAGACCGTAGACGACGCCGACCACCATGAACAGCATCGCCTGCGGCGTGAGCAATGCGAGCAGGCCGGCACTGATCGCGTCGATCATGCGCCCACCGCCACAGCCTGGATGACGTTACCAGTCTTCACGGCATCTCCTCCTTGGGATCCGCCGCGGCGCAGATTCTGGGGCGCACCTTCGGCGTCAACCCGCGCAATTTACAGTAACTGCAGGGCAGTAAACCAGCACTGCCCGGGGTTCACAACGTGGCGGTTTCGCCCGCAACCAGCCCGCGCATCGTTTCGCGTGCGAAGCACAGGTCTTCCCAGGCCTTGGCCTTGTCGTGCAGCGTACGCAGCAGGTAGGCCGGGTGATAGGTCACGATCAGCGGGATGCCGCGATAATGATGGACGGCGCCGCGCAGACTGGAAATGCTGGCGTCGCGGCCGAGCAGGTTGACCGCGGCGACCTTGCCCAGGGCGACGATCAGCCGGGGCCGGATCAGCTCGATCTGCCGCTGCAGATAGCCGGCGCAGGCCGCCGCCTCGTCGGGCTCGGGATTGCGATTGCCCGGCGGCCGGCATTTGACGATGTTGGCGATGTAGACCTTTTGGCCGCGCCGGAGCTCGATTGCGGCCAGCATGTTGTCGAGGAGCTTGCCGGCCTGGCCGACGAATGGCTCGCCCCGGGCATCCTCGTCGGCACCGGGACCCTCGCCTACAAACAGCCAGTCGGCCTGCTCGTCGCCGACGCCGAAAACGGTCTGGTTGCGGGTCTTGTGAAGGGCACAGGCGGTACAGGCGGCGACACACTGCCGGAGTGCAGGCCAGTCCATGGCGGCGACCTCGCCGGAAACCGCGACCAGCCGCGGCCCGGGCTCCCTCACAATGGGCTGCACGGCATCGGCCATGGGGGCCGTTTCCGCCGCCGTGGCTTGCGGAACCGGCGCAACGACCGCCTCCTGCGCCGGCGTCGCCGCCATCACCGCATCGGCTGCGGCGGGCAGTCGCCGCCGCCACAGCGGCGTGATGCCCATCTCGCGCAGCATCTCGGCCTGCCGCTGCACGCTCTTCTCGCTCATGCCAGCCCTTTCGACATCGTCACCGCATCCTCGCGCCCGACCAGCGCGGGATAATAAGCCTTGCGCCGGCCTAGTTCGGCAAAGCCGTGGCGCTGGTAAAGCCGCCGCGCTCCGGTATTGGACTCGCGCACTTCCAGGTAGAGGGTTGCAGCGCCGCTGTCACTGGCCAGCGCCTCGACGAAGCGCAGCATCTCGCCACCCAGGCCACGGCCCTGCAATGGCGCGGCGACGCTGAGATTGAGCAGGTGCGCCTCCTCCGCGGCAATCATCGTCACCGCATAGGCGGCGACGCGGCCGCCCTGCTCGAGCACCCAGCAGTGGTAACCGGCAGCCAGCGAATCGGCGAAATTGCCGCGGGTCCAGGGATGGCTGTACACCTCGCGCTCGATCGCCTCGACTGCATCAAGGTCGTCCTCCGCCATCTGGCGCAGCATCACTGACAGGCCGTGTGCACCGGCGCTCATCGTTCGGCGGTTTTCAGCGCGACCTTGTCGCGCACATACAGCGGTTGCGCGGCTTCCGCGGGCTGGCCACGGCCTGCTGCAAACTCGGGCGCGGCGAGCGCGGCAATATCCACGGCATGCGGCTGCAGGGCCGGGGCGCTGCCTGCAAGGGCGGCGCCCAGGCGAGCACCCAGAACCTCGCCGTGTGCCGCGAAACC
>Ga0194130_10008616_pt1 | contig 10781 bp, 19 predicted proteins | sample TA2KigsurfametaG_FD_160084 | JGI IMG/M metagenome (GOLD analysis project Ga0194130, IMG submission 160084) | Freshwater microbial communities from Lake Tanganyika, Tanzania - TA2015050 Kigoma 12 surface | ecosystem: Environmental > Aquatic > Freshwater > Lake | place: Tanzania: Lake Tanganyika... | reverse complement strand
TCACGCCGTTCGCACTAGACCTCTCTAGGTTGTCCTTGAGCTCCAATAGGACGGCTATCTGCCCGGCATGGAGGCACGGTGGATCCGGAAACTTGATGTCCAGATAACTACACCCAGGATTTTCCCGGATGAACACAGCGCCTCCCCGCTCTGTCTGGTCAATCAGCTGGACAGCATCACCTGGAGCCATTTACCCAAACCCTTCGAATCACACCACTCTCGTGTTCCCTCCTGATTCCATCGGACCAGAACACGGCGTACCTCCACGGCACCGCCCAAGGATTCGATAACAACTTCTTGTCCACATCAACGCGGAGCAAAACACCGCAACCATGCTCAGGGCTGAAATGATTCAACACCAAATCTCCTGGATTCACAGCTTCTCCATCCTGAAATACATGTTCAAGTTCACTACGGAAATGACACCATCGATCAACACTTCGGCCCGTGGTATCTTTCGAAGCGGATCCTCGGGGATTGACCGGATGAACAAACCACGACCGATGTTTCCAGACACATGAACGAATCGGAACATGTCACCCGGGTCGAGGTCACACTCCTTGGTCCCGTGGTACCGAACATTCATTTATGAACCTCAATGTCATGTTCGTAGATCCACACGACTCGGTCACCAAAAGCCACTTTTCGATGTGAATTTCTGGACTCTATGACGATCCCTATCGCGTTCGGTTCAACCCATTTCGGAGGATCCCACCCGTCAGGTAACGGGTATTTTTCATAGACTCGTCTGCGATTATTCACACCGATCATGGATCCGAAAGGAATCACGGTGACGAGATCGCCTGGATTGAGCTGTGTCATGTAAGCTTATTTCTCTCCATATTCAACGACAAGATTGACGATCTCGCGAGAATCGAACACTTCTGAAGAAAGATTGATCCTACAAGATCTACAGTTCCACGCCGGTGTCTCTTCCCTGTGAAGTTCGCCGCAAGAACATTCGTAACGATATCCTTTGGCGATGCAGTTCAAGTAATAAGGTACTGTCAATGGCTCTGGATTATCCATATCAATTATTCGATCGGCTCTAGGTACTGATCTGAAAATAGTTTTATTTTGCCATCAGGTAGAATTACCTGAAAAAATCTTGCTTTGAATGTTAATCCACGAATTTCTTTTAAAATGATGCCAAACGGATGCCATGGTATCCGTGTGGTCGAAAACTTAATCTTTACTAGATCTCCAGGAAGTAATTTCATTGCCTCATTTATGAACGCTTTTGGATCACAGCCAACACAAAATCCTCCACGAGTTTCTTTGTGAGCCGCTTCTTACCCGTGAATCGGAGGATACGTGACCGCAGTTCGTTGTCGACTTCGATGTGCAGGGTGGCGGTTCCATCGAGGTTCTCGACCACCGTGACGCAACCTTCCCTCACTTCAGCACCGATACGAGGCAGTATCGACCGATGCTCTTCAGGCCGGTCGGGGTCGCCAACGTTCCTTTCCGCGGATCAAGGACGATCGCAGGGAAGATTTCTGAATCGTTCTTGATGTGATGTCGAGGGTATCCGTCTTCCAGCACGTAACCTCCGTTGCCGGATTTCCTGGCAGAGGACGAAGGATACACAAGAGATCCAGAGGGAACATCTTCGAGGTGGGTGTCGACGAGGCAGCTCATACCATGATCATACCATCTTTGCTCATCAATTTGCACCGATCATTCTTCTCCGCATGTAGACCATTCTCCATCGAAACAAGACTGTACGCCGACGAAGCAGCTCATGACTCCTCCATGTCGTCCAAGAGTGACATGGCACGTTCTTTTTTCTCCTGTCACGCACACACCTTCGTCTCGATCTTGAGAAGATCCTCCCATAGAACCTCCGCTTAGGTCAGGGGACCATGATGGATCAGGTGAAGAAGAACACGAAATTGACATAAGAAAAATCGTAAAAAATCGATAGGTGTTCATATCATTTGATCTCTTCAAGAATATCTACATACCATTCAAAGACTCGCCCCGTGGAAGACTGCAGGATCTTACACACGTTGTGATCTTTTCCAAACTGATCCTCTGCATAAACGTCATAAGAGTCGATCACGATGAAGACTCCTGTCTCATAGAACAGATCGCTTTGTGTCAATCTTACCAGAGTTCCAGGTGCGAACCTTGGAGTTCTTTTCGTTTCATGCGACATCGATGCACTTCTCAAGCTCTTCAACAATCTTACCGTTCTCAATGAGAATGTAATACCACCGTGTGTACGTGCTTCCATACCAATTTGAAAGAGGCGATTCATTTAGCACGATACCCAACAATGGATACTGCACATAATCGCTAGCGTGCCATATTCCCTTGATGAGCGTACCAGCAGGAAATTTTTTGAGTGGAGGTTTCATGTGCTCACGCGCTAGAGTGTTTGCTGATCGTCTCTGGAAATTCACTCATGTACCTGATCATTGCTATGTCACCACTCAACATCAATACCTTGAAGACCAAATAGTGGCCTCGCTCTTCCATGACGTCCAGAAGTATTCCTGCCCTTTCAGTCGATCCACTCTCCATCCACTTGACGAGATCACCGACATGAGGCATTCTCGCATTTATTGGCATGAATTTGAACCTGAGTCCTCAGTCGTTCTGCCACGACGTTTCATCCATGCTCCCCACATCAAAGGAACTGCAATCCAGTGTAAGCATAGAGCCCATGAGACTGGTATTCCTGCGTAAAATGCGGGATGCACCCACCTTCCGAGAGCCCAAAACACAACAGGAAATATGATGTCTTCAATGATCCCCCAAGCTATCGTGATGACCAAGAGGGAAATCCCACCCCTTACCATCGAGCTCTTGAAGAAAGAAGGAGAGAGATGCTTTATCTTATGCAGAACCTGGTGTTTCACTAGACTTAATGCACACTTCAAGAAATTTATTACCATGTTGATCTCATGTTTAAGATACTTATAATACATCGAACATGATCGACATCATTGAACAGCTCATCGAAGAAGAGTTATCTCTCTTGGATGAGAAAAGGAAAAAGAAAAGAAAGCCCAAGGTCAATCCAAATTATCTTAAGGGTTCTCCTCAAAAGAGAAAGAGAGAGAAAGAGATCATCTCTAGGGCAAAGAAAGATTCAGATGATCGGTCTGCATATAGACCGTTTGCGACGGACAAAGACCCGAAGACGGGTGAACAGATAAAGACGAAACCTTCGAAGTGGAACAAAAAATTCAAGCAAATGTATGGTGAATCAATGGAAGAGCTAGATGATATTGAGGACTTGTTAGAACATGATGAACAAGACGCTGATCTTCAGCTTCTTAGAGAGTTTATAGAAGAGATTCTTGAAGAAGGAAAAAAGAAGAAAAAGCCCAACTCTTCGAAGGCTTTAAGAGATAAGGCAAAATCAGCAAGGGCTCCGCTAGGGGCGTTGAGATCAATATACAATAAAGGCTTGGCAGCATGGAGAACCGGTCACAGACCTGGCGCTTCTCAACATGCATGGGCAATGGGAAGAGTCAACTCGGTCTTGGCAGGTGGTCCGGCAAGAAAAGTTGACTCAGCCCAGTGGAAGCAGATCCAAAAGTTTAGGAAAAATCGCAAGAAGAAGTGATTTAAGGTTGCATGCCGGCAGGTAAGTAAACTTCTCCTCCTGAATCCTTGACTATCTTGATGAAATCAGTCAATGTCGTTCCTGCAGGTACATCTTGAAGTTTTGTTTCAGACCATGGTGGCGATCTTAGCCATGGAACGTCGCCCCTATTGATCATCTCGGCTGACCATGATCGATCATCTTCACTGAAGCTTGGATCAATGTGGTCAGATTCAAAAGAAACCTTGACGATCTTATGATCCTTATGTTTTCCTTTTCTAGGTGCAGAAGGAAACCCTGCGTTGTATTCATAAGGAGAATTCTCCCAATCATCACCCCACTGATCCGTAACAGGAATCGAAGTGAAGTATGCCCAACCGTACTTGACAAAACAAAGCTTTAGGTCTTTCATGTTGTTCTCTTTCTTGTTCATAAACCCTCTGGGTTGTCGCTCCAGTGAATCATCGTGTACTTATCCACCTGATCTGCGACATATCTTTTCATCTCATCCTCTGAAGAAAAATCGATCTTCTCTCCATGATGATACATACACCAAACGCCTAGCTGTCTCATGACATCCATCTTTGATATCACAATGTTCGTCACTCCGTTGATCCTCGCCGCCTTGATCAAGTTGTCGAGATTGAGCCAATTGCATTGACGAGGTCTCCCTGTCGTTGCCCCATACTCCTGACCGAGCTCACGAATCCTATCAAAGATGTCATCGTCTGGTTCAAATTTCTTCATACCGACGTACGTCTCATAGATCTTGGCTGTGCCCCAGACGCTTCTAATTCGTTGGGCAGGTACTCCGTTCAACACTGCGGATCCTACGGTACAGTGTGATGAGGTGACGTAAGGATAGTCGCCCCAGTCAATGTCCAAATAGAATCCTTGCGCGCCCTCGAACAATATCGTACACTTGTCCCTACAATGAAACTCATCATAAACATCGATCAAATAAGGTCTCAACTCTGGCACTTCTGAGGCTCTGATGCCTCTACGCGCATACTTGTCTCGATATGCTGGACCGTTTCCTCTTCTAGTCGTTCCGATCCTGTTTTCGTCTGCATCTTCAGCGAGATGTCGATCTGTGATGACGTGCACGTTCTCAGCGACGTATATCAAGCCTTTCGTTGAAACTCCTGCACGCTCGATGTTTTTAATCTCTCTGAAAAAATGTTCAACGTTGATGACGCAACCTGGACCGATGATGCTCTTCACACCGTGTAGGACGCCTGCTGGAACGCTGTGGGTCACGATCTTCTTACCTTCGTTATAGATCGTGTGACCGGCATTGTTCGATCCGTTGAAGCGAACGACGTGTGTGTACATCTTCGTTCTTGCAAAAGCATTTGACAGCTTACCCTTACCGCTGTCACCCTGCTGAAGGTCTAGAATTACATCCGCAAAATTGATCATGTTCTTCTTCTCCTCATCCGCGTCTAATCATCAAATTTTTCAATGCATCACGGCGAGCTTCGAGAGCATTGATGTCATCATGTAATCGTAACATCATCTCAGACATGTCTCTGATCTTTTTATTATTGTCATCTTCTCTTGAGAAGACTTCTTTGTCTCTCGAAGTTTGAACTAGGCCGCATCCGACTGCGGAAAAAATCGCAGCAAATGCAATCCCCAGCATCGTGCCTCCTACGGTATGATACTCATGTCCTAAAAACCCAAGAGACACGCCGACCAGCCCAGAAAACTTTGCGATGATGAATAGACAAAGAGCGGTCTTATTCAACGGAGCCATCCCTGAAAGGAATCCGACGTTTTTTGTTTGTTTCATAAAAAATGTTGATAAATCCTCTGTGGTTTTTACCTCGCAAATAATCAAGATTTTTTCTTGCTTGACAGGACAACCGCAGAATAACGAACCTCAGTGCCAACGGCTGCATCAGATTCAACTACCTCCCACAAGGGAGAAACGATGATGCGTGCCTCTTCTAGAATCTTTAGATGTTCTTTCAACTCATCTAGTTTTGACCATGTCTTTCCTCGTCTCGACCACTTGGGTTCACAAGAAAACAGCATCTTGTCGTATCCTTCATCCTGATACATGCCTGTTGACATGTCATAAATTCGATACTTCGTCTTTTGCTTCATTTCCATCTTCATGACTCTATAACCCATCCATAGAAATGATCATAAAAATGATCTATTACGTTTCATTTGATCAAGCGCTCTATCAAGTTCTCTGATATCCACCCGATCTCGCCTCGGGATGTCAAGACCTTGATTCCCCTGATGAAGTCATACTTGTGTTTTTTTGTCATTAAGACAATTGCAACGTCATTCTCAAAAATATAACGAAAGCTCTCCACCTGATCATCGGTCAATAAGGTCCAACTATCCCATATGTTCATTGGACCGACAACTTTGTAGCTTTGCTTGAGATGAACCAAATCACCTTTCTTAATCTGTCGGTTCATCTAAGGTGATCAACTCATCATGAAAACACAGACCAATCCCGTCAGGAACAAAGACCCTAATTCCAATTTGACCCTTTAATCCTTCAAGGATGATCCCACAATCGCCGTATCTCCACTCGACCCAATTATCCATATCTTCGGCACGATCGATCTCAAGAGGCGTCAAGTGTAAGACTTGATCCTTGATTCGATGAATGACTAGAGAGCCTGGCTTCAAGGGGTATGATCAGACATTATAATGGTTTTATAAAAATGACAAGTCACTTCTTGTCTTTTTTGCTTAGTTGATCTTCTAGCTTCTTCTTGTGACCGGCGGCCTCTGATTGCAGTTGCGCGTCGCCTTTCTTTGAAAGAGAATTATAGAAAGCTTCTCTTACTTGAGCTCCCTTCCAAGTGCAAGTCTTCGCTCCGCCGTAAATTGCAATCGCTCCCTGGATCGTCTTACAGGAGTTCATGCCGAGCACAAGGTAACGCGCCGCGACATTTGCGGACATCGTTGTTGATGTCAATGAAGATGAATTCATCTCTGCATACTCTTCCTTCGACACTAGACCCGTTCTCTGGACCTGCCAAGGCGATCTTGCACGATGCAACCTATTACCGTTGACGGTGTATGCATCACATTCATAAGGCCTGCACTTACCCTCATGAACGTTCTTGGCGAACTTTGACTCCCAGAACCCCTTGGTGATCAACAGCAAGGCAAGGCTCTTCTTGGATTTACTCCATGTCTTCTTACAATCAGGCGTGTTGTATCTGTCCTCGCATGTTGCCTTTGAAGATGCATCGTCGATGGCGGCCGCGATGGTGCGCATCCTATCGGTGCGCTGGGCCCACGTCTCTTCATCGGCATATGCAGGTTGAAGGCTCAACAGTACGGTGACAATGTATTCAAAAAAACTCATGGGAGATTATATATTTGCTTTTTCGGTCTTTGTACAAGTTTTATTAAAATTTTGATTAATTCTCTAAAGAACTTTTTATCCAATGAACGTAGCGTATGTACACACCTATAGAATAGGTGTCTATTGAATCGATGATTTACATTCCTCCTAGGAGCGGCTTCGGCTTGATCCAAGAAGATCTGTTTCCAGATGAGTGGAAGATCCTCGTGTCGTGTATGATGTTAAACTGCACGTCAAGGAAACAGGCTGAAAAGGTCATTCCTCGGTTCTTCAAGAAGTGGCCGACTCCTGAATCGCTGTTGTCTGCATCACAGATCGACATTGCTGAAACAATATCATCTCTTGGGTTTAAGAACAGAAGAACGCAGGGTCTGTTAAAAATGTCGGCTACATATGCTCAAGGAAGGTGGAAAGATCCTAGAGAATTGCCCGGTATCGGTGAATACGGCGCGAGGGCTTGGGAAATCTTTTTCGCAAATAAACTAGGCGATGATCCTCCGAACGACGGAGCCCTAGTTCTGTACTGGAAGTGGAGAAAAAAACATGGCTATTGAACGCAAGCAGCTAACACAAAAAGTAGAGAAGAAGAAGGTCGATAAGGTTGACTCAAAAAAAGTAAAGCGTGGGTTCAAGCCTGAAACTCTACCTGATGCCATAGTTGAGGGAAAATTCGTTGGAAGAGTTGGTAACGAAATCATCGTCGATCGATTTAGAAACGGTAAGCTTGCATACCACGTCTGCACGGTAAAACAATTAGATGAAAGCGGCCTCATCCATACATGGGATGAAACGATCCATCAGTGGTTCGTCTTTTCCGTGTCAGAAGCCCCCAAGACGACGAAGCTTCTCACCGCGTAAACAACTTCTTAAAAAAGTTCATGACAGCGTCAACGAGGTTGACTGCCGGAGGCCGCGGGTTGCTCTTGCTGACAATTTGATTTAATTCGTTCAAGACCTTTTGATCTATCGTTACCTGCGACGTTGAATCAGGTTTCATCGCCGGTTGAGGTTGTAGAGGAAGGGTCGGAGGCACCCATGTTTGAAGATCAGCAGCGCTTTTAGGTAACTCTATTCCGTATAGACGCTCTACAACAGGCCTCATGGCATTATATCGTATGGGATAGATCTTGACGTTCGGACCGAACGTCAACTTCTTGATGAGACATGTACACCACTCTGGCGACCATTTCTCACCTACAAACTTGGTTGCAGCGAACATCTCTCCTGCTATCCGAGGAAGGTTGATCGCGTAAGTTAGGTATATCGTACGAGTCGCTTCTGCCCACGGTGATGTCGACTTGTCATCGAATAAAGCTTTCTTTGCTTCAGCGGCGACGAATCCCATCAACCTAGAACCTGTGTATTTCCGTTGAATATCTCTCGTGTGAGGATCTTCAAGGACAGATGCAACGCATGCAGCCCACAGTTTCGCATGGCGTTTACTCTGATCCGTCCAACTTCCCTTACGGCCGTCACATCCCAAGAACAGTTTCTGTTGTAGAGCCACGCTGTTGACCTCAGAATTTCCGATAAAGAACCTCCAATTACCTTTGGCGGTAATTTTGAAAGATGCTCCTGAGGCCTCTAAAGCAGGCTTGAGGTGCATCTGAACGACAGATTCGAGCCCGGACTCACAAACGTATCCTAACATCTTGGACACAGCAAACGTGTTTGCTTCTCCCCACTGTATGAGGCCGACAGTGATGATCATACGATCATACATGTTGATCGCGTCATAATGACCGCTCTCAATCGCGGTGATGACCGCCATCTGTTTGTCGACGATGGAAGGTTTGGGAGGAAGTTCAAACTTGGTCTTTCCTCTGTAGAAAGGACCTTCAAATTCCTGATATGAGCCCCATGAGATGTCTTCAACTCGTGCCATGTCATTATCCTCCCCTTGTGAGATCGACTCTACGCTACTTATATAGCAATTTCTCTCTTAAGAAATTGTCGTATTGTGTCTCTGTGGATGAAAAAAGTCAAGAAAGGCCCGCTGGTCGATACCCATGAACATATACCGACCAATCTGCCATCGTCATCAAATGCGCCACCACCAGAATTTCCCATCCATGCAGGCGAAGATATCTGTATCACCTTCTCAGCCTCTGTGGTTCCCGGTCCTGACATGTTCGATCTCACTGCAGCGACGTAACCCTTCGAATACGTCCAATCAAGTCCAAGGGTGTGACCGACAATGTCAACGTCCTCTCCTGATTCGATGACATCATCAGACAGTTGAGCAACGTCATGAGGTGGTTCTGAGGTTGGATCGACGTACAGGACGGCAATGTCGTTATCAACGTCTTTTGCCAAGGGTATCGCGAGCCTCATCACGTCTTCAGGGTCATCGAAGGCCACGTATGACATCATCATTGCTTCTTTGACGCAGTGATTCGCGGTCAACAACATTCCTTGACGTATCCATATCGCAGAGCACAACCCGCCAGGACCGCCTGGGTCCATGTCGCTAAGCTTCACAGTCAAATGCTTTATTCGTCGAACGGCTTCGACATGATGAGATTTCTTGTCCTTGCTCATCGTCGGACCGGACGGAGCTTGAGGCATGGGAACGTTGCCCACAGGACCAGCACAGCAGCTAACCATGAAGACGAAAGAGGAAAACAAGCTCATGATTTTTTTCATAAGCGCCTCCCAGTCGAGGAAAAATTTTCGACTTAAATATACCTATGATGCCGTGTGCGCTCGACTCAATATATTTTTACTGTTTTGTAAAAATATGCGATTAAATGTAGTATTTGCGCATGTCGCTATCATTAGAAAACGCAAAGATCGTTCGAGCTGCAGCAAAAGAAGCAGGAGATCACCTGAGGGGAAAGCTTCCACCTTGCAAGTTCCTCAAAGAGCGTAACTCATACGCTCACATCTGGGAAAGATTAAAATCAAGATTAGGTAAATCATACAAAGATTGTGATGATCATCAAGTCCCAGAAATTCTTCGTATGATAGAATGGTACAAGAACAACCCATGCTGAGAAAAATTCTACATGATATCAAATGTGGCAAGCATGCCGGATTTCCCTCATGTTGCATAGCTTTTTATTCGTTGTTCAGGTGGCCGATGTCTTGGTTCACCCTGTGTCCGAAAGGTTCGTGGCATGGTGGTGGAAAAACGGGAGAAGTAAAGCTCGTCGAGAAGCAGTACGAAGGAATTGTCGACAAGTTCAAAGATCGTATTCTAGAGATTATGCATGAATCTATTCGCAATATTCGGTATCATTTCAACCATCGCGGTTTCGGTGTGGGCTATTTTGCGCTATCTCGTTCTTGGATCCTACAAGATTGATAACGACATGAGCAAAAGGCTCATAGCGTCAGTAGAGACAGACGCCAAGTTCAAATGGGTCATATCTAACGAGTACGTCACCGACCCAAGATATCCAGACGTCTACGAGGCGATGGTAACTTTATACGACACATGGTTCTACATCAATAGAAACGAAAGACTTTTAACGGCGGGCTGGAAAAGTAAAGAAGAAACTACTTTCATTACATTTCCACGATGGCACAGAAAGAAAATCTTGGCTGCGTTGAAACGCAAAGCGTTAGAAGACAAGTCGGTGCCCGTTATGTTGTTGTCTCCTCACGGCGGTGCGGATAGATTAGGAGAATTAAGTGCAGACCCGGAATCGAAGACGATATTAGATAATTGTGCCGACATTGAAACGGAAGTACAAGAAGTAATCGATGGTAAGAAATCGAAGACAGGCATTTTGCTTTACGGGCCACCCGGGAATGGAAAGACTCAATTCATAAAACATCTTTCGAGAAAACACGCGTTACCAATCTACGTAGTGTACCTAAATCCTGAATATTCCAATCATGACATAGCCTTGTTGTTCTCTTCAATCCCTCATA
>Ga0194130_10008615_pt1 | contig 10783 bp, 13 predicted proteins | sample TA2KigsurfametaG_FD_160084 | JGI IMG/M metagenome (GOLD analysis project Ga0194130, IMG submission 160084) | Freshwater microbial communities from Lake Tanganyika, Tanzania - TA2015050 Kigoma 12 surface | ecosystem: Environmental > Aquatic > Freshwater > Lake | place: Tanzania: Lake Tanganyika... | reverse complement strand
AGCAACACCGGCAGTAGCAGCAGCAGTGGCATCAGCAGCAGCAACTACAGCTCAAATGCAAGCAGATACAACAAGCGAAGGCGTTGCACTCGCTGAAGGAATTATCGACTACGAAGATACTTTAGAAGGTATTGATAGCGAACTAAGAAGATATAAAGGCATGAAACCTGAAGATCGCCTTGCTGAAGCAAAAAAATTTGCCCTTCCACAAAATCTCGACTCTGATGGCAATTTAATTGATAATCTAACCAAAAATGTTATTACTGCGGCAAAAATAACTGATTCTGCTGTTCTTAAGATGCGCCTACAACGAAAAGCCTATGATCTTGCAAGAGCACAAGGCCTTGCGGTTGATCAAGCTAAATTAATCGAACTTTATACCACTGCAGCAAACCGTTATGCCGCTGCAGCACGAGCAGATTCCTCCACTAAGCCCGAAGAACTTGCTGCCGCACACCGAAAGGTCATGCTCGTTTTAACTGGTGGTGCACAAACACAGAAAGAAAATCTTATGGAGAGAGGAAAACTTCCTTCTGATGATAACCTTCAAGCAATTGCTGACTCATTCACTGTGGAAAAAAAGAAACTAGAAAAATTGACTGAAAAATTGGCCGATAACGACAAAGAAAAATTACTCCGAAAATATAGACGCAACAGAGAAGGTGGTGGATTCTGGGCCCGCACGCTGGGAAGATGGCGCAAAGAAACAGGCGATGAAGTGAACGCTCTTGACAATGCAAATCTAAGCCAAGCCGTGCTGCGCGAAAAACTCAAACGACAAGCACGAAAAGAAGCACGCAAGCTCATGAAAGATACAGGCCGAGATCGAAGTAAAACTAATTATAAAGACGTTATCGCCACAATGTACGAAGGAAAAAGCGGCGATGAACTTGCGACCACTCATCGAAATGTAATGAATTTACTGCAGGCCAGAAAATCGGGCAAAAAAAGCGCAAACGAACTACAAGCATCTGTGACAGGGAAAGGCCTTACATTCTTACCATCGAAAACTACAAAAGTGATACCCAACCCACTCCGCGTAGCACCTCCAAAAAGGTAAAAAACTCTCTACGAAGAAAGAAACATGACGTGAAAAAAAATAATGATATACTTGAGCTGTTTAACCAGTAAAAAATGATTGGGAATGTTGTATGATTATTGAATTATTAACAACCGCGATAGTTGTTTTGGCTGTATTGATCGTTCTTGCGGTGCTTTTGCAAGAAGGAAAAAGCGATATGGGGCTTGGCTCTGCAGGCAGACAAATGCTGTTTGGCGGATCGGGTGGACAAAGCATGATCGAAAAAACAACCTGGGTGCTTGGCTTTTTGCTCATAGTTTTGGCACTTGGATTGACGATCGCAAAAACAAAAGATCGTCACCACTCGGTTGTGTCATCGTTTGGGAATTTTGTTGACGACAGCCCGCTTGCAAAAAACAGCTCACCAGTAGCTGACGAAAACTCCACCATCATCTCAGACAACACACCAACCGAACCAATAACTGCACCAGTAGAAGAAACAACATCAACACAAAACGCGTAAGAACAGTTGTATGATCAGCGTTCGCGATGTTTTTGTGTTCTCTGAAAATCTTGGAGCCCAAACACTCAAAGTAATCAAAGAGTTTGGGCTCTTTGGCATTTTTTGCGCGGACATTTTCCGCACCATGCTGCACGCACCACTGAAAGCAAAAAAAATTATTGCTCAGATGGTTTTTGTAGGAATCGACTCGCTCCCCGTGGTGGTTGCAACCGGAGCTACCATCGGCGGCGTTTTGGCGCTACACGCGTACAAAGGACTCAGTTCTTTTGGTGCAGACCAGTTTGTAGGTCCGCTTGTTTTTCTTGCCATGGCGCGCGAATTTGGGCCCGTGCTCAGCGCTCTCATGGTTGCCGGGAGAGCTGGATCTGCAATGACGGCCGAAATCGGCACAATGCGCATCTCGGAACAACTCGATGCACTCACCACGCTCTCGATTAATATCAATCAATATTTGCTGGTGCCGCGCGTTATCGCATCGGTTATCACCCTTCCCTTTCTTTCGATGATCTGCACAACTTGCGGCGTGGTTGTTGGCTATCTTATTTCAATTCACACCTTAGGGATAAACCCCGAAGTGTACACCGAAAGCATCAAAGCAACCGTAGCATCAAGCGATTTACTGCAAGGATTTGTCAAAGCAGCTATTTTTGGACTCCTGCTCTCGCTTGTCGGTTGCTACAAAGGTATGGTAACTACCGGTGGCGCCAAAGGTGTTGGAAAATCAACCACCGAAAGTGTTGTCTACGCAAGCATGGGAACACTAGTGATGGACTATATCCTCACCGCACTCATGACACTTTTGTAACCGAGAAATGAATATGATTGCCATCAGAAACTTGTGTAAAAAATTTGGCTCAAAACAAATAACGCATAACCTGAACCTTGATATCGTGCAAGGTGAATTTCTCACCATTATTGGACGATCGGGTGAAGGAAAATCTGTGCTGCTCAAACAGCTCATGGGATTGCTCAAACCCGACTCGGGATCGATCGTTGTTGGCGACACCGAAATTGTTGGACTTGCCGGCGTTGAACTTGCGCATGCACTCAAACAATGCGGCTATGTTTTTCAGTTTGCAGCGCTCCTTGATTCGCTTTCTGTGTTTGAAAATGTTGGCATCGTGATGCTCGAGTCTGGCATCGCCCCGCATATCGTGCGACCACTTGCCGAAGAATGTATCCTAAAGGTCGGACTCTCGCTTGATGTACTCGAAAAATATCCCGATGAACTTTCGGGCGGGATGAAAAAACGCGTTGGCCTTGCGCGAACGTTGATGGGAAATCCACGAATTATTTTCTATGATGAGCCAACAACCGGACTTGACCCAATCGCCACACAACTCATTCATGAATTAATGCGCAAAACGCATGACGAGTACAATGCCACAACCATTGTCATCTCGCACGATGTTTCGATTTTTAAATATTCAGATTCTGTGGCTATGTTGTTTGAAGGTGGCATTGTACACAAGCAACCTGCAGGCAGCATCTGGCAAAGCGATCACCCGATGATTCGTCAGTTCATTCACGGACTTGCCGACGGACCATTAACCAAAAACTTAAAAGAATAAAATCCGTATGATTGATCCACAAGTACAACAAACAATTATCTCAATTGTTCATAAACATCTTCCAAGATGTCGCATTTTTCTTTTTGGTTCACGCGCTCGAGGAAATCATTCCCAGGGAGCAGACTACGATATTGCACTAAATAATATTGAAAAAATTTCAGACACAGCACTTGTTGCAATTCGTGGCGATATTAATGAAAGTAATATCTATGTTTTTGTTGACGTTGTAGATATTAACAGCGTCTCAGATGATTTTTTAAAAATTGCGAAAAAGGATTTTGTCGAATGGACGAAAAATTAAAATATTCCACCGAGCAAATCAAAAAAATGCTCGACTCGCTGGGTGACGCATCATCTGAATACACAAAAAAATTAACCAACGCCGATTTAAATGATGACGAAATCCACAGGCAGTGCGATTTTCTGAGAGACTCTGTAATTCAGCGATTTGAATATACCATAGAAGGATTTTGGAAATATCTAAAAACATACCTTATTTCTCAGGGAATACATCTTGCTGAACAAACTCCACGATACATTGTTCGTCAATCTGCTCTTGCTAGACTTATAACAGAAAACGAAGCCCAACTTCTTTTGGAAATGATCACAGAGCGCAATAAAACTTCACACATCTACCAAGAAGAAGTTGCCGATAAACTGGCTCATTATGCGCCAACAGCATTTACGTTGATGAAAAACATTGTTTCCAGATTAAATAAAAAATAAAAACAAGCAGCCCGAGATTCAACCTCGGACTGCTATTACATATCTAGACTGTAAATTCTCGCTCAAATGCTATGCGCGCCAACTTCCCCAGCTGAAACGCAATTTGGCTACGTATTGGGTTGTGAAAATTATTTGCCCCGAAAACATCATTCAACATTGGTAACGATTCAAGCGATGTAACCGTAAAGACTTTTTTACAAATTTCATCAAAGTCCGCCCACGACACAAATTTAAACACATAGTCATTCACAATCTCTTTTCTCGTTCTAAAATCACTCTCAGGATCCTCGGCTAAGGCATCAACAAAGCCCTTTGCAAATGCGTGGCGCAAAAAATCCAAATCTTTTTCGGGCGCTTTCCCCGCAATCGCTGCTAATGACGCGATGTACTCTTCTTTTTTTGCTAAACGCCGTGCACGCTCTTGAGCTTTTTGCGCTATCAACTCTTGCCGTCTTTGTGCGATAAATCCATGAAATTCCATCTGCCTTTCGCGGTCAACTAACCCTCTTCCCCTGCATTGCTGCCACCACATTTCTGCTTCTTGACTTCGCTCTTCGCACGTTTGCTCAAAACGCCTCATATTTTCTTCTTTCAAAGATAATGCGCGATCGGGAGACGATTCTGCACTCACAGACTCAGAGGAGGCATCGGCTTCTTCGGCATCTAACGATTGAGCAGCACAACCCTTGGGAGGCTGTTTTTTTAAATCGACAGAAGTTGAATCGACAGAAATTGGAGAGGACTTGTTTTTTTTCTTTTTCTTTTTTTTTGGAGGCGGCGTTTTTTCTGCCGGCTGCTTTTTTTTTGCTTCTTCATCTGCTAATAATTCGGCACAAGCCCGAGCAGCCTCTGCCTCTGTTCTTTGTGGACGAGAAGCACCCGCATTAAAGGCCGTAATTTCTCTTTTTAGAATCCTTCTATCTAACTTAGCCCTCAAAGAACCTCCCTGTTTTAACGCATTTTGCGCAACTCCTTCTTCAAGACAAAACTCTGATGATAAAGCAACCTCCCCAACAAACGAAGGTGATCGACTGGCAACAGCAAGACGACGAAATTTAGCCTCCATAGCATCAAGGCCACAAAAAAAAGCCCGCACAACCAGAATTTGCCCATATAAATACTCTTTTCTTTCTCGAAGATGTTCATAAAAATATTCTTTTTTTTCATAAAGCTCTTCGAGTGAAGTCATATCCTCACAGCTCTCTTCAAAAAATTGGGTAAAAACTGCCAAATTATCTTTTTCAACAGGATGATCAATTTTCATTCTTAAGCGCCCACCGCCAAATGGAGTAATGTGCCCAGACCTTACCAGTTCAATACCCTCAATAAACCCTTCTAAAACGAGAATATCAAGCAATACAAAGGGGCGTGCTCGTTCTAAAATTTTTGAATTTAACGCTACTTGCGTAAGCAAATAATTACGCAGCTCAAGCGCCTGAGAAAATCGTTTATTCAGCTCACAGCTTCCACGCCGATCCATCATTTGATTTGGACCACTCGCAAATGCAATTTCAAATAAATTATTAACAGAATGCATCACAAAACTATCGTGCTTAACAATTTCCCACACATCAAGACTCATGCGCAGTGTTGGTCGCTTCATAAAAAGAATTGAAGAGTCATCAAAACAATTATCCATTAATTCAATATCAAAACGAACTTGCTTGCCTGCCTCATGCGCAAGGTGCAACGAACAAATCAGTCCATTATCACCCATCGATTCAACTGCATAATCAGCCTCAGAAACAGAAATCGAAGAATTATAAAATCCACACAAAAACCTATACTGCAGAGCAGTTTGCAGATCATACCCTGGAATATCTGGATTTAAATCAATTCCTGGATATAAAACTTTTTCGATGCGTCCCAACAAAAAACTCATCTGATTAAGCAAGACCTCTTCATTCTTTTTTATTTCATCTCGCTCGCTCTCATCACACTCGAGTAACAGTACATTATTTCTAACAAGCTGACAGATAAAATTGCAGTACTCTGTGTTGAGAATAATTGCTTGAGATCTATCAGCAGCAGGACTTAGCAAACCTGCCAAAAAAGAATGTCTAGAAGTTTTTTTTGCAGCTCGTGCTTTTAATCCGGCGACCCGAGTCGCCGCTCCCACAACCTCACCACCCGCAAAAAAATCAACCGGAAATGCGGACAAAATAAAAACAAAAAATGAAAGATGGGATGCGGCTATACGAAACATATTTTTAGACACAAAAATGCAATAGATAAAATTAGGCTTAGATTAGCGAATTTTTGCAGAATAGAAATAAGTTAAAAAAAATTATTCATTTTTATTGAATGCAAAAGTCTCAGTTGAAACAACCAAACACCATCGCTCAGTCTTCTTTATCGGATTCATCGGACGAATCGTCATCGACCAGAACCTGCGCAGGCGGTAGTGCAAAAAAACGTCGCGGCGGCTGTTGATAAACAGCTACAACTGGAAAGAGCCGTGGAGCTGGAAGGGGCTCGGGTACAATTGATGCATGAACTAATGCCGGTAAAAAAAGAGCCACGACCGGTACATCGGGAGCTGCACAGTTTGCAGCACAGAAAATAAATACACTCAAAAAGAAAGCCCCTTTTTTATTCATTTTTATACAACCTCACATACAAAACAGACTTCTTGATTACTATTCTTTTTAGACACAACTGAGAGCAACTTTTTTGCAATTTTTTTTCATACAAGATTTTTTGCTCAATAAATTAAAAAAAAATATTTGTTTTATTGAAATTTATAAAACAAACCATAAGCTATGCCAGGTTTTTTATATCCATATTTCAGGAGCCTTACAATGTTTTTTTTTGAACGCCCAGTCTTTTTACTTTTTTTTATGGCTACTTTTTCATCAACCATTTTAACAAGAACAGTTAATGCTGACGGAAGTCCAAAAAAAAGCGACATCCTTCATGTTATTTTGCGATTAGCTCCAGTACCTCAACCTCCAATTAACCCTGATGATGTTGTTGCACAAGCGATCGCGGAAACCGCTGAGGCAGAAAGAAGAATCGCTGCCGAGCAAGAACAGACAAGAGCAGATGAGGAATGTGCAGAAATGCTCAAAGAAAAATTAGCCGATGAGCAAAAACTAACATTAGACGCAGAGTTTGCTCTTCAAGAAGCACTCGCTCTGCACATGCTTTCAAAATCTGACAAAAAAAGTGAACCTGCAGAACAAAAACCACAAACCCCACTTCCTAACGACCACCACGTAACAATCTGCGGCACTGGGGGTTTTTCAGTCGCTGATAACCGTGCAGACGAGGAAGAAGGATTCTTAGAGGACAAAAGCGATACACCTCCAGCTGGAGAATCGCGACGCCACTCAGATGCACTCCCTGTAGCCACAGATGAGTCCACAGAAAGCATCTGCGGTGAAGAAGCACCCGGAACAGTTCCAACAACTCCACTTTCTGCAGCAGCACTTGCAGAACTTCTTAGGATTAAAGATCGTATCGTTGAAAATCAACTCGCCCATAACGGAAATAATGTTAATATCATCGGCTCAAAAATAATGCATGCACTCAGGGAAACACTTAACCATCCAAGAAGACCTGCTCCAAGTTATCAAACAGCTTGCGCAATTATTAGCCAACGAGAAGCCGCAATCGAAAGGCTCAAACTTACCCTTGGTGAAAGATATTTTCAGGAGCGAGCAATTTTTAAAGGACACCTCTTATTTATTAAATATCTTTTAGCTCTCGGCACAATGTTTACCGAGCAAGAAAAAGACGCTCTCGCGCATCGTGCAGGAAACTTACTCGAAGCATACCTTGTGGAAATTGCAACAGAAAATCCTCCGTTATTTTCTATCATTAGCCTTCAGGCGCAACTATGTGCCGAAAAACCCGCGGCTGTAATTATCCGCACAGAAGGAGGTACTTTTTTATTTCAAAGAAAGGCTTAAATAAATAGTTGCTCGAGCCTCTTTATTTTATAAATAGTCTTTGGCACAATCAGTCAGAAATATTTTTTCATAAGGATAAAAAATATGAAAATCTCGCTCCTTTTACTTTCGATATTATTTAGTGGCATCATGGCTGTTTCGCTAAAATTCTTTTTGCCCAAAAAACAAAGCCCCGATACACTAAAAACCGTAAACAAACAAGAAAAAACCAAATCAAACGAAACTGACCAAACTATGGAAAATGAAATTCAAACAACAGCAAGTGGCCTTAAATTTATTATTTTACAGCAGCCCGCTGATGCCGCAAAAAAACCTACAAAGGGACAACAAGTCACCGTTCATTACACCGGATGGTTTACAAAACCAGGAACACAAGAACCAGACATGAACAACAAATTCGATTCTTCGGTTGATCGTGGCGAACCATTTGTATTTCCTCTTGGCATGGGATACGTCATCAAAGGCTGGGATGAAGGCGTTGCGGACATGGCTGTTGGAGAAAAACGAAGGCTCATCGTTCCTGGAAACTTAGGATATGGTCCGCGTGGATACCCAGGAGTAATTCCGCCAAATGCAACACTTATTTTTGATGTTGAATTACTTAAGATCTAAAAACATGTCATCATCCTCAAAAATAACTATTCCATATGTGACTACCAACGCGGGTAAATTTGGCGATATTACAACATTTGTGTCTACTCACCCCGATTTACCCGTGCAATTTATTCAAGAACCTCTTGAAACAACCGAAATCCAGAGCGACAACCAAGAAGAAATCACCCGCTACAAAGCACTTGAAGCGTGGAATATTCTAAAGACGCCTCTGCTCGTTGAAGACGCTGGAATTTTTTTTGAAAAGTATCACAACCTTCCAGGAACATTCTCGAAATGGATTTTTAAGTCACTTGGCAAAGAGCATATCACAAGGCTTTTTCAACCCGGCGATAGGGCTTATTTCCAAGTCACCTTGTGCTACATCGAAAATCCAAATTCTATACATTTTTTCACAGGCACGTGCCATGGAACTCTTATCGCCCCACCAGAACAAATAAATGCAAAGCTTCCATACCAAACCTTTTTCGTTCCCGATGGATCTACAAAAACCTATCAAGAACTTTCTGATGCCGGGGAAAAAGAACCCTTTGCATTTAGAGTGCATGCTCTCAAGAATTTTATTGAGTGGTTCTTGAACAAAAAATAACCAAAACGATCGCCCTATTCTGATTCATCATCACTTTCTGGCAGCGGACCCTGAATAAATCCAGGTGGCGTGATGGCAAAATTTCTAAATAATCGCGGAATTTGAGACAATTGAATTTCTTGCTGATCTTCATCCCCACCTGGCGGCAAGGCTGTAGGAGGGGTATGCTGCTCCGATCTGCGAGTTTTCTCATCTCCTCCTGGGGGCGTTGGGGCCGACAGACTTATCGATAAGCATGCAACAACAAATAAAAAATCATATTTTTTCATCATCTCTCCTTATGAAAGCATCAGCATTCTCTTTAAATGCAACACGATAACTGTACACTCAAAAAAATATAAAATGCATGAAATAAACAAAAACAGCAGGAGAGATTCTCGCGCGCGTCTAAATAGTTAATTCAGGAATAGCGCTCGCATAGAGCGGATCTGCAGACGGAGAAAGAGGCTTTGTTGCCTGCAGCTTACACAGGCGCCATGCACGCCTTTTGTCATTATACAAAACCAAAGCTGATTTTTTTTTTACAGCCTTATTTTTCCATTGATTTAAATCTAGTCGCGATCTTCTATGAGTGCTCAAATAGGCAAAATAATGAACGGCTCCAACCTGTGCACCAAAACAAAACACAACAACGAAAAACAACACTTTTCGAACATCAACCATCTGCTACCTTGTAAATAAAAAAGTTAATTTTTTATTTACAATACTGCGAAAATACAAAAAATCTACCAATCGCCAGACAGGATCGACTCAAAGCTCATAAAAATTTTTATAAAATTAAAACAAATCCGAAGAAAGTCTTAGTCTTCCAATGTAGATTTAAATTGCTTTTTTATTTTTTTTACATAGGATAACAACTGTTGGCAGTTGATTTTTTGCACTACTTTTAGGAGTATTTTTTATGGCACAAATCCGACCCTTTTTCGATCGAATTCTAGTAAAAAGAACCGAAACAGAAACGACAACCCCTGGCGGGATAATTATCCCAGACTCCGTTCAAGACAATAAAACACAAACCGGCACAGTCCAAGCCGTTGGAGAAGGAAAAGTTCTCACCGATGGAAAAATTCGTCCCATCGGCGTCAACATCGGAAGTACCGTTCTTTTTGGTAAATACTCCGGAACCGAAGTCTCTGTTGATGGACAAAATTATGTCATTTTGCGCGAGGATGAAATCCTTGCTGAAGTTTTCGAAGCAAAAACATATTCCACAAAAAATTCTTAATGCTAAAAAATCTAACCAATAAGGATATTGATCCATGGCTAAACACATTTTATTTAACGACAAGGCACGTGCTAAACTTTTAACCGGTGTAAACACCCTTGCAGATACCGTTAAAGTAACCCTTGGGCCCAAAGGGCGACATGTAGCTCTCGAGCGATCTTTTGGTTCTCCCATTATCACCAAAGACGGCGTGAGCGTTGCAAAAGAGATCGAACTTAAAGATAAGTTTGAAAACATGGGCGCACAAATGGTCCGCGAAGTTGCATCAAAAACCGCTGATGTTGCCGGCGACGGAACAACCACCGCAACCATCCTTGCTCAGTCGATTTATCGCGAAGGCCTCAAAAACACCACTGCGGGCGCAAATCCTATGGACATCAAACGCGGAATTGAAAGCGCGGTTGAAAAAGTAGTTGCGGCAATCAAAAGTGCTGCACGACCTGTTTCGAGCAAAGAAGAAATCGCTCAAGTTGCTATCATTTCTGCAAATTCAGACAGCTCCATCGGAAATTTAATTGCCGAAGCGATGGAACGCGTTGGTCGTCATGGCGTTATCACCGTTGAAGAAGCAAAAGGAATGGAAAGTGAACTTGAAGTTGTTG